>JGI24712J26585_10000718_pt1 | contig 28194 bp, 27 predicted proteins | sample BioPla3DNA2_FD_26585 | JGI IMG/M metagenome (IMG submission 26585)
ATGCCTTTTCTNTATTTCTTTTCGAGATACTTTCTAAATTTTCCATATTATCTACTTATTTCTGTCGGCTCAAACTGCACTACCTTGGCATTACCGCTAACTTGTTGTTTATTAATCTGTAGCGATAGTCTTGAATAATGGCTTTCAGTAACTGTAATTCTGTAAGTTCTCGATAGTTGTGTTGTTTAACTAAATTTTTATTCAAAAGCTTATCGTTCAATGGGTCATACACACCGATCAGCTTTTCGCCATCAAATTGAATTAGCAGTGAATCGGCAATTAATTGGTAAACATTATTGAGATAATTTATAGCCCAACCAGAATCACGATTAAATACCGAAGTACCATAACATAAAATTGTATCTTTTAGGTTAAGATAATTAATCACCGAAGGGAAAATATCGGTCTGTTGCACTACATGGTTTTTAGCACCTATCATATCCTCGTTGGAGGGGTCAAAAAACACCAACGGTATTCTGTAGTTTCCGTGCATATTGGCAAATTCGGGAGTGTAGCTTTGTGCTGTATGGTCGGCGGTTAAAACAAAAAGTGTGTTTTTGTACCAATCTGATTTGGAAATCCTGTCGAAAAATTGTTGCAATGCATAATCGGCGTAGCCAATTGATTCCAATATTGGGATATTCCCTTTTGGAAATTTTCCTGAATATTCGTTCGGTATTTTGTACGGATGATGTGACGACAACGTAAAAATACCGGCAAAAAACGGAGATTTTACAGTATCAAGATAGTTGGCAATATATTGAAGATAAGGCTCATCGTAAATACCCCAGCTACCATCAAAATCTGCTTTATTGCCAACATATTCGTTCTGCCCAATATAGTTGTCAATACCGGCAGCCTTTGAAAAATTGTCGAAACCCATTGTTCCGTTTATTCCGCCATGGAAAAAAAATGTTTCGTAGTTGTATTTTTCTAAAACAATTGGCAATGAATTAATCATGTTAGAATTGTACTGGCTTGTAATATAAGGATTTTCTAAAAGTGCTGGTATTCCACTTATTATTGCGGGCAACGCTTCCATTGACTTCTTGCAATTTGAGTATGCACGTGTAAAATAACACGACTTCAGCATTAGACTATCTAAAAACGGTGTATATCCAAAATCATTTCCCGACAAAAGAAGGCTGTATTCTGCACTGAAACTCTCTAAAATAAGTATTATTACATTTTTTTTCGTAGGCAATTTTGTCTGATGATATATTTGTTTAGGTGTGAAAATATCTGACAACTGTTTTTGCGGAAAATAGTTTACTTCTTCAATTCTGTCAGGCGAGTATGAGTTTATTAGTGTGAATGTTGAGTTAGTTACCAATGCAACTTTGTTGGGTTTTAAATATTTTACTGCCGTAAGTGTATTTATGGGCCTTAATTGCAAGCCTCCTCGAGCACCTATTATCATTAAGCCAAAAATTGCAACAGATATAGCTGTTTGATATGTAGCTGTTTTTAAGGTAAGCTTTGTTTTTCTATACTCATGTTTTTTCCCGGGGTATAGTTTAAATAATCCAAAAACAGTTAATCCCCAAAGCAATATTATGTGCCAGTAATCGATAATAAAAACAGGTATCAAGTTCCATATATCACCGCTTGTTTGTACAAAATAGAACAAGTCCCATGTTGAGCGTTTGTTAACGAAAGAATAGTATTCAATATCAATAAAGTTGAGTAGTAAAAAGGTAGAGTTAACAATAATAAATATCCAAAATGTGATCTTTTGAACCTGTTTACGATATTTCCACTCACCTGGAATAAGATGTAACAGTATGAAAATAAAGTTTGTATATAATATTGCTGATATGTCAAACCGCAACCCGGCAACAAACGCTATCAAAAGTTCGATAGCATCAACACGAAAATAGTTGGTGTTAAAAATATAGAACAAAAATCTACAAACAGAGTATGCCGCTATAATCAGCAGTAGCCTGTATAAAAGTAACTTTTGAGTTTGTATATAATTTTTCACGACGTTTAATACTATTTTTTATCGTTTATATGTTCAATTTGCATAAGTTCGGCTAGTTTCCAAGCCAAGTCGGTATTATCATGGAATCCTGCAAAAAGTTCAGAACCAGTTCCGCTTGCAAACACCATAGTTGGTTGCCATGTGTGTGCACCTGTTGCCCAAGCAATTCCAGCTTTCGAAGCTAAAATATTAATTGCTTTTGACGCGAGTTTAAACATTTCAGAGTCAGTTTTGTCGGAATTGCGTTTCACGGCGTTGTTAAAGCAGTTCTCCAAATCGGTTAACTCTTCTTTAGTTAATTCCATTTCAGAATTCCCAATTCCAACATATTTTTTCAATGTGTCGGCAATTTCGGCAAAGTTGACATTCTGTTTTTTTACCTCTCTGTAGTTTTTTAAAATCCTCGATAATGAGTCTACTGATACTTGTTGATATTTTAACAATGCGGGATTGCTTTCATATTTACCTTCACGATTGCCGAGGCTTAGCCCGCCTGTCTCGTGGTCAGAGCAGACTACAATTAACGTATTTTCGGGATGTCTTTTGTAAAACTCTAACGCAATAGCTATTGAGTTGTCAAAATCTATAATATCGCGAATACTCGTAGCAGCATCATTTGAGTGATTTGCCCAGTCGATTTTTCCGCCCTCAACCATTAAGAAAAAACCATCGGAATTGTAGAGAAGTTCTGTAGCTTTTGCAACTGTTTGTGCCAGAGTTAAATCCGTTTCGTTAAAATCTATGGCGTACTGCATAGCGTTTTCAGTATCGAGGTTCTGATTAATGAAAATAAGACTTTTATCTAATTTCTGTAAGCTCAAAAACTCGTTGTTACTGCTTAGTACGTTAAATCCTTTGTTTGACAGTATTTCAATCAGTGATTGTTTGTCTTTATCCTTGCCAGTTATTTGATCAAAACCACCTCCGCCAAAAAGGTCAAAATTTGATTCACCTATTTGTAATCCTATATCATAATATTGGCTTCTTTCGGGAACGTGAGCATAAAAAGCTGCCGGCGTAGCGTGGTTGATTGTTACTGACGATATCATTCCAACTTTATAGTTTGCTTTCCTTGCAGAGTGGGCGATTGAATATAACGGCTCTTTTTTGTCTGCCGTCATTCCAATGGTGTTAATCGTTGTTTTAGAGCCAGTTGCCAACGCAGTACCCGCTGCCGCGCTACCTGTTATAAGTCTGTTTTTTGCGTGCGTTCGGGCTAATCCGACATGCTCCATCTGGGTCATATTTAAACGTGGCGTGCTATGGTTGTTGTCTGATATTGCTGCTAAATAGCTTTCTGTTAGGATTATATGCGAAAGTCCCATTCCATCGCCAATAAAATAGAACACATATTTTGCTCTGTTTTGTTTTTGTGCTTTATTATTACTGTCGCAACTACTCCAAAGTAATGCTGATACAATGGTAATTGTAAATAAGACAAACGAGATTTTTTTAATTTGATTTAGGGTTTTAAATGGTTTCATAAGGTTTTAAATTAGAAATTTATAAATCTGTTATAGTTTACCGTACTGTTTACATTTTAATTCTTTAGGCTTTAATATAAATACAATAACGTTGTTAACTGCCGGGTCGCTGAATGTGAAATCTTTATCTGAGTACTGTTTCATAAAAATTTTCAAAGCCTCAATTTTCTGTTCCTTATCTTCAATGAATTTAATTTCTCCTTGTGCATATAAACTTCTGTAACTCAATCCGTAGGAGCAAGCTACGTTTTCGTTTTGATGAAAATACCGATGATTTGTGCTAAGTGCAATTGACACACTAGGGTTTCTTTTCAAACAATCTATTTTTTTACCTTTTGGGTCGCTGTGAAAATAGAAAACACCGTCTTTGTATCCGAAATTCATCAGTATAACGTAAGGTTTTCCGTTTTCGTCAACCATAGCAAGGCTACACGTATCGGCACTTTTTATTACCTCATTAATCTGCTCATCTTCTGTTATCCATATAGTTCTTCTCATAATGTAAACTGTTTATTTTCAACTATTTTCAGGTTTCCGTTTGCGTAAATACATTTTTTGTCCAACTTCGGGCTCTTCGTCTGCTTCCATTCTGTTGAGCTTATACAATCGGTTCAATCTAATACCGTATTTCTGTGATATTGACCACATTGTCTCTCCTTCTGTGACTGTGTGATAACGAAAATCGCGATCTGCTTTCCTTCTTTTTGGTTGTAAAAATATTACCTGTCCTTGCTTTATTTCGGCTGACATTTCGCGTGAAATATCGTTGTACTTGTACAGCTCCCAAGGCATTTTGTTATGTTTTTTTGTTAAACTTCGCCAGGTGTCATTTTTTTGTGCAATCACATAATCTATGCGATTGATTTGTCCGCCTTTTACGCCGTATAGGTCTATTTCAGTTGACTCAGGTGTTTTGACAATTGGTTTTGTGGGTTTAACATCTTTTATTATTTGTGTGGTAGTGGTTTGTTGGGCTATTCTGGGCTGAACCTTAACATCTTGGTCGAACAGATAGAGTTGATTCTCCTCGATAATTCTTATTAACATGTTGTCGTAATTTTTTTCTGTAGCGTAACCAGCAGCCTTTAAGCCTCTACACCAACCTTTGTAGTCGGATGGCGACAATTCGAATAAAAATGCGTATCTGCTACCTTGTGATAAAAAGTCACTATGATCTCGAAATGACTCTTCGGCGTTATCGTAAGCTCTGAAACATTCGCCTTTGTGGTCGTCGTCGTGAGTTATCTTTCTTCCTGTCCAGTTCTTGTGGCACTTAATTCCAAAGTGGTTGTTTGCCTCTTTTGCCAACCTGCTGTTACCCGAACCCGACTCTAAAATCCCCTGTGACAGTGTAATAGATGCAGGAACACCTGTCCTTTGCATCTCTTCAATAGCGATATCTTTATATAATAAAATATATTCTTCGCGAAGTATCTTCTGGGAGAAAAGTAGCTGTCCCAGAAAAATTAAAATAAGACTAAAATTTACTTTTGACATTTGTTGGTAGTTTTACGTAAAACACTTTATCTTGCTAATTGTGTTATTTTTGTAGAAATAAATTGATCTCAATTGCAAATATACCTATTTGTAGATATTGAAAAAACGATATTTGTGATAATTTAGCAAAACAAGACTATGAAGACAATAGAGATTAAATCAATAATAAATGAATATAGCTCATTAGAAGAGCTTAGTGAGGTATCGAAAAACTTGTGTAATTCGGCTTTAGAAGCGGCAAAAACTGCTTACGCTCCCTATAGTAAATTTCAGGTAGGGGCTGCAATAATGTTGGAAAATGGGGTGGTGGTAAAGGGTAGTAATCAGGAGAATGCGGCTTATCCAAGTGGATTGTGCGCAGAGCGTGTTGCTCTGTTTTATGCTAACTCAACTTATCCCGATCAAGCAGTTGAAGCTATTGCTATTACAGCAATTCATAATGGAAGTCAAGTTGAAAATCCAATTTCTCCGTGTGGTAGTTGCAGGCAGGTTATTGCAGAAACGAAACAAAGATTTAACAAAAAAATAAAGATACTTTTATACTCTTCTAGCAAAATTTTGGAAATAAGTGATTCTGATACACTGCTTCCTCTTTCTTTTGTAATGGATGATTCAGAGTAGTTGATTAATATCGCTTTGCGCCTTTTCGTAATCTTCAGGAATACCAATATCAATAAAATATCCATCGGAGACAGTTCCGTAAACAGTTTTATTCTTGACCTCTTTTTCTAAAACATCTTTCTCAAACGAGAATTTTTCTGCACTTACGGAGTTAACAATGTCTTTATCAACAACATATACGCCTGTATTGATAAGTCCAAATTTGCAAAACTGCTTCTCCTGAAACTGAGTTACCAATCCCGATTTATCTGTTTTAACCGAGCCGTAGCGGTCAAAGTTTTTAAGCTCTTTAAGCGACAAAGTTATTTTGGCACCATTTTGTTTATGAAAATTTGCTAACTCTCTTAAATCCGATTTGAAAAAACTGTCGCCATTCAGCAAAAAGAAGCAGTCAGATTTAATGCTGTTTGATGAGAACTTTACTGCCCCGCCAGTTCCTAAAGGCTGGTTTTCAATTGCATAGACCAACTCTAAATTTTCAAACTTTTCGCCAAAGTACTCAATAATTGTCTCGTGACGGTACCCTACACTAAGCACAACTCTATTTAATCCAAACGAGTTGATGTACTTCAAAATATAGTAAATAAATGGCTTGTTGCCAACTGGAGCCATTGGTTTAGGCACATCAGAAACAACTGATTGTAAGCGTGTTCCGAAGCCACCGGCGAGAATTATAGCCTCTTTGCAAATCATGGCTTAGGAAATAGTGTTGATTCAACAATTTCGCAAATAATGTGACCAATCATAATATGAGATTCCTGTATGCGTGGAGTATCGTTCGATGGCACATTTATCAGAATATCAGAGACTTCTTTCATTTTTCCGCCAGTTGAGCCAGTTAACGATATAGTTTTCATTCCTAGCTTCTTAGCTTGCTCCATTGCTTTTATAACATTTTTGGAATTTCCAGATGTACTTAGCCCAATAAGAATATCTCCACTGTTCCCGACTCCCGCAATGTATCTTGCATAAACTTCGTCGTAAGAGTAGTCGTTGGCGACGGCAGTCATATATGAAGTGTTTACGTGAAGTGCTTCAGCTGCAAGAGGAGGACGGTCGTAATAAAATCGCCCACTAAGCTCTGCAGCAAGGTGTTGCGCATCAGCTGCTGAACCTCCGTTACCGCAAAACAGAACCTTTTTATTGTTTTTATAGGCATCAATTATTGTTTCTGCCGCATTTTCAATCGATTTCAGTAATTTCTCAGAGTTTAAAATCTCTTTTTTTACCTCAATCGAATTGTTTATTATATTTGATATTCTTCCCATACTATTTTATTGTCCAAGTAGTTAAACCATATTTTACAAATTCGTATCTATGTAAAGATCCTCCAAACTGTTTCAGAGTGTTAATCACGTTAAATCTCACGTTTTCAGGGCAATAAAATACCATAAATCCTCCGCCACCTGCACCGCTTATTTTCCCTCCAGTAGAACCCGCCTTAATAGCAGCTTTGTATATATCTTCAATCAGCGGGGTTGTAATTCCTTGCGCCATTTTTTGTTTTTGCTGATGTCCGTAATCTAATATTTCTCCTATTTTATCTAACTCCTCTTTTAAAATAGCTTCTTTCATTATAATAGCCTGATTTTTAATCTCATGCATCGCATTAACAGACTCCTGGTTATTTTGCCTTACGTTGTTTTGTTGTCGTTCAATTATTTTGGCAGATTCACGGCTTGTGTCAGTATAGAACAGTAACATATTATGCGCGAGCTCGTTTAGTATTTTTGTTTTAATTCTCAACGGGTTTATAATCACTTTGTTATCATTGTAAAACTCCATAAAGTTGATTCCCCCAAAGGTTGCAGCATATTGGTCCTGTTTTCCGCCAGCCATTCCTAAGTCTATCCTTTCGATTTCATAGGCAAGATGAGCCAAATCGTAGTGTCCTAATGGTAAAAGTTTCCATTCGGCAAAGGCTCCAAGAATTGCCGTTACCAAAGTTGAGGATGTGCCTAATCCACTACCGGCGGGAGCGTCAACCCACGTAGTTAGTTCAAAACTCATAGGCTTTTTTATGTAGTCTTTAACAATGCGGTTATATACGCCTTTTGCCAAATCTAGCTTTCCGTCAATTGGCAGTGACATTTGCGCATCGTATTCAATTTTATCGTTCTTGTCGTAGGCATGTATAATTATTTTGCCATCGAAACGTGGTATAATTGTGGCATAAGCGTACATGCTAATAGTTCCATTCAAAATCGCACCTCCGTAAAGGTCGCTATATGGCGATACGTCACTACCTCCGCCTGCTAAACCAATTCTTAAGGGTGCTTTACTTCTAATAATCATAATGTTATCTGTTTGTAAACAGTTTGTATAGTGTTAATCATTCTTTCCCAAGAATACTTTTGTTTCTCCTCTTTTATCCCTTGAACGAATTGTTCAGTTCTATTGTTGGTGAAGAAGTCAGCTATGGCATTAGCGATTTCTGTAGTATCAATATCTACAACGTAGCCAACCTTACCATTTGGAACAATCTCGCTTAATCCTCCAACATTCGTAACAACCATAGGTTTTTCAAAATGGTATGCTATCTGCGTAACCCCACTTTGAGTAGCACTTTTGTACGGTTGAACAACTAAAGAGGCTGCACCAAAGTATAAGTTTACTTCATTATCGGGTATAAATTTCGGATAAACAATAACTCTATTGGTTAAATCAAGTTTTTCAATCATTTGATAGTATTTTTCACTATCAGAATAAAACTCACCGGCAATAATTAATTTTACAGGAAGTGTTTTAAGAATCTCATTTGCAAAGGCTTCCAAAAGTAAATCTAAACCTTTGTAATCGCGTATTAGTCCAAAGAATAGAATATATTTGTAGTTGTCATCAAGTTTCAATTGCTTGAATGACTCTTCTGTTGTTAAAGATTTGCCAAAATTATCATAAAGTGGGTGAGGGCATAGTCCTCTTGGTTTTTCTTTGTTGAAGATTTCCAAATCTGATTGAACGCTTTCCGACATTGAAACAAATCCGTCTATATGTTTAATAAACCAACGGGTAAATATTTTGTCGCCAAATCGTTTTTCATGAGGAACCACATTGTCTAAAATTGATATGACTTTTGTGTGACCGTTTTTTCTAATTTGCCTTGCTATGGTTCCAAAGCACGGACCCATAAATGGCAACCAGTATTTAATAATAACTATATCGTATTTTTCTTTTCGCAATCGTCTGCCTACATTAATCCAATTTAGTGGATTGATTGAGCTTATAGTACGTTTAATACTAATATTTCCTTCATATTCCCATTCGGCATATTGAGTTTTTCCCGGAAATAGAAATCCGGGGTATTGTAGTTTGAAAGTTTCAATTTTTACTTCGTCGCCATTGTCGGCAAATGCTTTGGCAAGTCGCTCGTTATAAACAGCCAAGCCTCCACGATAGGGATATGCAGTACCTATAATTAATACTTTTGCCATAAAGATATTGTTTCAGTTACAAAAATACCTTTTTTACTTGTGGATTTCGTATAAATTATGAAAATGAGAGAATTTTTTGTGATAATGCTCGTATTTTAGCATTATCAATGAGGTTTTGACTTACAAAAATAAGCCCGACACTGGGTGCCGGGCTTCTGTTATATAGATTTTTACTTTCTATTTAAAAGCTAATCTTGCTAAATCTACAACTCTGTTCGAATATCCCCATTCGTTATCATACCATGCTACAACTTTAATCATTTTGCCGTTAACCATGGTTAATTTAGAATCGAATATTGAGCTGTGTGGATTGTGAATAATATCGCAAGAAACAATCTCATCTTCAGTATATTCAACAATGCCCTTCATCTTACCTTCAGCGGCTTTTTTAACAGCTGCATTAATCTCTTCTTTTGTAACCTCTTTTTTCAAAGTAGCTGTGAAATCACATAGTGAGCCAGTTGGGGTTGGAACGCGAATTGAAAGACCGTCAATTTTACCGTTTAGTTCAGGGATAATTTTTCCTACTGCTTTGGCTGCACCTGTTGTGGTTGGTATTTGAGAAACAGCTGCCGAACGTGCTCTTCTTAAATCAGAGTGCGGAGCATCTAATATCATTTGATCGTTGGTGTATGCGTGAATAGTATTCATATATCCCAACTCAACGCCGAAGTTTTCATGTAATATTTTCACAATCGGAGCCAGACAGTTGGTTGTACATGACGCATTTGAGATACATTGATCTGTTGGTTTTAGATCAGAGTCGTTTACGCCTAGAACAATCATTCTGTCAATGGTGTCAGCAGCGGGTACTGTTAATATTACTTTTTTTGCACCTGCTTTAATATGGTCGCCGTAACCACCTTTTGGACTCTCTTTTGAGCGGAAAACACCTGTTGCTTCAATCACAATATCAGGAGTTTTAGCCCATTTAATTTGTGCAGGAGATCTTTCTGCCGACACGGGAATTTTTGCTCCATTTACAATTATATTGCTTTCGTCGAAATCTACCGTACCGTTAAATTTACCTTGAGTAGAGTCGTATTTAAGCAAGTGCGCTAAAATTTTAGTGCTTGTAAGGTCATTAATACCTACAATTTCAAATCCTTTTTGTTCGACCATGATTTTGAACACATTACGTCCAATTCGGCCAAATCCATTAATTCCTACTTTTATTGTTGCCATATGTGTTGTTATTTATGTTAATTAATAAACAAAATTAACGAATTATTTTTGAATTATCAAAATGTAAAGAGCTTAAAGGTATTTTTGGGGATGTATATTATATATGTGTCGACATATCAACATAAAAAAGGGCACTTTTAGGGTGCCCTTAAATTTATTTAGTGAAAAACATTATTTTACTAACAACTTTTCTGTTTTTCTTGCGTTGCCAGAAATGCATTGAACTAAATATGTTCCTTGTGTAAATTCAGAAACAGGTATGGTCAAATTATGTGTGCCAGCCTCAAGTTTTGATGTTTTGTGGCTATAAACTAATTTGCCTGTTAAATCGTAAACAACAATCTCAATAACCGATCTGTTATCAACAGAAATACTAATATTTGCAATGTCAGAAGCAGGATTTGGAAACACTTTAATATTTAGAGAATTATCCGCACTGTTATGATCACCAATTATTGGGTCTTCAATACCTACAAATATTGATGATGTGTCTGTAAATACTCCACGTCCGTATGTTGCAATAATAAATTCTCCATAAGTATATATTCCTGGTTGCTTTCTTTCATTATATCTTTGTTTGATACTAAGTACAGGATAGTGTCCCAATCCATTGTTACCCTCTTGCCATATTACGTTTGAACTTAAATAGTTGTCTGTAATGAATACGCCATGTTCTGTTCCAACAAGTAGCTGGCCGTCAGCAACTGAATATGGGTTTTTGTTTACACATGCTGAATAAACAGGCATTTTAGGAAGGTTTCCTTGAATTGAAGCGAAATTGTCATTCCATATTGTACTGCTAGTGCTTGCTGCATGCTCTGCAACATATATGTGCTCCTCGTTACCATATTGTCCCATAGTAACAATTAGAACTTCGGGATTTTTTGGGTCAGTCTCTAAGCTTGAAATATATCGTCCTTTAACTGCACCAATTTTTTGAACATGGGTTATTCTTGAGATAGCTGAGTCTAGAACCGCGTGGTAAGCAGAAAATGCTGCATGTCTAGGTCTTGTACAAGCGTGCAAGTTCGAAATTCTATAAATAATTGCCGAATCTTGATGATTTGGCTCAGTAGCTCCGTAAGCAATGTCACCGTCTGGAGAGAAAGCAACTGCCACAAAGCGAGTTGCAGGTTCTGAAGTACCGACACTGTCAAATAATGTTCTATTGTGAATATCCCACCAGTCAAAACGTTCTATAGGATTAAAGTTTAAAGCCTTTTTGGTGTACCATATTCTGTTACCCATGCCAAATAGAAATACAGCTTGATAAGGGTCTGGAAATGATATTGTGTCACCAACTTCATAGTCTCGATCGGGTGTCCACCATATCATTTGACCGCCAACATTGGCAGATTGAATTAGGTATGGTACGCCACATACGTAAGGTACTATAGCCATAACTCTTGATGTGTCAACCCTTATATGTGAAAAGTCATCACACTCCCATAATGCTACTGGAGTTTTCCATGAGGCATTTCTACCCTGCCAAATTAAATTGTCTGAACTCCAGCCATTATCAGAGGCCATTTTTGAAGACCAGAAATAGAAAAAGTCATCACCACCAGTGTTAGAACGCTGCATATTTCCTCTCTCATACGAAGAAATTATAACATTGTCGCTTAGGCTAGAGAATAAGCACTCTGTACCGTTGCCCCCTTGGATTTTTCTTCCATATTGATACTGTGAGCCTGGTAAATCATGTTTAAGAATGTAAGTGCCGTTATCTTGAGTTCCAACAATAATTTCCCCTTTGCTATTGATATCAGCACTATAACACAAGGTTGTGCGATAATAAGTATTCATAGGTTGGATACCGTTGCTGCCTATTCTATAAATTCCACCATCAGTTGCAGCAAATATGCTTGTCCCAGATGGATGTGGTGCAAAATCATGGATGCCTGAGTGAATATATGCTGTATGTTGTCCTTCTCCCACAGAGTAGTATATTTTGTTCCACTCGAATGCATGAGAACCTTCAACACCACTACCTCGCCAGACATCAACTCCAGCAATAAGAACTAGATTTTTAGATAATGCTAGTAATGAGTGTGCGAAAATTCCTGTTTTTGCAGACCATCCAAAAGGAATAAACTGGCTACTGTGTCCAAAACCAATTTTTTCCCATGTTTGTCCCTTGTTAAGAGTTCTGAATACACCTTCTAAATCACCTACAGAATCGGAGATTGAAGCAAAAATACATGAGGGGTCACTTTTTAATATTTGGTACACATATCTTCCGACTATTTGAGGAAGTTTACCTTCTTCAGTACCAGAAACAGACTCAAAAGTGCTAGAATTAGGTATACGAATATAAGTTTCATTGTATATGTTCGCTATGACCGTACCATCGGAACCCATTGCAACATCCCAAGATTGACCTTCAACATCAATTGCTTTTGCCCAAGTTTCTCCACCATTTGTAGTTTCCCATAAGCCAGTTGTTGTTGCAGCTAGTAATATATTTGGGTTTTGTGGGTGTGCTACAAGTCTTCTAGTGCCATAAAAGTTAGCTGAATTACTTGGAGAGGTTGATTCTAATCTAACAAAGGTGTCACCTTGTTGTTTAAATATTCCACCGCCTTTTATTAGAGGTACATCCTGAACTGATCCTGTGAAAAAATCATTATCTGTACCTGAGGCAATAAAATGTTTGTCAAATGGCTCGCCTGTCCCAAAATATATTGTTCCGTCGGCTGTTTGTGCAATTGATGATACAGATGTTGGGGTGTACCCTTCTGCAACTGAATAATCAACCTTGTACCAGTACTGACCACCGGTTGTTGACTTCCATATTCCACCTGATACAGATCCTGCCCACATAACATTTGGGTTGTCTTTATCAATCAAAACAGATCGTGTACGTCCACCGACATTATTTGGACCCTCTTCAATCCAATTAAATCCTTGGTGAATCCTAGATTTGGTCATGAATTGTTTCATCTCTTCATTGGCCTTAGCAATCATTTCAGGGCTTATGTTGCGTGTGTTTTGATTTGCTTTCATTTGAAACAACCATTCCTGAAACTGATCGGCTGAGTACATCTCTTTTACAGCATTTTGAGGTACGTAAGTTCTCTCGTATGTCGCTGTATTTGTATAGTTTAGGGTAATTCCCCCGGCTATTGCAGCCGCAAATAACATTAGTAAGTGTTTAGTTCTCATAAACATTTGATTTATTGTCTTGTAAATATTTTCTTAAATTGTGCGACAAGATAGAAATAATTTAACGAATAATGAATACAAAAATTTAATTTTCTTAATAAAATGTTAACTTATATCTACAACGTCAAGTTAATAAATAAATGTAATTTTTATTTATAGTTCTAATAACAAAGAAGAACAATAATATATTATTTAGCTGATGGTTGGGAAGATACGTAGTAAATATAACTATTTTAAAATACTATGTCGCCCAACTATTGCCTATGTTTGTTATTGCTCTTGGACTACCTTAATTTCATTTTGTGAATAGGCAGAACATTTTGACGACGACTGGCAAGAAATAAATATCAATGCAAATAAAAGTATTGATATTGCCACAATAAACTTTTTTTTCATAAACTTCACGGTTTTATATTTTTATAGTTATTAATTTTTTGTATCATTGAGTAGTGTGATTAAATCAAGAAATATATTAAATAGCAGTAACGACCGGTAATGCATGTATGGTTTAATACAACTACTGATGTGTTATAAACTCTTTCGGTGTACAAATATATTGCATAAATCTAAATGAACAAATAAGTATTTCAAAAATTTCCTTATTTATAATTTATTTAATTCTGATTTTGCTTTATCCTCAATATCTTTTCTGTTAGCTTTTTTAGCATATTGAATACTCTGATTGAAATAGTTACGCGCTTTTTCAATATTGTTTTTAATTACATAAATTTTACCACAATCGTATGCGGACTGAGCTTTGTAATAACTTTTTTCGGGCATGTCAGGATCTAAAGCTTTTTGAAATTTTTCTAAAGAATAGTCATAGTCTTGTAATTGGAATAAAATTCTCCCATATCTGTAGTAATATTCGAGTTTGAATTCTGGAGATAACTTTTTGACGTTTACTGAGTTTAGTTCGTTTTTAGCTTTACTATATAGCTTAGCATCAAATAATAGTCTGGCTTTCAATAGTTTTGGATGATGTTCTGTTTTTATTTCTCTTTCTGCCATTTTATCCCGAAAAAAATTGCTCTTTGGCATTAGTGACAATCTGTTCAGATACAGAGTTCGTGATGATTTTGAACCGTTAATTATTTCAATGTAATATAATCCCAAAAGTGATGCTCGCTTAAATACAACGTTTTCGGGACTTTCAATGTGTTTATTAAATTGTTTTTCTGCAAGTCGATAATTGCCTAGTGTTAAATTTGCCCAACCCTTAATGTAATTGTCCAAAGGGTTGTTAATTAACGAATTATTATTTGAGATATCTATTGCATTTTGAGAAAGTCCCGAATTAAGGTAATAGAATGCATATATTAACTTTTCAGTTTCAGTCTTAACTTTGACCTCTGTTTTATTTTCACTATTCTCGTTTAAAAGATTATTTACAATGGCATCAAAAATGGGCTTTTCTGATTCTGACCAATTGATTTTTATTAGGTTGCTATCTACTTTAAATGGTTTTGATATAAAATACTCGATAAATGAGTTTTTTTCAATAACTATCTTAACACCTAAATTGTAAACAGAGGCTAAAGCGTGTAGAGGAGGATAATCCGGATACTTATAGTAAGTTTCAGAAAACAGACTATTGGCTCGATATGCTGACCATAAAGCAGAAAAATATTCTTCGCGAAAAAAGTGTATTAAAGTTTTGTTTATCAATAAGCGGGTTTTAACATAGCCCCATTCGGCTGAGTTTTTTTCAAGTTTTTCAATTTTGTCTAGCAGATTAGTATTGATCTCGTACTCTTTGTGTAATCTTTCGGAATCCGTCGTGTAAAAGAGAGTCTTTAGAAGAACCTGATTGCATGTTGGCAATATATCTAATGGAGAAGTTGTGTTTTTTACTTTAGCAGACAGCTCGTAATTTGTTTTTGAAAAATCAAAATTCAGTACTTTCTCTAATCTAAGATCAAGTTCTTTTGGATATTTATAGGATTGGGGTATTGCAATTGCAGGTATGCAGAAAAGGAAAAAAAACGCTACGCTTACACTTGACAATTTTATCTTTTGCCTAATGAAACGAACATACCAACCTAACTTGGAACACAAGAAAATGATTATAATGCATGTGAGTTCCATACGACCTTATACTTAAAAAATTATAAACATATGAAAGTGGTTGTTTTTATATAAGTGAGAGTTTTGCGTAGGGACTCAAAAGTGGTTTAACTATTTGCTTTGTTGATATTTGCGAGATGGGTTAGCGCTTGTTCTAATGCCTCGCGCTGAGCCTTGGTAAGGGCAGAAATGCTAACTTCAGGATATTTTGCGATTTCTCCGCGCATTGATACATAAATTGTGATTTTGGGAACTAATCCAAACATCGTTTTTTTTATTTTATACCCTCTAAACAGTTCGGGTTTTATTTGGTAAGCTTTAAACTCTTTGTTCAATGGTCCTACACCATGAAATCTAAATAGAAGTGATTTTTGAGAAATTTCGCAATAAAAATAGCGGTACTGCATTATGCTTAAAGCGGCAAAAGCTACAGCCATAACTGCTGCCGATATTCCAATTATCCAGTATCCATTCTTTAATTCAAGAAACAATGCTATTATAGCTATTAATGCAAACACAACAGGAATAATTAAAAATATAGTTTTTACTCTTTGTGCTTCTTTGGTGTTTTCTACAATCATTTTTATTAACCCTCTTCGTTTCCTTTTTTGCAAAAATAGTGATAATTCTCTTTCATTCTGTTATTTAATGAAACTTTTTATCTGTCGGATTAATTCCCGTTTCCGTATATTAGGCAGTCTGTTTTATTATTTCATTAGAACATAGTTGTATAAATGTTATAATTTAGATAAAGAGACCAGTCTCACAGTTGATTGGTTCAAAGGTATATAGAAAAATAAATGAAAAACATTGAGAGTTTGTAAGTAAATAATATTATATTTGAAACACGATATTCCTTTAGAAATGTGGTTGAGCTGAAGTTAATTCATTGTAGCTTTTCGCATAGTGCAAAGGAGATTATATTAATATGGAAAATTGTATACAAATATTATAATATAAAGAGGAAATATGTCAGAATGTGAATGTTTACCAGGATGCCCATTTTTCAATGATAAGTTAAAAGATGTGCCTGCAATTGCTCAAATTTATAAAAAGAAGTATTGTTTAGGCGGCGATAAATACAGTTGTGCTAGATATATTGTTAGGAACGCCATAGGGAAAGACAAAGTGCCAATTGATTTATATCCCAATCAAATAGAAAGAGCAAATGAATTAATATCATCAAAATGATTTACTTGTTAGCTGAAAACAGTATGTGAAAAATAATTTTTAAATATATTTGTTTCGAAAAATATGTACTAGCCGGTTTTAAAAGAGATACGGTATAATTAAAGCCATTTATTATGACACAAAAAACAAAGATATTGATAGTTGAAGATAGTCTTCCAGAAGGAGCCATGCTGGTTGATATTTTAGAAGATGAAGGTTTTGAAGCTAATCATGTTATTGATGCAGAACAAGGAATACGAGCATATCGCGAAGGAGGCTATGATTTGCTTTTACTCGATATAATGCTCCCTGGGAAAGATGGTTTCCATCTTGCAAAACAAATCAAAGCCATAAATGAAGATGTTCCAATAATATTCCTAACAGCACGGACATTAAAATCGGATGAGATACAGGGGTTTACAATCGGAGCAGACGATTATCTTACTAAACCATACGACAGAGAATTGCTTATATGGCGCATTAAAGCAGTGTTAAAACGACACATATCTGCAGAATCCAGTATTCCGGATATTTTTCAAATCGGGAAATATCTATTTGATTATAAAAACCTTACTCTTACGCGAGGTTCTAATGTCCGCAGAATGACAAGGCGTGAAGCTGATATACTGCAAATGCTTTGTATAAATGAGGGTCAACTTGTTAAACGAGATGATATATTAATTTCCATATGGGGCTCAAATGATTATTTCAATGGTCGTAGTCTTGACGTTTTTATTACCAAATTACGTAAGTATCTGAAAGATGATCCAAAGGTTATTCTTGAAAATATTCATGGGGTTGGATATGAGTTAAAGTATCCAAAATAGGTCTTAAAATGATTAAACAAAATATTCAAACCATTCTCTCACAATTACCGGAGCATGTTACATTAATAGCAGTCTCAAAAACACATTCTACAGACACCATTTTAGAAGCGTATAATGCTGGATTAAGAGATTTTGCCGAAAATAAAGTACAAGAACTTACCGCAAAGCAACCGCTATTGCCAGCCGATATTAGATGGCATATGATTGGGCATTTGCAACGAAATAAAGTCAAATATTTAATACCCTTTGTACATTTAATACATTCGGTTGATAGTGAGCGACTTCTGAATCAAATTCAAAATGAAGCCACAAAAGCAAATAAAACAATATCGGTACTTTTGCAAGTACATATAGCTCAAGAAGATCATAAATTTGGATTTAACTCAGAAGAGATCAAAGAGTTTTTTGAACAATTGAAGAATAAAAACTATCCAAACGTCTCTATTAAGGGACTTATGGGTATGTCAACTTTTACCGATGACGAATCAATAGTAAAAAAAGAGTTTGATACTTTAAAGGATCTATTCGATTTGATAAAACTTAATCATGGAGACCAACTACCAGATTTTAAAGAGTTAAGCATGGGAATGTCGTCCGATTTTTTATTAGCAGTAAAACGCGGTAGTACAATGGTAAGGGTTGGTAGCTCAATATTCGGAGAAAGAGATTATAGTTAAAAAAATTAAATTTTAAACAATTAAAACTAACTACGATATGCCTAATTTAGAAACAACATTTGCAGGATTAAAACTGAAAAATCCTATTATTGTGGGCTCAAGCGGATTGACAAATAGTGTTGATAAAATCAAAGAGATATCTCAAAAAGGGGCCGGTGCCGTTGTTCTTAAAAGTTTGTTTGAAGAGCAGATAATTCACGATGTAAATAGCACCATAAAACATGGTACTTATCCGGGAGCTGATGACTATATTGCAGAATACATCAAAAGCAATAATGTCAACACATATCTAAATTTGATTAAAGAGGCTAAGGCAAAAACTGATATACCTGTTATAGCAAGCATTAATTGCCAAAACAGCACAAAATGGATAACTTTTGCAAAAGATATTGAAAGTGCCGGTGCGGATGCATTAGAGGTTAACGTTTATTTCTTGCCTATTGATAAAAACAAACCTTCGTCTGAATATGAGCAGACCTATTTTGATTTGTTAAAGTCACTCAAAGAAAACACAAAAATCCCTCTGATATTTAAGCTCGGAAACAACTTTACAAATCTCACCTATTTGACTAACCGATTAAATGCAAATGGAATATCGGCCATAACTCTTTTTAACAGGTTTTACGAGCCTGATATTGACGTAGATAATCTTAAACTTACAGCAGCAGAAATATTTAGTCATCCATCTGAGTCAAGAAAAGTTATTCGTTGGTTGGCTCTTTTGACCGATAAAGTAAAAGGGTTAGAAATATCGGCAAGCACTGGAGTTCACAGTAAAGAGACTGCAATAAAATATTTATTGGCAGGAGCAACAACTGTTCAGCTGTGTTCCGTAATTTATAAAAATAGTGTTTCTACTATTTCCGAAATAATTGATGGTATTAGCAAATGGATGGAATCTAAAAAGTTTGAGAAAATTTCAGATTTCAGAGGAATGATGAGTTATAAACAAATTTCAGATCCTATGATTTACGAACGTGCACAGTTTATCAAGCATTTCTCTAATTTTGAATAATCGTTAACTTTTATTTTAATATTTTTAAAATAGTGTGATTATTTTTGCTAAGGTCTGTGTTTCATATAATTATAAGACATTGAATTGAGTTTATATGGAAAACAGATATTTCATAATCATGTTTTTGTGTGTCAAATAGTTAGTAAAGTATTTGAATTTTGCTTTTTAATACTTACTTTTACGCCTGATACATAATAACATTTATATAAATATTTTGTATCTTTGAGAGTTAAATTTATCACTTAAATAACACCTAAACATGAGATTACTGTGTAATATATTCATAATATTATTAGCTTCAATGTTATGGATTTCTTGTGGTGCAGACCAATCAAAAAAGGTTGAAAAATCGTTAACTGAGCAGGAAGCAGATGAGCTTGATAAGATGAGTCAAGACTTTAATAAAGCAAAGCAAATTTTTTATTCGCTGCCATCACCAATTGAAACGGCAATGCTTATAAAGCGTTCGGGAGTTCAATTTAACGAAAGTTTGTTGAACAGAACCGACAATTATTCAAAATACACTACAACATTACAAAAAGCCTTAAACCTAGGTATATACAGTGCCGATTTGAGTTATGCCAGTATGTTCGACCAAACTCAAATTGCAATTCAGTATATGGGTATATCGAAGATTATGGCTCAAGATCTGGGAGTACTAAATGCAATTGACGAAGAAATTATACACAGGCTTGAAACAAATATTAACAGTCGTGATTCGATTATGGAAATTATCACAGAGTCGTTTATGAACAGTGATATTTATTTAAAAGAGAACGGACGACCTGAAACAGCCGCTATTATTCTTGCAGGTGGTTGGATTGAAGGGCTTTACTTGGCTGTAAAATCAGTTGATAGCAAACGAAGCGGTAACGATGATTTAGTTGATAGAATTATTGATCAAAAAATAAGTCTAAGCTCACTAATTCAACTTCTCGAAAGTTATCATAATATTGAAATGGTAAACAGGTTGTTGATAGATATTCGTAAGGTTTCGAATGTTTACGAAAATTTCGATGTTGTATATTCTCACATTGAAACACTTACTGATCCTGATGATCGTACAACAGTTTTAAAAGCTCGTACCGATGTTTTTAAATCAGCTAATGCATTAAAGTCGTTGGGTTACGTTGTAGATAGCTTGCGTACACAGTACGTTAAAGGGATGTAAGATTCACTCAATAAGTAGCGTAACTTGTTAGAAGTTAACATGGCAGATTAATACGGCATACTGATATGTGTTCGTAGTAGTCTGGATATCATATTTTTATAATATTTTACAATTTAAGGTCATATGAAACGAACCCTATTAATTTTCATTTCTCTATTTTGTTTAACATTTAGTTCTACCCCTTGTACGAGTTATTTGGTTTCAAAGGGAGCTTCAGTTGATGGCTCGACAATGATTACCTATATTGGCGATTCGCATATAAGATATGGTAATTTATATTTCAAACCGCGCGGTGTGTGGTCCGATGGAACAATGATAACCATATACGACCGCAGTTCAAACAAACCTTTAGGTCAGATAGCGCAAGCAAAAGAGACTTATCAGGTTATTGGCTTTATGAACGAGTATCAAGTGTCAATCGGCGAGACTACGTTTGGCGGACGTTCAGAGTTGAAAGACTCAACTGGAATTATTGACTGGGGTAGCATTATGTTTCTTGCTTTGCAACGTTCCAAAACAGCACGCGAAGCTATTAAGGTAATTGCCGAATTAACAGCTGAATATGGATATCACAGTAGCGGAGAGTCCTACTCAATTGCTGACCCAAATGAAGTTTGGATAATGGAGATTGTTGGCAAAGGCACAGATTTAAAAACCGATAAAAAGACAAAAGCAAAATATAATGCTAACAGAGGAACTGTGTGGGTTGCAATGCGAGTTCCGGACGGTTATGTGTGCGCACATGCCAATCAGGCGCGAATAACTACTTTTCCTCTTGAGGATGGAGTTAAGTCAATCAGTTCCAAAAGTTTAGATAAAATTAATAATCCTTCGATTGAGGTAGTTTATGCGTACGATGTTATAGATTTTGCCCGCAGTAAGGGATACTTTTCCGGTAACGATGCCGATTTCAGTTTTTGCGAAGCTTATGCTCCATTGGATTTTGGTGCTGCACGTTTTTGCGAACTGCGTGTTTGGGCGTTTTACAATCGTGTTTGTGGCGATATGCAACAATATTGGGATTACGCCACAGGCAAAACAAAATCAGGCGCCATGCCACTATTTGTAAAACCAAATCGCAAATTGAGCTATCAGGATTTAACGGCAGCAATGGGCGATTACCTACAAGGCACCGAGTTGGATATGTCAAAAGATGTCGGAGCGGGTCCACACGGACTTCCATATCGTTGGAGACCAATGACCTGGAAATATAACGACAAGGAGTATTTTCACGAACGTGTTACAGCAACTCAACAAACTGCTTTTTCGTGGGTTGCCCAGATGCGAAACTGGTTGCCAAATCATATCGGAGGTCTGTTTTGGTACGGTTTAGATGATGCAAATCACACTGTTCACACACCTTTCTATTGTGGAATGTCAAGTGTGCCACACTCTTACGCTGAAGGGAACGGCGATATTCTGACATACTCCGATAATGCAGCATTTTGGGTGTTTAACCGAGTTTCACACTTTTCGTATCTGTTTTACGATAGGGTAATTGTCGATATTCGTAAGAAACAAAACGAGTATGCCGAAAAGTATAAAGCGTACATTCCGGTAATAGATGCTGGAGCAGTGAGCCTACATAAAGAGAATCCCGAAAGGGCGGTTGAGTTTATTACCGATTTTTCGCACAACATGGCAAATGCATTGGTTAACGATTGGAAAAACTTCAGTAACTTTTTGTTGGTCAAATACTTAGACGGAAATATAAAACAGGAAATAGATGGCGAGTTTATACGCACGCCTTACGGATTTCCAAAAGGATTAAAGCAATTTGATTACCCCGATGAGTGGAAAAAAACAATTATCGACCAAACAGGCGATAAGTTTTTAGTTCCAAAAGAAAAATCTGAGTAGCTACGATGTACGTAAAAATCAAAGATTTACGTTATGAGGTCAATGGACAGGTTATAATTAATAATCTGTCTGTTGATATTTCCGAGGGGTGTAAATATCTGTTAGACTGGCCCTCGGGCACAGGAAAAACATCGCTATTGCGGATTTTATTTGGGTTTGCTGTGCCAACATCTGGAGAGATTTTTTTCGATGGAAAGATTGCTCAAAGAAATGATTTCAGAAATATCAGAAAATCAATAAGTTATATAAATCAGCATGCCGATTTACATTCGGGAGTTGTGAAAGAGGCTTTAGATGAGATTTTTTCGTATCCTGCCAATGCTACGATAGAAAATCCTGTGCAGAAATTAACAGAACTGTTGCCACAACTGAATTTACAACCCGAAATATTTACAAAACAGAGTGCAGACCTCTCTGGTGGCGAACGCCAAAGATTGTTGTTCCTGATTTGTAAGGTGTTAGACAAGCCGTTGTGGTTATTCGACGAAATTACATCAGGTCTCGACATAGATAACAAACGAACGGTAGTTGAAATGGTTGCAAAATCGAAACAGACAGCAATAATAAGCTCGCACGATACTGTTTGGCGCGAGAATCCTAACTTTATCTCAATTAAACTCAAATAAAACATGGGAGCATCAGACATCACGTATATAGGAATGATTTGGGCAATACTGTTGCTGATACCTGTTTTTTTAATAAACTATTTATTTGATTTAAAGCAGTTTAAGCCTTATGTCGTAGCCGCTATACGAATGATTGCGCAACTTGCTTTCGTAGGAGTTTACTTGCACTATATTTTTGAATGGAACAAGCCTTGGGTCAATTTTTTGTATTTAGTTGTGATGATTTTTATTGCTGTTTATCAGTCAATTAAACAAACAAAAATACCATTTCGAAGGTTTATATTTCCTGTAATTTTGGCAACATTTATCCCAACGGTTACTATTGTTCTATACTTCAATTATTTAATTGTTGGAATAAGTGATCTGTTCGATGCCAAATACTTGATTCCTATTGGAGGAATGATTTTAGGAAACTCAATGAAATCAAATATTATTGCGCTTGAGCGTTTTTATGGGGAGTTATCGACCAATACGCGAGATTATTTGGTTCCAATATCGTTTGGAGCGGACAGAAACAGGGCAGTAAAACCTTTTGTGCGAAAAAGCATTTTAGCCGCCATGAGTCCTATTGTTGCTACAATGTTAACAATCGGATTGGTTTCACTTCCGGGCATGATGACCGGACAGATTTTAGGCGGAAGTATGCCCGTAACTGCCATAAAGTACCAAATAGCTATAATGTTGGCAATATTTTGCTCAAACATTGTTGGCGTAGCGATGACGTTAAAGTTGGTTATTCCCCGTTCGTTCGACTGTTACGATATGCCTATTAAGTTGAAAGTTAAAAGTTGAAAGACGACATGCCTCTTCTCTAAAATAGCTACAATTGTTGATTGTTCACTTCGGCTACGCTTGCTTCGACATGTACGCCATCACTTTAAAACTTTGTTTCGTGTTTTTATGTTTGATTTACAGTTAAGATATTTTAATATGATGGTTTTTGAATATTTGTAGCTTGTTGTGTGGTGTTTTTATTAATACTCTCTTTTTACATTTCTTTCCATATTTCCTAATCCAATAGTTATATAGTGCATGTTCCCAGACATTCCATGATATTTTTTCTCAAACCTTGGAATAGTGTAGCCATATCTAATTCTCATAAACCAGTAACTTGTTTTAGGACTATATTTAGGCGTATGTTTTGGTCCAAATTTTATATCGAAGTTTATTCCAGCAATATATGTTGTTGTAAAATTTAATGATACTTCTTTTAGTTCAGGTGTTTTTTCTATATCTTTAGTCGTAGGACTAATATTCATTGTTCCAATACCTGCAAACGGTGATAGTTTAAACCTATTGCTATTATATGTCGCATAACCTAACGAAGCCTCGAGTAGATAACCCGTAGTTTTAGAACCTTTTTCCCAAGTACCCAAAGAGTAACTAAAATCCTTTTTTGTTTTATTGTATCTTGTATTGGCTCTGAGATACAATTCAAATTTTTTATAGCAAATATCAAGTGAAACTCCTAATGGGACATTGTTTGTATAGTTGTCGCTCAAATTTCCAGTGTATATGCCATAACCACTAAAAAGTTCATAAGCTATTCCCCAATTTTCTGGGATTAGTTTATACCTAATGTGCTTTTTTGTAAAGTCTTCAAATTTACTTTGTGGATATGTTTTAAGAAAATTGTCTGCTTGTTCGTTTAAAGAGTCTTGAGCATAAATATTTTTTAAATCCAATAAAATACATTCAAGGTTTAGATCTAATATCTGTTTTGTTTCGGAATCTAAATCGGAATCTTGTATTTGCCCTTTTATCAGTGTTTTATTCTTAAGAGTCATTTCTTTTAACCTGTCAAAAAGCTTATTGTATGGTTGACGAATACGTATGCAATAATTGTCAACTTTTGCTGGGGCGTAGTTCAGAAGATTTTCTGCTAACTCTGAATAATCCTTAGTCCAGTATAAAACAAACCAATATTCTCTTGGATAAAAGGCTATAAAATAATCATCTTCAATTTTTATTAAGTAATCTTTAATTTCCTTAACTTTCGCCAAATCTCCCTCAATAAACTTATCCAATAATAATCCCCGACCTTTAGAAATTATTATTGATTTTGAATCTTCATAATTAAGAATCTGTGATCTAATACTATCATCTTGACTATAGAGACAATTTGAGAATATTATTAAAATAAATGTGAGTTTAAATACCCTTATCATGATAAACAATCGTTTAAAATTGTCCAATCCCCCAAACTATTGCACATATAACGTTTTGGCGCTTGGCGCAGTGGCGGATTTCGGAGCTCAAAACTGTCAATACACCACAAATGTTGATGCGAGGTAGATTGTTCAATTAACCACGTCACCCGCCATTGAGCCAAACGCCTGTTACCTGCTGGCCTTCTTAGTTGTCAATTCTCAGAAAGTCACCGTTCATTTTAAATTCCAAGTCTAGCCCGTTGTCAAGTTGAACTTGTTGATTTTTGTCGTCTAATTCCCAGTCTGTAATGAAATTGGTCGGATAGTTAGTCGTCACNTACTGAAGAATTTTTTCAGGAATAACAGAGTTTGGCAACTGAGTTACTCCGTCAATGTCAATTATTTCTTTCTTACGATTAAATTCCAAACTGATACTTTCAGACAATAGAATGTCATAAGTCTTTGTTAAACCGTCTCTGTCCTTTATTACTTGAACAATGGAATTGTTTGGAAAATGTGTCGAAATGTAACTTGTAATTTCACTTGGAAGGTCAGTAGAAGGTATAACTTCTTCTTTGTCACAACTTGTTAATGTAAAAGCAAGTGCTGTCGCCATAAGCGAATTTTTGATTAAATTTTTTTTGTTCATTTTACTAATATTTTTGTTTTCGCTACTCTCTTTTGGATTTTCGCATTCTCCGATTTTGTAAACAATTTAGTTGTCCGTTTGTTCATTAGGCTTGCAGGTAACGTAGGGTGTATCGCCTTTTGCATAATGGTCATTGAACTTAAGTATTTTATTATATCCGGCTTCTAATTTTAAACTAAAGTATCCTTGTGTATAATGGTATCCGTAGTACATGTTGGGATAACTATACTCATGTAATTTAATTTCTGTGTGAATACCAGCTCCGTAGGTAAATGAGTCAAAGATTTTATACTCTAAATCATTGTCCTCGGAAGATTTGTACTTATTGCTTTCTAAATTGCTTCCAGATATTGAAACATATGGAGCTAAATGAAATCTATCATTTCTAATTATAAAATATCCGCCTTTTATTCCAGCATCTATGTAAGGGAATTTGTCATCCACTTTAAAATCAAGTGTATCTACTTCCGAAACCGCAATAAAAGGTTCTTTCAATTTCAAGCTTGTTGCATGCATATATAAAGAAGTAAAGACTTTACCAATATTTATATCCATTGCCATATTGAAAGAGGCGTTGTTTGCAAAGTTCTTAGATAGATCATCTGTTGTAAATATCATACCTGAACCGAATGAGAAACCCCATGAAGCTCTTATCGTTTTTGCTGGCAGAAAGCCCTTTTCAAATGATTCATACTCTTTGTTTTTAAAATCGCGTTTATAGGATTCAAGTTTTTTGTTATACTCATTATCAGTACCTTCACGCTCAATAAATGTAATCAAAATATCAATAAGTCTTTTTGCTTGCTCATTAATCTGTGAACTATTGCAATTTGATAGAATCTGTTGGCTATTTTTCAGAATCATATCTTGGAGTTTTGGGATTAAATACTGGGAATTAGGATATATAACACGGTCTTTATTCTTCTCATAATCAAGCATAAGCGCGTTTGTTGTTTCCCAATCATTGGCTAACATATTGATATAAAAATCCTCTACGTAATAAAAAGATGAGTATGGTCCATCTTTTGTTTGTGCTGTCAGATAATCGTAAATCTCTTTAACTTTAGTTATGTTCCCATCGTTTAATTCTTTAATAATCAAACGTCTGCCGTTTAGCACTAAAATTTCAGTGCTATCTACGTAAGAGGCGATTTCATTGGCTATTTGTGTAAATGCGTTACTATACAATAATAGTATTGTAGTTAGTGTTAACAGTGTCTTTTTCATACGTTTTATCTATTAGTCAGTTACATTAATTGTTACAGTTTTTTCATCTGATTTTAGTCCATTGTGGGCTCTTAAATCAATAATATAATTTCCTTTTCTTTTATAAATATGGGTAGGATTGGTTTCGTTACCAATAGACATATCTCCAAAGTTCCATGAATAAGACTTTGCGTCAGTTGAAAGGTTTGTGAATTTTACTTCTTGTCCAGCCTTTGGTTCTTTGGGCTCCCATGTGAAATCAGCGACTGGTTTTTTTCCACAACTTGTCATAATTAATCCTAAAGCCAACCCCATTAAAATTTCTCTTGCTTTCATGTGTTTATATTTTTTCGTTTAACTGTTGACAATATGACAAGTGGCTGTTTGCGGAGCGCGTCTGTATCCCTCGTTGAAAAAGTTTAAAGTGGGCTACAATGCCCGAATTTACTAGAATACCCGCCATTTGCTATATTATGTGTTAGGCAAAGTTTTTCATTCTCATTTATTCTCTTTTCTGCAATCATTTATTTAACCGTAATAGAATTAGACTTTGATAAATCAATTAAATCCGTATTAAAGATATTTTCGTTTGTCTTAATCTCAATTGATGAAGTCTGATATGTTTCATTGCTAATTTTCTTAAACGATGCAATCTTTGAAGGTGAAGGTGCTACCTTTTTGGTAATCCTAATATTAGGCATGTCATTAAACATTCCTTCAATATATCCCTCAAATTGATACTCTCCTAAAAAATATGCTGAATTTGGTTCAATTTTTATCACATTAGATATCGTGTCTGAATATACCAAGTTTTTGTCGCCAGTTAAAATAACTCCAGAAAAAGACAATCCAGCCATTGGGTTATGAAATTGATTTACATTTGCTAATCCAATAGTTTTTGTAATTGTTTTTGTCGAATCATTAAATACTATAGATTTAGCAATCGTTGGTTCCTTGATTGTTATTAGCAGAATTCGATACTCACCTGGCTCAATGTTAAAATACATATTTGTAAATTCATCATCTCTGTAATCAGGTGCGATAATCTTTCCTGTATTTATTTCTTTAAAATAGAATTTTACATCCCTTGATGAACTCATATTCATTTTATAATCAGCAGACACGGCTATTATCGCAGTATTAACACTGGAAATCATTGTGTTTTTAATCTTTGGAACTGTTGATAATTGAACCATACAAGAACTTAAAAGAAGGAATGGTACAATACGTACTAACTTAAAAGAAATCAAGGTTTTAGTTTTAGTCATAATCTTTATGCTTTAATAATATTTTTTATCGGCTAATGTGTCGACTTAAAATTTTGCACAACGGTTTGCGGCTTTGCGTAGTGGCGGATTTTTAGGACAAAAGTTCAATCGAAGAACTGCACTTAAAACTACCACAAAACT
>JGI24712J26585_10000723_pt1 | contig 28041 bp, 29 predicted proteins | sample BioPla3DNA2_FD_26585 | JGI IMG/M metagenome (IMG submission 26585)
GTTAAGCATACAATTTAGCGCAGGGCGGCCTTTATTTGTAATTCAAAAACGAATATGCTATAATACGCTTACAGACCTTATGGGTGCATACGCTTAGAAAACTATAGAACGCGGCAACCGGTTTATTTGGTTGTTAGCATATATAATAAGGAGGAAACAACATGCGTCGTAACTTAAGAATACTATCGCTATTGTTAGCGCTGGTGATGGTACTGCCTATAGCCGCCAGCGCCCAGGACATCTGGAAACCCTATGACGAGCAGGGCAATCCCCTGCGCACCGACCGTGACGCCGTGGGCGAAAACGGCGTGGTGGCAGCATCCAACTTCTATGCCTCCCGCGCGGGCCTTGAAATTTTGCAAAAGGGCGGCAACGCCATTGACGCAGCCATCGCTACCGCCTACGCCATCGGCGTGGTCGAGCCCTATACTTCCGGCCTTGGCGGCGGCGGCTTTATGCTGATTCATTCCGCCGAAACGGGCGAGGATGTATTTATCGACTTCCGCGAAATGGCTCCCTCCCTGGCAACACCTGCCCTGTGGACCATCGGCAATGATGGCAAGGTCATCGGCGGCCATAACTCAGAAGGCGGCAAGTCCGTTGGCGTGCCCGGCGAAGTGGCCGGCCTTGAATACGCCCTTGAAAAGTACGGCTCCATGAGCCGCCAGGAAGTTATGCAGCCCGCCATTGACTTGGCGACCGAAGGCTTCCTGGTATCCTACAACATGAACGCAGCGGCAACCGATGCTTACAACAACATGATTAAATACCCCGAACTTGGCCACTACTATCTGGATGAGTTTGGCCTCCCCCATGAAATCGGCCACAACTACCAGAACCCCGACTTGGCCAAGACCCTGAAAATGATTGCCGAAGGCGGCAAGGATGCCTTCTATACCGGCGAAATCGCCCAGGCCTTTGTCAACGCCGTGCAAAAATACGGCGGCATCATTACCATGGAAGACATGGCCAACTACCAAGTCAAGGTTCGTGAGCCTGTGCGCTCCACCTACCGGGGCTATCAGCTCATTTCCGCGCCCCCCGCGTCTTCGGGCGGCACCCACTTGATTGAAATCCTCAACATCCTTGAAAACTTCGACATCGGCGCCCTGGAGCCCAGTTCCGCTCCTGCGCTGCACCTGTTCTCCGAAGCCTTTAAGATGGCCTTTGCGGATAGAGCCAAGTACATGGCCGACTCTGACTTCCAGGATGTGCCCCTTGACGGCCTCACGAACAAGGACTACGCCAAGATGCTGTCCGAGAAGATTGACCTTGAAAAGAGCGGCGCCTACGAAGCCGACGACCCCTACAAGTACGAGTCCGGCTCCACCACCCATATTTCCATCGCCGATAAAAAGGGCAATATGGTGGCCATTACCAAGACCATCAACTACTTCTGGGGCTCCAAGGTGGCCATTGAAGGCTACGGCTTCATCGCTAACGACGAGATGGACGACTTTGTGGCAGGTACCGAATCGGTCAACCGCATTGAAGGCAACAAGCGCCCCCTCAGCTCCATGACGCCTACCATCGTTTTGAAAGAAGACGGCAGCCCCTTCATGACGCTCGGTTCCCCCGGCGGCACCCGCATTTTTACCACGGTGGCGCAGGTTATTTCCCATGTGATCGACCACGGCATGACCATTCAGGAAGCTATCGACGCCCCCCGTATTACCGACAACTTGGGCAACAAGATTCATTACGAATCCGGCGAAATGGGCTTTGCCCCCGAAGTGATTGAAGCGCTTCAGGCCATGGGCCACGAAGTGAATGACAGGGGCGAGTGGAACCTCTACTTCGGCGGCGTGCAGGGCATCGTCTATCAGGAAGACGGCGCCCTCCATGGCGGCGCCGACCCCCGTCGCGACGGCAAGGCCTTGGGCTTCTAAACGTTTGATTTAGAATTAAACCATTTCACTTATATACATGAAATGCACCCCCAAAGTTGGTTTAGTTCAACTTTGGGGGTGATTTATAAGAAGTATAGTCCTGATTTTATTCTATCCATTGATCGTTAATTCAGAGTATATGGAACTGCCCTTAGTATTTATCTGTCTTTTTTCCGTTGCAATCCTTGCAGAGCATTTGACAGTTTTCGGGTACAGTTTTTCCACCTTTACTCCAAGGTATTATGTGGTCGCCTTCCATTTCTTCATAATTAAAATGTTGTTTGCATATGGGGCATATACCATCTTGTTTGGTATATGCAGCCATTTTATCTCTTTTGTCAAACGCTCTTATGCTCAACAATCTGCCTGCATAGGGGTCAGTGTCTTTGCAAAGAAGATATTCATAGATTCCTTTTTTCTTCTGTACATCCTCGTCTTCATGAAGTTTTTTTACTTCGGCAATCATCACTGATGAATTATATGAATTATGATGATATTTATTGTAAAGGTGTAACCAGTCCAAACCCTTCATAGATGGATAGTGTTTAGGGAATATTTTTTCTACCCAATGAAAAACATCTTGAAAATATTGCCACAGTTCATTTGCGTCTGCATCTGATTTATGCTTTGCCATATATTCTGAAATTTCTTTTATTCCTTGATATTCACAAATACCTTTAAGTGCTTTTTCAAGTAATTCCTGCCTGTTTGGATCTCCGGTTATATATCTATCCGATAATTTTTTTGCGGCACAATTTCTCTTTGAAAAATATCTTTTGGCATCAGATAACCATTCGCCAGTATAGACGGAGTTCAAAAGCTCTTGGTCGGTTAATTTTACACCAGCTATATTAACAACCCTAAACCATTCTAACTTCTCAGATTCTTCACCTTCACATATATAAATCATAAATTCATAATTCATAATCGCATCATATTTGTCATCGGGTAAAGCATCCCAATAATATTTCTTCCCATCAAGCAGAATAGAAAATTTATGGTCTAAATACTGCATAACAGACAACGTTCTTTGCTGTCCGTCTAATATCTCGTATTGATTGTCCCCTACCTTGACCCAATACATAATATTTAACGGAAAACCTTTAAGTACAGTTTGGATAACTGATTCAGCTTGAACATTATTATATACATAGTTTCTTTGATATGCCGGACGGATGGCAAGCTTACCACCGTAGGCAAACACACCGTCATCATCGTTATCAACATAACCATCAAAAATATCTTTGACTTTAATTTGCTTTGGTTCAATTTTCATGATTTTATTCTCCTGATTAAAATTCGAGGATATATACTTAGCAAGTACCCGTCTGCATTATCTGCAGTATAATAAACTTTGTCCTTGGGTTTTTCTTTTACAAGGACAGCAGCTCTTGTGTTAACTTTACTCCCGCTTTGTGTTTTACCGTTTTGATTGTGTTGAATGGCATTTTCATAAATGGTTGTCATTGGATAATCAACTGTATTACCCAAGGTGATGCCCAATATTTCAAACTGTTCTGGATTATATTTATCTAAAAAAGTAATAGGTACACCCATGATTCCGTTACATCTTTCTCTTAATAAGGATTCTTGCGTATTTTTCTCGACCATTGACAGTGAATCTGTGTCCGTAGTGTGGATTGTCTGGGACATATCTGTCAAGTCCGATGATGACGAATTGGTCTGGATTGTATTTATCAAGGAATGTGATAGGTACTCCCATGATGCCGTTACATCTTCCGCTTGATGACAATTCTGACATAGGTAATTCGTCTGTCTGTCTGTCTGTCTGTCTGTCTGTCTGTCTGTCTGTCTGTCAATGATGATATGGTCAGATTACGATTTGTCAAGTCTTTTTTTGTAGAAATTTCAGTAGAAATAACAGCATCTTTGTCTTTAATTAAACCATGTTTTTTTATTGGTGTGTCTTCATTTGTTCTTATGGTATTCGCGTCCACAATCTCAAACTGGTCTGGATTATATTTATCTACGAAGGTAATAGGAACAGCCATGTTTTCAAAATAATCACAAGGTATGTCGGCAACTTTGTCTACATTGATCGCATCATAATTATCGTATTTGGGATAGTTTTCCTCATTTCCATAATAACGTTTATACAATACTAATTTTTCGTGTCTAATAGCGAAGTCGAGGTTAGTAAACCATCGAACTCCTTTTACACGAATATATTTTCTACCGTTTTCATCTATGCCGCAACCTGCAGCACGGAGAGGATAATCATCGGGTACATAAAATTTTCTGTCTCCACTACGGATACTTGGACCAAGCCATAGTTTATTGTTTTTGAAAAGTGGGAATACTTCTTTGTATGAAATAGCGTTTATATTACCGATAATTAAAAAGTCTTTATTGTATTCCACAAGCTGTGCTATATATTCTCGAAACAGACTAAACGGAGGATTCGTTACAACGATGTCCGCTTGTTTCAGATATTCGATACATTCTTCTGAACGGAAATCTCCATCCCCTTTTAGCTTTTTTACGCCTCGTTTTTTTGACTTCAGAAGAGCGTCTATATCATCATCTGAAACGCCTCGGTTGTTTGCCATGGGGACCTCTTTTATATCCATGACATAGCCGTTGCCCTGCACGACAGGTTCGTCCATATCATCAAAAAGTACCAGTTGCTGCGCAATCACGGGAGAAGTACTGTAAGAAGTGCATATTAGGCGCTTTAACCCTAAATAATTAAAGTTTCGCAAGAAAAACTTAGAAAAGTAACTTTCAAAGGGGTCATCACAATTGCAGAAAACAGTTTTACCTCTGAACTTGTCTTCATAATGGTTTAATTCTGCCTGTATATCTTCATAAGTAGTATAAAACTCATCTTTTTTTGCCACGCTCGCCGCATGTAAATTTGCGTTTTTTGCCACCCTTGCCACGAGATTTTTCCCCTCTCCATTTCAATCATATCAGTGCTTATTTATAGTCCCAAACAGCATTTGCTTTCCTTATTAGTATAATATACTTCAAAAAACAAGGTTTTTCAATCTGTTTCATACATTAAAACAGCCTTCAAGATTTTTTCTGTGAAGGCTGTTTGGTTTTTTCCTTTTATTCCTCCTGTCTTTCCTCCTTATCCCGCATCGCTTCAAGCGAGGACAGTACCTGTTTGGGGAAGGGGACGCCAAGCAGGGCGGCGTTTTCCACGATGGACAGGGCTTCATTTGCCACATAAAAGCCAATCACGGCAAGGCGGCTGACGCTGTCAAGGCCAAGGAGGCTATCTAATTGCACGGCCATCATCACAAGGATGAGTACGATGAGCTTGCGCCCAAGGCCCAAAAACATGGTTTTGGAAGAAAGCCCCTCCGACTGCTCCTTGCGCAGGGCGGCTTTGAGCATGCCTGTGATGAGGTCGGCTGCCATCAGCGCAAACAGGGCCTTGAGCGGGGCGTCCACCCCGCCAAGCAGTTGGCTTAGCCCCATTAGCAAAGAGGACACAAGGCCTAAAATGACTTTGCGAATGTTCATACGTTCACCTCGGAATAGTAGGTATTGGGGTCTTCCCGCAGCATTATTTCAAGGTTTTTCCAGCCGTGTTTCGCTTCTTCAAGGCGGCTGTGAACAAGGCCGCACACCATGCTGACGGCCATCTTTGTGGCGGGGTCTAAAAGCTCCACCGTGACCGGCCCGCGCACGGCCGCCAGCAGCTTGTGGGCCTCCTCGTGTGTGCAAAAGTCCCAGCTGGCAATCAGGCTTCGGACGCAGCCGCTTTCTGTATTGGGGCTGTAGGATAGCCGCAGGCGGGCGGCTCGGGGCAGGGTTTGGCCGTTAAATTTCATCGTTCTTTTCCTCCAGACGCTCTTCTTCGATTTCCCGCTGCATGAGCGCTTCTTTTTGCATGCGGTACAGGGTTTTGAGGGTGTCCATCAGTTGTTGTTCGTCCATGGTTGTCTCCTTTCAGGGGCGGGGCGGGTACTGATTTTGGGCGCCCAGGGCGCAGGCGATGTAATAGCCCGCACGCCAGGCCTGGTACTCTCGGTTGTGTCGCAAAAACATGCGTTTTTGCCGTTGGTAGGCGGCGGTGGCGGCGGCAAGCAGCCGGCCATAAAGATTGGGCGGGCGGCTTTTAAGCAATCTGTCAGCCTCCGCTTCGGGGTTTTTGCGCCCTGCGCCTTTGAGGGCAAGGCAGAGTAGGGTGTGGGGCAAATCGTCTTTGGAGAGTTTGTTAAAGTTTAGAGCCAAGACGTCCGCCCGGCGGAATATAAATGGGTTCATGGCGTCTCCTTTTCTTCAATCAGGTATTGGCAGGTAATGATGCGGCCCTGAGCCTTGGCTTCCTGCAGGGCGCAAAGGTAGGTTTTGTTGTTGAATGCCATCTGACCGCCTGTGAGGGCGGCTTGCTGGCCAAGGTCGTCAGGGTTGTGGATAAAGCTGAGGACGAGGCGCATAGCTCCGCCTTCTATGCTGCGAACGCCGCCGTCATTCAGGGCGGAATAGGGCAGGCGCTTGATTGAAAGGGCATATAGCCCGCCCACCTTTTGCCCGTTTATATACAGCTCAGTGGTAAGCAGCCGGTGAAAGAGCATCTTTTTAATAAAGGCGCCCGACTCCCAGTTTTCATGGTTGTTTGAGTTCTTTAAGGCGTAGCCAAGGGCGTACAGGGCGTTTTGAGTGGCGGCGGATAGGCTGTCGCAATGTTCCCTTGACAGGGAGCGAACTTCCACCTGCATTTGAGCATGGCCGTCTTTGGTTTTGTCTTGGAAGGACACCCAAGGCAGCGGCCAGTCGGCCCCATCGCCCCGAACGGCGCAGCCCGTGGCGTTTTGAAGAGCAGTGTAAACGGTTTCCATGTTCATTTTAGAGCATCCTTTCCGCTTCGATTTCAAGGTGGCGGGGGTAGCTTAGCACACGGCTGATGCGGTAGGTGCGGCTGTCGCCTGCCAACCTCAAATGGTCGCCGATGCTGGCTTGAATGGGGCGACTGGGGATGAAAATGAGCCTTTCCAAAGGGCGGCGGGTGGCCCTGTCAGTGAAAATGCGCCTGTCAAAGGGGTAGACGCTGGCTAAGAAAGGCGTCTGCTCGCCTGTTATCTCATACAAGGTCACAGCGCCCGTTCTGGATTTGTAGGGGCGGGTGGGAAAGAGGCTTACTTGGCGCAGGTTTCGCTTTACGGGACGCATTTTGGCACCCAGGCAAGCCGCCATGCCCTGATTTCCCGCAGGATATCATCGGGCACCCCGTCCATGGCCATTTGCACGCTGCCCTCCTTGCGCAGGTTTTCCCCTTCCAGCCCCAAACGGTTGTAGTACACCGCCGAAAGGCGGGAAAGCAGGCCCGCCATACCAGCGGGCAGCTGCTCCCTGTGGGTGAGGGATAGGAGGGTGAGGGCGGCTTCGGACAGCAGGCTGTTGAGCAGCTCCGCGTCCTGTTCATCAGGCAGGCGTTTTTGAAGCATGTTTTTCGCCGTGTTTAAGGTATCTCCGGTCATAGCGGCGCCTCGACCAAGAGGTATTTGACGGGCATTTTTTGGCTGTCGCATAGCACCGCCTGCAAATAGCTTTTGTCCTGCAAGAGAATTTCCTGCCCCTCGCCCGGCCAAGGCGCGCCTTGATAGGCCGTCTGGTAGCTGATGCCCATGGCGGAATCGGCGGGCTTTACATACCAGGCGTAGCCCCCCGGCGGTTGCAGGTGCGCTTCCATGCGCAGGATATAGCTGCCCAGGGTTTCGCCCCTTTCAAGCGTCATGCCGCCTGATAATTGCTCAAGCCCTGTAAACTTGGTTAAGGCGATGGCCTTTTGCGCATCGTACAGGTAGCAGGCCAGGTGACGGGAGGCGAAGATGGTGTCCCGCATCTTTTCGGGCTCCCGCTTTTTTTCGATGATGGTCTTTTGCTTGGACACAAGGCGCAGGGCGCCGGGCTTGAGGATATAGTAGTTCTTTTCCTTGGTTTCGGCATCTTCTTTCAGGCGGCTGGACAGCACAATCCGGCAGCCCCAGATTTCGCCTACGACGCCGAAGAAGATGGTTTCCTGCCCAAGGTCGCTGGCCCTGATATAGCCCGGGTCTTTGCGCAGGGCGGCAAAGCCTTCGGCATCGACAAAAAGGTACTTTTCGCCGTCGGGGTCATCGCCAAAGAGGGTGAGGGCGTCGGCTACCGTATCGGCGGTGAGGGTATCGTAGACGGACTTTTGCCTTAGCGGCAGGTTTTTTAAGATGCCGTACATTTCCTCATCCACTGCGTGGTCAATGGCGTAGGATAGCTGCCTTGCCGCCTCGCCCACAGGGTCGCCAAAGCCGCAGAGGCGGGCTTCGTCGGTCAGGCACACGGCCTTGGCAAACTTTTTAACCTTCACTTCAGTGGTGTCGGCGGTCAGGACGCCCAAGGGCACGTCGCCGTTTTCGGGCACTTCCTCGGCCTTGCCGATGTAGCGGAAGCAGGGAAACTTGAGGGTGTCGCCGGGTACGCCTTCCAAGGTGGTATCCACCTTGCATACCTTCATTAGGCTCATTTTTTGCCCAAAGAGGCTGTCGGCCATTTCGCCCATCACTTCGGGGATGATGAGGTTTTGTTTCATGGTTTCGCTCATGGTTTTTCCTTTCCTTAGTTGTTGTAGGGGATTGAAAAGCGGCTGCTGTAGCGGCGTAGCCTTTCGTTGTAGCTGAGGTTCCGGGGGTTTTGGTCGGGAGCCGCCACCTCGGGCGCCCCTTGGGAAAAGCGCTCCTTCAGAAGGTTCAGGGTCTTGATGCTTTCCATCATGCTTTCGTGGCTGTCAAGGCTTACAAGGCTTAAAGCCTCCTTGGGCAGGCCGCCTTTTCGTAGTAGCTCGCCCGCTTCCAAGGCCTTTTCCCGCCTGTCAAGCTCCCTTTCCCTCCTGTTGAGGGCTTCTTCCCGCCCTTCCTGTTTGTTTGGGGTTTGTGTTTGTTGCTGCATCGTTGCGCTCCTTTCTGCGCCCTTTTTCCGGCGCAACCGCAAGCTACCAAAGCAAATCAGCGACATGAAAGGACTTCAAAGGACATGAACGGACATGATTTTGTGTTTTGACTGGCTTCGAGCCTTAAAAACCTCAAAAACATTAAGAAAATTCAAAATAAATGTTGACCTCGTAACGAAATTGTAATATACTATGTTATGAGTTCATGCGGATTGATTGCTTGCGGTCTGTTTGGCTGTCAAGCGATGGAATAACAGTAGAGGTAAACGGTATGCACAAAAATGGACACAATCCTATTATTCGGGCGCTGTGCCTAATGATGGCAGTGGTCTTGCTGCCTATCATGTCGCTAGCGCAAAGCCGTACGGGCACCATCATCAACGACAAGGTGCTTTTCCGTAAGGAGGCCTCGCAAAACAGCGACCACTACGGCCATTTCCGCTATGGGGATGTGGTCGAAATTCTTGGAACCAAAACGGCCGAAGGCTATACCTGGTATAGGGTGCGGGGTACCGTTGCCTTGAAAGACAATGTAGGCACCCGTACCTACGAAGGCTATGTGCGCGGCGATATGATTAAAGAAAGCGGCGCAAGTAGCCCTTCGCAGTCCGCTGCGCCTTCCACAAGCATAGGTTCCGGCCCCACTGTGGCGGCGGGCGGCTATGTCCGCATTACAAGAACCAACACCAATCTGCGCTCTTCCATGGGCGGCAGCTCCATTATGCAAATGCAAAAGGGCATCATCCTGCCCTACTATGGTCAGCCTGCGGCTTACAACGGCTACAACTGGGTGTATGTTCAGGAAACCCAGTCCGGCAGGTACGGCTATGTGCGTTCGGACTGCTACGAGTTTGTCGATAGCCAAGGAGATGCCACCACTCCGGACACTTCCGGCGGCGTTGTGGTAACCAGCAAACCTGAAGGCAGCTCAAATACAACCTTCCCCGTTTCCGCTACTGTAACGGCGCATGGCGCCAACCTGTGCATAACGCCCGGAGGCAACGGCCTGTACGCCTTTTTGCAGGGCGACAAGGTCACCGTGACCGGCCCCGTACAGGACGGCTGGTATCCTGTTACCTACGATAAATTTACCGGCTATATGAGCGCCGCCCACCTTGAATTGGGCGCGCCCGTTGTCGCGCCGCCGGAATCAGGCGGGCAGCCTGAAACTCCCTCCGGGGGCGTACAGGCATCTGGCTATATCACCATTAACAAAAAGAACGTTAACTTCCGAGACAAGCCCAACGGTTCCAGCCTCTTGTGGCTGCAAAAGGACGAGGTCCTGCCCTATTACGGCCAAAAGCAGGTGGTAAACGGCGTTGGCTGGCAGTATGCCTATTATGCTTCCGGCAAGGTGTACGGTTATGTGCATGAGGATTTTTTCTACTATTCGGACGGTTCGGGCAATGCGGTGACCCCGTCGCCAGCCCCAACCACTGATCCCACCCCGCCGTCAGCCATTACCGGCTATGTGAAGCTGACCAAATCGGGCGTCAACCTGAGGCTGTCACCGGGCGGGGAAAGCCAAAAACAGTTGAACAAGGGCACTATTCTTCCCTTTAGCGGCGGCCCTATTTACTATGGCGGGTATGACTGGGTGTACGCAACCGACGTGCAAAGCGGCCTGAGAGGCTATGTGCGCTCGGATTGTTACGATTATGTAGACAGTGAAGGCAACGCGACGGAACCTCCCGCCCCGCCCGCGGTAACCGATTCGCCCAAGCCCCCTGTTGTCACTCCCGTTCCATCGGTTGTCGGCGGTAAGCTTATCTTAATCAAGGGCGGCGTCAACCTGAGGCAGGATCCCGGCGGCAGCGTCATTGCCCGCCTTGACAAGGGCACGACCCTTAACTACTATGGCACTACTACCCATGGCGGCTACTTATGGTACTATGTGTATTCCGAACAGGGCACGGGCTATATCCGTGGCGATATGGTCAAAGTATTGGACCAAACCACACCCGGGCAGCCAAGCCCCACCACCCCGCCGGAGGTGAGCGCCAGCGGCTATATTGTTCTGACCAAGGGCAATGTCAATTTACGTAAAACTCCCGCGGGCACATCCATTATATGGTTGCAGAAAAACAAGATTTATCCCATCACCGGCCCCATCATCAATCAGGGCGGCTACCTGTGGTATTTTGTATCCGCCGAAGGGCATACGGGCTATTTGCGTTCCGATTGCGTCCGGCAGCTGACCGATGCTGAAGTGGCGCAGTACCTGGCCGGCCAAACTCCAAACCCCGGCACTGTTATCCCCCCGCTTACCACTACCGGCTATGTGATGATTGACTATGACCACACCAACCTGCGAACTGCGCCCTCCACCTCGGGCGGGCTTGCCAGGCAGGTACTAAGGGGCACGGTGCTGCCCTATCAGATGACCATGACTTCCGGCGGAACCACCTGGCATCTATTGACCGATGCCGGCGCCGACGTTTATGTTCTGGCCAAGTACGCCCATATTATGTCTGCTGAAGAAGTAGCGGCTTGGCTTGCTACCCAGACACCGGGCACGCAAACGCCGGATCCCGCGCAGACGCCCGCTCCCGGTACGGCTTCAGATATTGCCGTAACGGTGATGAACAATGTGCTTATGCGCAAGCAAGGCTCCATGAAGGCGCTGACGCTTACCAAGATTTACCGCATGGGTACACGGGTGAGGCTCATGGGCACTACCGTGCAAAACGGCGGCTATACCTGGTACCACGTGTATTACAGCGGCATGAACGGCTATATCCGCGGCGATATGCTGCGCATCCTTACCAAGGAAGAAGTGGGAAGCGATCCCGGCGGCACTACTGACCCCAGCGGCAAGCCCATTGCCACCTACCGTACCTTGCGGCGGGGCATGTCGGGTGACGACGTAGCCAGGCTGCAGGGCGAACTGATTAAGTTAGGCGTGTTAGAGCCTGCCTACGCAACGGGCATTTACAACCTGCAAACCGAGGAAGCTGTCAAGGAATACCAACGCTCAACCAACGGCTTGCTGTTCGTGGACGGTGTTGCCGGGCAGAAAACCCAGGATGCTCTTTATGGCACCGTCCCACCCAGCCAGGGCCCCATTTCGACCGATACCACCATTTATCCGGTCGAATTGGTTGACTGGTACACCGGCGACATTCAATCGGCCTGGCCCAAGGGCGCGGTGGCCACCCTCACCGATGTGAGAACCGGCCTTAGCTTCAACGCCAAGCGCTGGTCGGGCGGCTACCACTCCGACGCGGAGCCCCTGACTGCCCAAGATACCGCTATTATGTGTAGAATTTACGGCGTATCTCACTCCCAAGAAATTAGCGAAAGAAATATGTATCAGCGTCGTCCCTTGTGGGTAACCATCGGCAGGCGCACTTTCGCCGCCTCCCTCTATGGCGTACCTCATAACTACCCGGCGGGCGATACTATCCCGGACAACGACTTTAGCGGCCAGTTCTGTGTGCACTTTGTCAACTCCAAGATACACAGCTCGGGTAAGGTTGATGCGGAGCACCAGGCGGCCATCCAGTATGCCTACGACCATGCACCCGTCAAGGCGCCGCTTAATTAATTTCATACCGTTTGTCGTGATAGGCGGCGGGGCTTCAGGCCTCGCCGCCTGTTTAGCCGCGGGCAGGCGGGGGATTCCTACCCTGCTTATTGAAAAAAACGACCGCTTGGGCAGAAAGATTTTGGCGACTGGAGGCGGCCGGTGCAATATTATGAACAGCGGCCCGCCCGCCTATTTTGGTGACAGCGACTTTGCGTATAGAGCGTTAGCCGCTTGCCCTGCGGGTAGATTAAACGACTATTTTTCATCCATCGGCCTGTGCCTGAAAGAAGAGGGCTACGGGCGCATGTACCCCGCCACCGGCAGAGCGGACAGCGTGCTTGAAGCCTTTGAAACGGCTATAGAAAGTCTGCCCGTTACGGTTGAGACGGATAAAAGATTGACGGCGCTTTCACCCCTTTCAGGCGGCGGCTTTGAACTAACCTTTCAAGACGGCAGCCAAGTGTTGGCCAAAAATGTCCTGCTTGCAGGCGGCGGTCCCGCTTCCCCGCAGCTTGGCGGCTGCGACGATATGGCGGCCATCGCTTCTTCTTTGGGCTTTATCGTTACGGACAGGCTGCCCGCCCTTTGCGCCCTGGAAACCAACAGAAGGCCCATTCGGGGCTTGGACGGCCTTCGGCTTCCCGCAAAGCTAACCCTGCTTTCAAATGGCAAGCCTGTGGACTGCGCCCAGGGCGAGGCGCTGTTTTCAAAAACAGGCTTGTCGGGGGTATGCGCCATGCAGCTTGCCGGGCGGGCTGCCATAGGCCTTGAAAACAAAGAAGATATGCAGGTGAGCCTTGATTTTTCCGTCCTCCTTGGAGTGGGTGACGGGCGTATGGAGCGAAAAGAGCCCAAGGCGCCCGACATAAACCAAAAAGCCACCCTTGACAAGCTACAGGAAAGGCGTCATCATTTAGGTGATAAAAATGTGTTGGTGGGCGCCGTACCGCAAAAATTAGCAAAAAAATTAGCGACTCAAACGCTGCCTGAACTTGCCCGAAACCTTTGTGATTGGCGGCTGAACCTCACCGGCGTTCGTGGCATGCGCCATGCGCAAGTGAGCCAAGGGGGCGTCAAAACCGATACAATCGACCCTGCCACCATGCAAACATCTATCTCCGGTTTGTACATGGCCGGTGAAATGCTAAACGTGGATGGGGACACCGGCGGACATAATTTAATGTTTGCCTTTGCCTGCGGCTTTTTGGCCGGAGAGCATGTTAAATAGAAATATAAAGATCTATAATGAAAGGAGCTTTCCATGGCGCACTTAACCGACATTGAAATTGCCCAGTCCGTGACCCTCCGTCCCATTAGGGACATAGCGGACAAATTAAACATTCCCGATAAATATCTCATCCCGTACGGCAGGGATAAGGCCAAAATCGACCTGAAAATGATTGAAAAGGGCAAAAAAAACGGCAAGCTTATTTTAGTCACCGCCATCACCCCAACGGCGGCGGGCGAAGGAAAAACCACCACGTCCATTGGCTTAACGGATGCCCTATCACTCATCGGCAAGGATGTGATGGTTGCCCTGCGGGAGCCGTCCTTAGGGCCGGTCTTTGGCATCAAGGGCGGGGCGGCGGGCGGCGGCTGGGCGCAGGTTGTCCCCATGGAGGATATTAACCTGCACTTCACCGGCGACTTTCACGCCATCGGCGCAGCTAACAATCTGTTGGCCGCCATGATTGACAATCACATCCACCAAGGAAACGAATTAAACATCGACCCAAAGCGCATAACCTGGCGCCGCTGCGTTGACATGAACGACCGATTTCTGCGCTCCATCGTGGGCGGTCTTGGCGCAAGGGGCAATGGCGTTGTCAGGGAAGATGGCTATGACATCACCGTGGCCAGCGAAATTATGGCCGTGCTGTGCCTTGCAAACGACTTGCATGACCTAAAAGAGCGGCTTGCCCGCATTATTATCGGCTACAACAAGGACGACCGGCCCGTAACCGCCGGCGACCTGAAAGCCCAGGGTGCGATGGCCGCCCTGCTAAAAGACGCCCTGCGCCCCAACCTTGTGCAGACCCTTGCCGGCGTACCGGCCTTTGTGCACGGCGGCCCCTTTGCCAACATTGCTCACGGCTGCAACAGCGTGGTTGCCACCCGCATGGCCTTAAAATTGGCCGACTATGTGGTGACCGAGGCCGGTTTCGGCGCTGACCTTGGCGCTGAAAAATTTTGCGATATTAAGTGCCGCTTCGCTAACCTTAGCCCCTCAGCGGTGGTGGTGGTTGCCACTGTGCGAGCCCTTAAAATGCATGGCGGAGCCAAAAAAGAAGACCTGAAAGAAGAAAATATAGACGCCCTCAAAAAGGGTCTGCCCAACCTCTTGCAGCATATCAACAACATGCAAAAAGTCTTTGGCCTGCCTTGCGTTGTGGCGCTGAACCGATTCCCTGACGACGCCGAAAAAGAATTGGAGCTGGTGGAAAATAGCTGCAAGGAGCTTGGCGTCAACGTCGCCCTGTCCGAAGTCTGGGCAAAAGGCGGCGAGGGCGGCGTGGAGCTTGCCGAAGAAGTGGTGCGTCTGTGTGAGGGGCAAAGCCGTTTCACCTACGCCTACCCTGATGCCATGAGCGTGGAAGACAAAATCCGCACCCTTGCCAAAAACATTTACCACGCAGACGATGTGGAGTTTTCCGCCGCCGCCAAGCGGGAGCTTCGGCGCATTGAGCGCATGGGGCTTAATCGCCTGCCTATATGCGTGGCCAAAACCCAGTACTCCTTTTCGGACAACCCCAAACTTCTTGGCGCACCCAAAGGCTTTAACATCACGGTTGACAATTTGAAACTTTCATCGGGCGCGGGCTTTGTAGTTGTTTACACCGGTGATATCATGACCATGCCCGGGCTCCCCAAAAAGCCCAGCGCCCAAAGCATCGACGTGAGCGATGACGGGGTTATTACGGGGCTATTTTGATTAGGCAATGCCGATAGTATGTTTCCAATCAAACCAAAACGCCCCGCCGCTTCATACGGTCGGGGCGCTTTTTCTTGCGTATGGCGGATACGCCGCCATTCTGCAGTGAGGATATGGGCATGTCGCGAGCCGTACACATTCCGTCAGGACAGCTTGCCATCCAGCAGGGCATCATACAGCGCAATGGCCACTGCCGCTACTACGGCGGGCAAGGCCCTTAGGGCGATGCAGGGGTCGTGGCGGCCGGTAACCGACAGCACAGCCTGCTCGCCGGTTTGGATGTTCAGCGTTTTTTGTTCCTTTTCAATGGAAGGGGTGGGCTTTAAGGCCACCCGCAGCAAAACGGGCATACCGGTGGACATGCCGCCCACGATACCGCCTGCGTGGTTGGACAGGGTCTTGACGGTGTTGCCTTCCTTTACCCAGGGGTCGTTGTGCTCGCTTCCCCGCATGAAGGCGGCGTTGAAGCCTTGCCCGAAGTCAACGCCCTTAACGCCAGGGACGGCAAAAACGGCCTGCGCCAAGCGGTTGTCAAGCCCCTGAAAAATGCCGCCGCCAATGCCTGCAGGCAATCCCACCGCCGCCACCTCAATGGTACCGCCGATGGAATCCTTGGCGGCAATGGCAAGAGCGACTTCCTGCTTCATTTTTTCTTCAACGTCCTTGTCAAGGCAGCGGTAGAGGCTGGTGGAAAGCAAGTCTATTTCGGGATGTACTGCATCAAAGGGGCGGTCGTGTATTTGGCCGATGCTCAGGTGATGGGCAGCGATTTTGATGCCTTTTTTTTCCAAAAGTTGCATACAAACTCCACCTACAGCGCATAGAGCGGCTGTTAATCGCCCGGAATTATGCCCGCCGCCCGACTGCACCGCTACCCTGCCATGCTTTTGCGACAGGGGATAGTCGGCGTGGCTGGGGCGGGGCGTGTCAAAAATAGCCGAGTAGTCGCTTTTTCGCGCGTCGGCGTTGTCAATTACCAAACACAGGGGCGAACCGCAGGTTTGCCCATCGTTCAGGCCGGACAGCGCCCGCACCCTATCGCTTTCCTTGCGTTGGGTAACGCCCGCCTTGCCCTTGGCGCTGCGCTCATCCAAAAAGGCTTGCAGCCTGTCAAGGTCAATGGCGTGACCGGCCGGCAGGCCATCCACAACGGCGCCGATGGCTATCCCGTGGCTTTGGCCAAAAAGCGTGATTTTTAGATTACGACCGAATACAGAACCCATTTTTCACCTTTTCTTTGAACAAAATTCTTCGTCACTTTCAATGCGCCAGCCGCTTGGAATGATTTGGGGCGCGGTTTGCTTTTCCATCTGGCAAATGCGGATAAGCTCGCTCACCTTGGCCTCCCCGGCGCTTAGGGCATCGTTTAGCTGTAAAAGAGCAGTTTCTCTTAGATTGATATTTTGTCCGTCCATGTCCTTTCTCCTTCCTTTTTGTAAAAGCATGAAGGAAGAAAAGAGGACACGCAAGGACTTCGTCAGGGCCCTTTCTCTCAATCGAAAACGGGTTTTTGATTAAAAAGGAGCGGAATACGGACTAACAAAGGAATAAAAGTTGATAAAGTCAATCAAAACCCATCCACAATTTCGCGGAACCTGTCTAAAAAGGCAGCTTCGCCAAAGGTATTGATTTTGAAAAATACCGCCTGGCTGCCGCCGGAGGTGATGCCGGTGATGAACAGCCTGTCGCCCTGGCCTACCAGCGTAACACTCAGGCTAAGGCGGTTTGAACCCAGCCAGCTGTAACGCTCAAACACCCGCACGGCAACCCGCACATCGCCGGTTTGATAGTCGGCGCTGTCCTCCAGCGAGGCGCTTACGCTGCCGCCCAGAATGCCCTGCTCAATACTTTGGAGCAGTGTTTGGAAATCACCGGTCAATTGCCGAGTATATTTTGCCATATACTTCCCTTTCTTCGTTAAGAGCAGGCTAAATCCAATTCCTCATTCCTAACTCCTAATTAGCTTCAGATTCCTAATCCCTTTGTATGCTTGCTTGCCACCTGTCCAGCAACGCTGCCAGCACAAAGCCGACAGCGGCAAGGCCGACGCCCCAAAGGGTGATGGGCATCGGGATAATGGTTAAGGTGGAAGCCAACACCAAACCCACCACGGCGTGGGAGGCGTAGGAATAATGCTTTTCAAAGAGTTTCTCCACCGCCCTGGCGCACAGCGCAGCCACCAGGACGATGCCCAAGATTAAGGGTACAATGACCGAAAAATCGAGCTTTCCCACCGCCGTCATGATGTGGTCGTACAGCCCCATGAAAATGAGTAGGGAGCTTGATGAAAGCCCCGGCACAATCAGGCTGAAGCCCCAGATAATGCCGCTTAAAAAAGTGGTGAGAAGGTTCAATTCCATCGAGATGCTTGTTTCGCTTTGAAGATTTAATTCCTCCATACTGCTTGCTTTGCTTTTCCAGCTGAGCAAGATGGTGAGCAGGGCAAAGAAGGCGATGAGCAGAGCCACAAGGTCGCCTTTTTGCGTTTTGCCTGTCTTTTCCCTGGCGGTCTTCAGCAGCATGGGCACGGTACCAAGGATGATGCCCACAAACACCCACAAGGTAGGTAACTTGTAATTTTCAAATAGAGAGCCTAGAATTTTTGCAAAACCCACAAAGCCGATGCCAACGCCAATACCCACGGGGATAAACAGGCTTAGGTGTTTTTTAATGGCCTTAATGGGGTGGCTAAACAGCTCCATCATCGGCCGGTAAATGCCGAAGATAACGCACAGTACACCGCCCGACACCCCGGGCAGGATGGCGCCGCCGCCGATTAGAATGCCGCTGATAACGAAAGATAAAAACAGTAGCGGCCCTTGTTTTTTCTTAACATCGGTGCTCATGAATCAAACATTACTCCTCAGAAGTGACCTGTTCGTTCTCATCGTCCGCCGGGTGGATGACAGGGTCTTTGCGCAATAGCGCTTCAATATGCTCCGCAATCTCGGGATTGTCTTTGAGGAACTTGCGGGCGTTGTCCCGCCCCTGCCCGATGCGCTCATCGTTGTAGGAATACCAGGAGCCGCTCTTTTGGATGATGTCGTGCTCCACCGCCATGTCCAAAAGGCCGGATTCCCTGGAAAAGCCTTCGCCGAAAATAAGCTCGGCTTCCGCCTGACGGAAGGGCGGGGCTACCTTGTTTTTTACCACCTTGATTCGGGTGCGGTTGCCGATGATTTCAGAGCCGCTTTTGATGGGCTCGCCCTTGCGCACGTCCAATCGCACGCTGGCGTAGAACTTCAGCGCGCGGCCGCCGGGCGTGGTTTCGGGGTTGCCATAAATGACGCCCACTTTTTCACGCAGCTGATTAATAAACAGGGCAATGGAATTGGTTTTGCTTACAACGCCGGCAAGGCGGCGCATAGCCTGGCTCATCATGCGGGCCTGAAGGCCCACGAAACTGGCGCCGATGTCGCCCTCAATTTCAGCCCTTGGCACAAGGGCGGCCACGGAGTCGACGACCACAATGTCCACGGCGCCCGAACGAATAAGCGCCTCGCAAATTTCAAGGGCGTCTTCGCCGGTGGAGGGCTGGCTTACGTACAGCTCGTCGATATCAACGCCAAGGTTGCGGGCATACACAGGGTCCAGGGCGTGCTCTGCGTCGATAAAGGCGGCAATGCCTCCTGCCTTTTGCACCTGTGCAATCATATGCAGGGAAACGGTGGTTTTGCCCGAAGCTTCGGGGCCGTAGACCTCAACGATGCGCCCACGAGGAATGCCGCCCACACCTAAGGCGAAGTCCAGCTCCAAAATGCCGGTGGACACAACGTCTACCTGAATGTTGGGCTTCTCGCCCATTTTCATGATGGTGCCTCGCCCGAATTCTTTGTTCAGGGCGTTAAGAGCCCGCTTGAGGGCTTCCTGCTTTGCCTCATCGGAGGCGGAAGAAGGAACCAAGTTTTTTTCTTTAGCTGCCATGTTCAATATCCTTTCGGTTTAGTTGTTGATAGAGTATGTGAAGGGCAATCAGGGCGCAAAATTTTCGCACATATTGCCTGTTTGCCTGTAGGCGAAGTTTGAATGCAAGAGTTTTATCTTGAGCTGCCACGCCGATATAGCATAGGCCAACGTCCTTGCCGTCAGGCCCCGCGTAGCCGGTGGTGGAAAGGGCGATGTCGGTTTGGAACAGCTTTCGGGCGTTTAGCGCCATTTCCTTGGCACAGGCGGCCGACACAGCGCCGTGCTTTTTGAGCGTACTTTTTTTGACTTTCAGTACCCGCGCTTTGGCAGACTCTTGATAGCACACAGCGCTGCCGGAAAACATCTTGCTTGCGCCCGGTACCTTGACAATTTCGTCTGCAACAAGGCCGCCCGTCAGGCTTTCCGCCAGCGACAGGGATAGTCCCCTTTCTTGAAGCAGAGCCACCAAGGGCTTGGCGCAGCTCATTGCAGCAGCAGGTCTTTTGCGCCCTTAAAGTATTCGGCGCCCGACAGGATGGTAAGCACGCTTGCGGCAACGGACAGAAGAATCACCACCCACGGGGACAGCATGAGCATAGCGGCAACCACGCAGGCCATTTGAACCACGGTTTTTACTTTGCCAAGCTGTCCGGCCGGAATGACCACGCCCTGTTCGACAGCTACAAGCCGCAGGCCGTCTACCGCCAATTCCCGTATGATGACGATAACCACTACCCACCAGGGCAGCAGGCGCTGATACAGCAGCACCGCCATGCAGGATAGCACCAAAATTTTATCGGCCACGGGGTCGGCGAACTTGCCAAAGTTGGTGACCAAGTTTTGAGAGCGGGCGATGTAGCCGTCCAAAAAATCGGTCAGGCAGGCTAAAAGAAACACGACGGCCGCTACCATGTTCCACTTCACCAGTAAAAACAATAGGCACAGGGGAATCATCAATATGCGGGCGATGGTGAGCTTGTTGGGAAGGTTCATACGCTTTCTCCTTTGATTTCTTCGGCTTCAAGGTCGTAGACGTCGGCCTTGGTGATGCGAATATAGATAAAGTCGCCTAATTTCAAGGGACGTTTTGCCGTAACCAAAACATGGCCGTCGGCGTCGGGCGCTTCAAAGGCGGTGCGGCAGAGGTAGGTATCGCCCTGCTTGCCAACAATGAGCGCCTTTTGCGTGCTGCCCACCCGCCTTTGGTTGTTCTTTAGGCTGATTTCCTGCTGCAGGCGCATCAGGGTATCAAGCCGCCGCTGCTTGACTTTTTCGGGCACTTGGTGCGGCATTTTGGCGGCGGGGGTGTCCTCCTCCCTTGAATAGGCGAAGGCGCCCATGCGGTCAAAGGCCATTTCCCTGGTGAAGGCAAGCAGCTCCTCAAAGTCCTCTTCCGTTTCGCCGGGAAAACCTACAATAAAGGTGGTGCGCAGGCAAAAACCCTTGTCCTTGGCGTAGCGAAGCAGGCGCTTAATGTTGTTCATCTTGCCACGGCGGTTCATTTTTTGAAGCACCCGTTCGGAGGCGTGTTGCAGGGGCAAATCAAGGTAGCGGCAGATGTTTTTATGCCCCGCCATGGTGTCAAGCAAGGCGCAGTCGGTTTCGTCGGGGTACAGGTACAAAACCCGCAGCCAATCGATACCTTCGATGTTTGCCGCTTCGTCCAAAAGCTCTGCCAAGCTTTCGCCCCGCTCCATACCGAAGCGGGTGGTATCCTGCGCCACTAAAATCTGTTCCTTCACGCCCTTTTGGGCAAGGCTCCGCATTTCCGATAGCACGTCGTCCTTAGTACGGGAAACGTGGCCGCCCCGAATCAGGGGGATGGCGCAATAGCTGCACCGGTTGTCGCAGCCGTCGCCAATGCGCACGTAGGCGCTAAACGGCGGGGTGGTCAGCGCCCTTGGGGCGCGAATTTCCTGCCGCCTGCGATGGGTGTTCAAGACCCTGTCGCCCTCCAAGGCTTGGTTTAAGATAGAAGGCAAGCGGTCGTATTGGTTAATGCCCACCAGCACATCAATTTCAGGCATTTCCTGAAACAGCGTATCGCCATAGCGCTGGGCAAGACAGCCCGTCACGCATAGCGCCCGGCAACTGCCCGTTTTTTTATACCGCGCCAGCTCCAAAATGGTGTTGATGGATTCCTGCTTGGCCGGTTCGATAAAGCCGCAGGTGTTTACAACCAACACTGTGGCGTCCTGAGGATTGGGGGTCGCCTGCCAGCCTGCGGCTTTGAGGTTGCCAAGCATCTCCTCGGTATCCACCCGGTTTTTGACACATCCCAGGGAAACAACGCCCACGCTGCGGGCGGCGGAATTATTTGACAAGCTTTTTGGCCTCTTCAAACGCCGCTTTCAGCTGCGGGTCGCTTAGATCCCCAAGCTCATAGTAAGGGTGGTCCATGCCTTCAGGCCAGAGGCTTTCCACGTTGGGGACAATGCCCTTTTCATGCACCTGCCGCCCCTTGGGGGTAAAGTACTGGGCGGTAGTAAACTGGAAACCCGTTTTCATGTCGGATAGCACAGTCACGCTTTGGATAATGCCTTTGCCGAAGGTGTTTTCGCCAACAATGACGCCCCTGCCCCAATCCTGCATGGCGCCGGCGAAAATCTCGCTGGAGGAGGCGCTGTTTTCGTTCACCAGCACCACCAAGGGAATGTCGGTTTTGCCTTTTTTGGAGAAGAACTGCTCCCTGTCGCCCTTGCGGTCTTCGGTGTAGAATAGCAGGCACTTGTCAAGGAAAAGGTCGGCAATATTAATGGCCTGATCTACCCAGCCGCCGGGGTTGTCCCGAAGGTCAAACACCAGCGCCTTGGCGCCCTGTTTTTCCAGCTCGTTCAGGGCGGCTTTCACTTCATTGTGCAGCGTTTTACCAGCAAATTCGTAGGCGGCAATGTAGCCCACCTCGTCATCCAGCATGGTATATTCCATGCGGTTGATGTTGATCATCGCCTTGGTCAGTTCAAAGGTAAGCGTTTCAAAGTCACGAATAACCTGCACCGTCACCTTTTCGCCGGGTTCTCCCCGCATGATGCTGACAGCCTCTTTCATGGTTTCGGTGGTTACTACCAAGTCTTCGGTCATATAAAAAACGTCGCCCTTTTTAAGGCCGGCTTCTTCAGCGGGCGTTCCTTTAAACACACGGGTAATGGTTACCGAACCGTCCCGCCAGTCGCCCAGCATCTGAACGCCGATGCCCGCGTAGACGCCCTCGTCTTCTTCCCAGAGCTTTTCCCACTCTTCCTCGTTAAAATAGAAAGAGTAATTGTCGCCAAGACCGGACAGCAGGCCCTGAATGGCGCCATCCATCAACTTTTTTTCATCGGGCTGCTTGTAGTAGAATTCCTCTACATATTGGTGCACTTCGATAAGCTTTTTGTATTCCAAAAACAAATCATACTCTTCTTGGGACAGCTCAACTTTTATGGTGCTCGCAAACCCGGACAGTATAAGCATGAGGCACAGCATGAAAGCCAGGGTTAGGGTAGTGGTTCTCTTCATTGGGGTTCTCCTTTCGTTGGCGCAACCTCTTTGGCACGCAAGGATAATTCATAAAATAGTTTAAAGGTCATAGCGTCGTTAAAATTGCGTATATCAAGCCCAGTTAAGGACAAAATTTTATCCAGCCTATAGGCAAGTGTGTTTCGGTGAATGTACAGCCTTCTTGCGGCTTCCGTCAGGTTCATGCCCGCGTCCAGGTAGGTGTTCACCGTTTCAATCATGCTATTGTTGAGGGCACGGGTAATTTTTTTGTCGGAAAAGAAAGAGGAGTATTTCTGAGCGATGTGCAGCGGAATTTCCGACAAGAATCGCTCAAACCAAAGGCTGTCATAGCAGAAAACCAAGTCTTTTTTGCGGAAAGCAGGCCCCACTTCAAGGGCGGCGCGGGCTTCTTTGAGGCTTTGATGCCATTTGGCGGGACTATCTACCCGGGAGCCGAGGCCCGCCTTTAATGTCATGCCCTCTTCGACTTGGGCGGTTTCCAGCATGGCAAGCGCCAATTCCTGCATGTCCCAAGGGTCCTGCTCGTCGATTACTTTAATAAACACGGCTGTTTTGGGGCTGAGCGCAAGGAAGCAGTCATTCTTTTCCAAGGGGAAGATGCTTTCCAACACTTTGATATCCGCAGGCGAGCCGCCATGCAGGGTAAAAAGCATGACTTGATAGCTTAAATCAGTCGCGAAGTCGGCGCAAAGGGCTAATCGTTCGTCTTGGCTTATATCGCTGCTGAGCAACAGCTGTAAAGCGTTTCGCCTGGCGTCTTCGGGATGCGCTTTGGTTAGCAGTTTTTCCACCGTAGGAACGGCCAGCAGCAAGGCGTCATGGGCATAGGCGCTATCCTTACATAAAATAAGCGCCCCGCCTTCAAGGCCAAGGTACATCAGGCCATTTTGTACAAGAAACTGACCGGGCTTTAGGTTGGCCGGGGGAATCTCCCGCAACTTATGCCCGTAAACTTGAACGCCGTGCGCGTCGTAAATGAAAAAGGGGGTATCCAGCCGGCTCAAATAGGCGTCCAGCTTTAGCTTTTGCCAGGCATTCATCTTGTTCCCCTTTCCATTCGTGATACCACAATATTATACCACAGATGCCAAGCAAAAATGAAGAAAGGGGTAATGTAATTACAAAGAGGGTAGTTACAAGGGAAGGCAGCGGCGCCCTCCTTTCAAGAAAAACGCTTGCAAAGTTTATCCCCTCGTGCTATAATATAGCCCGTGCCGGGATTATAGCTCAGTTGGCTAGAGTACCACGTTGACATCGTGGGGGTCACTGGTTCGAGCCCAGTTAATCCCACCAGACAAAAATCCCTGAAAACGCTACGTTTTCAGGGATTTTCGTTTATTAGGTTTTTGATGATTTTTTGGTTTTGACCCCTACCGGCTTTTTATGTAAGGTTTTGACTGCTAAAAAGCCGTCAAGGTTAGTTGCTATTATTACTCATAAGCAAAAGTGATTAATTTTTTTATTTGTGCCGTCTCACCATTTGTTAATGAAATCTTTATCGAAATGTTTAATTCGGATTGAAGTCCACAAAAGATTGAACAAATTTTCGTGCATTGTCAAGTTTGGACTCAATTGTAAGATTGTAAGTCTCTAAAATATGATAAACCCATTCTCTTTTTTCTTTATTAGTTGTTTTATCAAAAGATTCAATCTCCCCATATGGAACAACATACAGGCCAACAGAGCGACACAGGTTCTCCACGGCTTCATACGCAGCAGGTTCATGTCCTTGCAAACCATTCTTTCCGATTTTTTTTAGTCTATTCCATTCATTATTTTCATCATTCGCTACGCTATTTCTGGCATTCACACCATCGTAAATAGTTTTCATATAATTGGCTAATTGAGAATCCCAATCAAGCCCGAATGCTGCAGCAAGTGGTTTGAATTCATGACTAAAATTGAGTATGTCGAAGTCACAAATCGCGACTACTGGAACATTAACCGCTCTTAATGCTTTTACAACTTCTTTAATTCGTGATTTTCCTCCACAATGGGCAAACAAGATATCAGGGGATGTTTCATTACGGCTTTCATATATAGCATCCATAATTGCTTGATAAAAGAGACAATCATAATCACTTTCACAGACGACTACTTTTTCATGAAAAAGCCCGCTTAAGATATTGGAATATCGCAAGAGTGGCTTGCCCCATAGTTCGAGGACATCATGATTCTTAAGAATACTCATATTGTTTTGTTTATTATCTCTAGTGATTCGAATAACGCTCACATTTTCGCTATTGGCATCAACTAAACCCTGAAGAAAATCCTCACTATGGGTTGCAATAAACAATTGACGATTATCCAGGTTATCTTTAGCCAGCATTCTACCAAGGATTCTTGCTTGTGGTGGATGAAGGAAAGCTTCGGGTTCATCAATCATAATAATAGTTCTACTTGTCGTGAATGTGTCAAGTAAAATGCTGACAAATGCCCTCATTCCGTCACCTTGTTCGTGAAGCTTGGGTAGTTGATTAATTAACCTATAATACTGATCGTGCTGACTGAAATTGTATGCGGTCGGATCAGGTGCTTGACCTGTATGTAATGATATTGACTGGAGTTCATTGCGGTTTACCACTAAATCAACCCCAAAGGCTTGGTGGAAGTATTCTGATATTTTCTGAGCGAGTATTTCACTTTTGGTCATTTTATAGATAGGATGAGATTCTGAGCTGTCTACTCGTTTAATAGCATTAGATTTAGTTAAACGATTCTCTGTGCTTAATAAAACAACAAATAACTTGTGCATTTCATTGTGCAACTCTTTATTGCTCCAAAAGATCTTAAGATCGTTTAGAGTAAAGGAATACCCCGAATACCCCTTTAAATCGATCATTTGATGGCGACCATTTTTATTTAGAAAAAAACGGCTATTAAAAAAAGCCGGATTATCAATTTCACCTTCAAACGTCAGCTTGGAACTTTGAACTACTATAGGTTTTATATCAGTTGAAGCATTCAGTTCATGCTCCAAATCCTTTAAAATTTGACTTTTGCCACAGTTATTGGGTCCTGTAAATACAACGATACTATTTTTTTGAAGATCAATTTGCGTTCCATCATTGAAAATAATGTTCCTAAAAAAGACTTGAGGAGTTTGAAGCTGCTCATTTTCTTGCTTGTCAGTTTCCATATTCATGTTAATCTCCTATATTGTGTACAAAACAAAAGTGATAAATACGACTCACAACATTTATATATTATCAGGTTGATTTCACAAAATCAAAGCTTTGATTTTCATACGATCAATGTTCTCCTTTGAATGTAGTTTTGGGAGGCCTCATATATATTAATAAGAATTCACCCAACGAGCGCGCTTAAAGGCTTTCTTGAAAAATTTATATGTAATCTTACCGCATATCGCTGATAAACCATTTGCCTTTACCATATACCAAGTCAAAGATTGCCACATAACTATCGGTACTGTCTCCCGTTTGAACATGCATATCGCATGTTACGCTGGCTTTGTTTCCGGTTTCTACCGTACTAAAGTTTTTTGCTTCCCACTGCGGTAAATCAATGCCAATCCCGACCAAATTCAAAAAGGCCGTCAGCACCGGCAACAGAGCGATCAAAGAGTTGCTATCCAGTTCTATACCTGTCAGCTTTTTGGAAAGCAATCCGCCAAGCGACATGGAGGCCCTTGTTTGGTTCGCAAGCTCGGGCTCCAACAAATCAATGCAGGCTTCCGCATTGTAATTATTTATGTGTTTAATAAACTCTTTAACCGTATCTTCCGGCTTGGGCCTGGAGCTACACGCGCTAAAGATAAAAGCTATGACAAGCAAGTAAGCAAGAAAAACTGGCTTTTTGCTTTTGGAAGTTGGATTTCGCATATTTTAATACCTCCTTTGCCGTATCAACAGCAGCCATGGTTTAGTTTATCAACGTTGATGACGCTTTCATACCGCCAGCCCCCGTTACTAAGCTTTCTTCCTCGTATAAGCCTGCAACAAGGGCGCCAGCGCCGCCGCCGCAAAACCGCCTGCGAAGCCATTGTTATACAGGTTCATGCCGCCATGCAGGTAACTTGTATTGGGCACGATGGATATATGCAGCAAGCCGGCCAAAAGCCCCGCCCCTATACCAAAGTCTCCGGCAATGGGCGCAAGCGTGGTAGAAAAAATGACCGCCATCATGGCGCCGGTTGCGGAAAGCTGTACCCCTGATAGGAGATGGCCGAGGATAGCCCCTGCCATAACGGGCAGCGAATTCTTTGGGTGATTGCCAAAGGATGAAAAGCCCGCAACGGTAAAAACTGCGCCGACAACCGGCCCGTTCAAGGGCGCTTTGAATAGCAGGGCAACGGCCATGCACAATAACCCCATCACGCCCATATTGATGAAGGCAAGAGAAAAGCCCGCAAGCTCCACAAAGTCCGTGGCCGCTTTGATGCGAAACTTCAGTAATTTGCCATAGTTTTTGAGGCTGTCTTTGGAAAACAGCGCCCCAAAACCAATCATGGACACAAAGTACAGGACAAGGAACGCCGCTACAGGCGCTTCGGTTTTTGGGTAGATAATCGATACCATCTTGTGGTCATGGCCTGCGACCCTGAAAAGAGCCATCACCACCATGCCTGCCATACCGGCAGTGAAGCCTAAGTTATACAGGTTGTACCCCTGATGGAAGTTGACAAAACTGACGGCAAGGGGCTGCAGTATCAGGCCAATAATGATACCTGCCAGATTGCCCAGGACAAGACCAAGCAAGGGGTCAAGGTTCATGCCGAAGCTAAGCTGGCTCACCACGGGCGCAAGCGCTGTACCAAGGAGAGCCACGTTTACATGTTTGGCAAACCTTTCCTTTTTCAAGCGGCCATATAAAAACACGCCCGTAATAATGCTTAAAACATTGTAAAAGTTCTTTCCGAACAGGGCGAAACCGCCGAAGAAATACATGGCCGAAAGAAACTTTCCGTTGATTGGGGCCTTGCTTTTTTGGGCAAGAAACACCGAAAACAAAAGAAGCATACCGCTGTTGACAAGGGCTGCACCAATGCCGCCTAATTGAAAGTAATCGGTCAGCAGCAGGGCCGGCGACACGGTCAATTTGATAATGCCTTCTACCACCTCTTGAAAAGGGCTGACCAATAATCCGCCCAGTACAACCAAGGCGGAGTACAGGTACATGACTGCGTACTTGTGCTGCTCTTTCATTTCAACTTTCTGTATTGTATCCATTGTTTCAATTTCCCCATGTCTTCATGTTTGAGAAACCGTTGATGTTATGAATTTATTTTATCATATTCTGGCGCAAGCATAAAGAGGAAAGGTTGGGTTATAGGCAAAAAGTGTGTCTGGAAAGTTAGTTCCAAGGAGTGTAAAAAGTAGTTGAATGATGTAGTTCCGACCAAACAATCGCATCGCCCCAATTA
>JGI24712J26585_10000724_pt1 | contig 27979 bp, 25 predicted proteins | sample BioPla3DNA2_FD_26585 | JGI IMG/M metagenome (IMG submission 26585)
ATAGTTCTCAAGAATAGTTGAAGTAGAAGTTCCATTAAAACAAGGATTGAAACATATCTGAATCAAAGTGTGTGTACTCTTCCACTATCGTTGAAGTAGAAGTTCCATTAAAACAAGGATTGAAACAGGCTTTTATTCTGATAAACTCCATTGGGTGTTATAGTTGAAGTAGAAGTTCCATTAAAACAAGGATTGAAACTTAGTTTAATGTTTCAACTTAAAAAACCTAAATAATTGTTGAAGTAGAAGTTCCATTAAAACAAGGATTGAAACGTACATATCTATCTAATCTATCTACCCAAGTATAATGTTGAAGTAGAAGTTCCATTAAAACAAGGATTGAAACTTATTATCACTATGTTTATGTTTATCAAGTTCTTCTAGTTGAAGTAGAAGTTCCATTAAAACAAGGATTGAAACTACTTAGTCGGAAATATTGGATTCAAACCCGCATAAGTTGAAGTAGAAGTTCCATTAAAACAAGGATTGAAACATGAATTGATTAAACAACGACTCTGCTCTAAGCAAGTTGAAGTAGAAGTTCCATTAAAACAAGGATTGAAACTTACGTTCGATTGTAGCTTTATTACTCTTGAATTCGTTGAAGTAGAAGTTCCATTAAAACAAGGATTGAAACTCCGAGGGGAGATTCCTGTATGTAAAGAAATCTCTATGTTGAAGTAGAAGTTCCATTAAAACAAGGATTGAAACTTGTATCTGCCTATTGCTGTTTGAGTATATCCTTGGTTGAAGTAGAAGTTCCATTAAAACAAGGATTGAAACCCTGTTCTTCTCTCATATTATATCCCCCCTAATTGGTTGAAGTAGAAGTTCCATTAAAACAAGGATTGAAACTTTGTCGGCAGGGAACAAAGGGTCTCGGACAATATGGTTGAAGTAGAAGTTCCATTAAAACAAGGATTGAAACAAACTAATCTATTTTACAACCGCAATAACACATCATTGTTGAAGTAGAAGTTCCATTAAAACAAGGATTGAAACTTGTTGTTTTCGTCCGTCCACCAACCATTAACTAAGTTGAAGTAGAAGTTCCATTAAAACAAGGATTGAAACTGTGATTATCTAAATCTTCATAAACTTCCATCATGGTTGAAGTAGAAGTTCCATTAAAACAAGGATTGAAACAAGATAAGAAACGTATATTATTACTAAAAACTATAACGTTGAAGTAGAAGTTCCATTAAAACAAGGATTGAAACTTTCCGCTGTGATCGAGTCTACAAACCGAATTATATGTTGAAGTAGAAGTTCCATTAAAACAAGGATTGAAACGGGGTATAATATCAGTATTAAAACACTGGTATTACTAGTTGAAGTAGAAGTTCCATTAAAACAAGGATTGAAACTGTCTTTTGTTTTGGCTTTATATAAACTAATTCCGGTTGAAGTAGAAGTTCCATTAAAACAAGGATTGAAACGGTCGGAGACCTTGAAGTTTGGGAATAGACATCGGGTTGAAGTAGAAGTTCCATTAAAACAAGGATTGAAACATCAATGTAAGCTTCTTTATCTTTTCCATCTACAATACGTTGAAGTAGAAGTTCCATTAAAACAAGGATTGAAACATAATCAAATAATGATTAAATTGCAAAATAAAGTTGGTTGAAGTAGAAGTTCCATTAAAACAAGGATTGAAACCTGTTGACAGGTCTCAGGTAGCTAACAAGTCAAGTGTTGAAGTAGAAGTTCCATTAAAACAAGGATTGAAACAACTAACAACAACGTTAAATATGTAATTCGACTCTTGTTGAAGTAGAAGTTCCATTAAAACAAGGATTGAAACAACTCATATTGTCAGACGTGTAAACATCCTTCCCTAGTTGAAGTAGAAGTTCCATTAAAACAAGGATTGAAACTCGTTGTGTTAAAATCATCATTACTGCTGTATTGAGTTGAAGTAGAAGTTACATTAAAACAAGGATTGAAACGTACCTTGGAGGCGTCATACCTCCAAACGCTTTGAGCTGTTGAAGTAGAAGTTCCATTAAAACAAAGGATTGAAACTTAGCTCAAGGTCGTGCTCGGGGTCGATCCAGCAATATACAAATTGAAAATGTAATATATTTATTGCAAAAACAAAGGTTATACTAAAGATTAATTAAAATAATATATTTACAGAGAACGAGAATTATAAAATAAACGGATATCTTAATAGAAATGATATACTGAAACAACCAAAAAAAATCACCTAATTAAAGCGTAAACCTGTTTTAGTGCCAAATGACGTAACTCTTTGACCTGAGCATTAGAATCTGTTGCCGTAGGCTTGATAATTTGAAGTAAAAATGCCACGGATGGCATTTTTAGCGTCTTGGGACACGATGTCCCATAGACGCGTGCGAAAATTAGCAAGCCTTTGGCTTACAGATTCTTTGCGAAGGTCATTGGATGGAGTCATTTGGCACTAAAACACCAGGAACTTCCTCCCTACAAGTATCAAAAAAGCAACTAATATTGGAAGCGAGTTCTTTCAACTATTACGACTTCAAATCTATAAGAAGATCTAATAAGAAGACTGCTAAAAGTCATCCTTTATCAGCTTTTCAATAGTAGTTACATCCTTATATGCCTTTAAAGGTGCAACTGTAGGACCATCAACTACATCACCCTCATAAGTGAATCTTGAACCGTGGCAAGGGCAGTCCCAGGTTTTTTCTGCACTATTCCAACTTAGTTCACATCCCATATGCGTGCATGTGGCGTCAACTATGTGTAAGGTTCCCTGCTCATCCCTGTAAGCACCTGCTTTTTCTCCGTTTATCTCAATTATTTTTCCTTCGCCTGGCTTAAGGTCTACTTTTGAAGGAGTGGGAGAGATTTTACCTCCTATCAGCTCTTTTGCAACATTTAGATTTTCCACAACAAAGTTTTTAGCAGAAGCGGTTATTGTTTGCCGCGACGGGTTATAAACATCCTTCCAAGGGCTGTTACCTTTTACAATCAAGTCGCTTAAGAGCATTGCTGATGCAATGGAGTTTGTCATTCCCCATTTACCAAAGCCTGTGGCAATATATAGGTTTGGTGTTTTAGAGGTGAAATGCCCCACATAAGGTACATTGTCTAAAGTCATGCAATCCTGGGTAGACCAACGGTAGGGGATATCTTCAACTGAGAAAATCGTATTTGCATAGTCTTTGAGTGCTTCATAATGCAAACTTGTATCTTCACCTTGCCCGGTTTTGTGGTGATCGCCTCCAACAATAATCAGTTCACCTTGTTCTGTCCTTTGGTTTCTGAGTGAACGGGCAGGTTCTTCAATGTTTATATACATTCCTCCCGGGTACTTTTCCTTTGCTTGGATAGCTAATGCGTAGGAACGTTCTACATATATTCTACCAAAGTATAGCCCATGCTTGTTATAGAAAGGGTAATGGGAAGCAATTATAACCTTTTCTGCACTCACTTTCTTTCCTTGTTTTGTATATAAAATATAATTGTCCTTCTCTTCAATATCCACCACTCTGCTCTGTTCATAAATTTGAATACCTTTATCTTTTAATTTTTGAGCAAGAGGAATAAGAAACTTAAGAGGGTGAAACTGGGCTTGATTATCAAAACGTACGGCTGCTTTGATAGGTATGGAAAGGGGTAGGTCCTCTACATAGCTTGCTTTTATACCTAGGGATGATGCTGCCTTTACTTCGTCACTTATTTTGCTGACATACTTATCATCTTGAGTGAAGACATAGGCTGATTGGGGGAAAAAGTCACATTCAATATTGTTTTCACAAATTATCTTTTCAATAGTTCTAATAGCACTCTCATTTGCATGGGCATATTGTTTGGCATATTCAACGCCCATTTGATTTGCTATTTTGCTATAGATCAATTCATGCTGTGAAGTGATTTTTGCTGTAGTATGACCTGTAGTACCCTGTAGAATGTGATCCGCTTCTAGTATAGCAACCTTGATATTTTGCTTGCTAAGCATATAAGCAGTAGTAATACCAGCAATTCCACCGCCAACAATTGCTATATCAACTTTTATATCTTCATTTAGAGATGGATAATCCTGTTGACTAGTCGATGCCATCCAATAAGATTGAGGAGGCTTATTAAAATTATTCCATGTTGTGTTTGTACTCATATTATTTTTCTCCTACCTTTTAAGCATAAGTTTACTATATTCTTTACATAAACAAGGGATAATTATACATTGTAATATTAATTACAATGGTTTTAGTTAAGTTTTCTACGTCAAAGTAATAAATTATAGTATAATTTGTTTTTTGATTGAGATATGTCAATAGAAATAATATAATGTATATAGTTTATAAATCTTCAGAGGCCATAAATGTTCTATATATACAAACTCTTTAATTTACAGCTTATGGCTTGTAATTAAGGTTGATGTTGTGATATTGTAGAACTGTATTTATAGGCTTGGATTTTATAGAATTAGTTATATTAAATAATTGCTGTACCTAAAAAGATAAATATGTGAAGGTTCGGAAATTGAATTTATATTTATTTAGGAGGAGTTATTAATATGAATTATTACATAATTACGGGTGCTTCAAGAGGCTTAGGAAGAGCAATAGCGGAGAATTTATTAGAAAAGGACAACCATTTATTCTGTATTTCAAGAAGAATAAATGAAGATGTCGTTACGGATGCGGGAATGAAAGATTGTAGAATTGATTATTTCGAGTATGATTTTAACTTCCTAGAAGAAATGGACATGCTTGCAGAGACCATATTCGAAAGAGTTAATTTTTCCAAAGCAAAAACCATTTGTCTAATTAATAACGCAGCTACTGTCAAGCCTATTATGCCAGTGGGCAAATATCCAATTTTTGATATTATAAGTAATACGAATGTCAATATGGTGGCACCAATGCTCTTAATATCTGAATTTATTAGACGGACAGAGGATGCCAATTGTGATAAAAAAATAGTGAATATATCTTCTGGTGCGGCTAAAAAACCTTATTATGGATGGGGTAGTTACTGTAGTTCAAAGGCTGCAATAGACATGTTTACTGCTTGTGTTGGATTAGAGCAAAAAAATGCTGTTAATCCTGTTAAGATAGTTTCTTTTAATCCGGGTATTATGGACACAGAAATGCAAAGTGATATAAGGCAGTCAAGTGTTGAGAATTTTGAAATGGTAGAAAAATTTATAGAATATCAACATCAAGGTGCTTTGAAGTCTCCAGACTATGTTGCAAAAAAACTTTTAGAATTGTTACATAATAATGAAATAAAATCAGGAATGATATATGATATAAATGAACTGTAGAAAAATAATTATGTACTCATAAAATGTACTTTGACAAAGATCATAATATAATATAAAATAATAGAATTTAGTAGAAAATCTTTTAAGGAGGATAAAGATGGCATATATATATAATGACGTATCTAGAACTTTTAGTGAATACCTACTCATACCCAATTTAACAACCGAAAGATGTATACCGGATAATGTTGATTTAAGTACTCCTCTTGTTAAATTCAAAAAGGGAGAAGAAAGTGAGCTTAAGCTGAATATACCTATAGCATCAGCAATAATGCAATCGGTATCTAACGATACACTTGCTATTGCATTAGCAAGATGTGGGGGGATTTCATTTATATATGGTTCACAATCTATTGAAAGTCAGATTGAGATGGTTAAGAAAGTTAAGAAGTATAAATCAGGATTTGTTGTAAGTGACTCTAACTTAAGAGTTGATAATACACTAAAAGACGTTCTTGATTTAAAGGCTAGAATGGGGCATTCCACTGTTGCTATTACTGAAGATGGTACTTCTAGAGGAAAGCTTTTAGGGATTGTGACAAGCAGGGATTATAGGGTGAGCCGTGCTTCTTTAGACAAAAAAGTTGGAGATTTTATGACTCCATTTTCAAAGCTCATTGTTGGAGAGTTAGGAATAACTCTTAGTGAAGCTAATGATATCATTTGGGAGCACAAGCTAAATTGCCTTCCTATAGTTGATAAAGATCATAAGCTTCATTATTTCGTATTTAGAAAAGACTATGACGATCATAAGCAGAATCCTTATGAACTTCTAGATAGAAACAAGAGACTTGTGGTGGGTGCAGGTATAAATACTAGAGATTATGCAGAAAGGGTTCCAGCTCTAGTAGAGGCAGGTGTTGATATGCTTTGTATAGACTCCTCCGACGGATTTTCTGTTTGGCAGAAAAATACCCTTGAGTATGTAAAGAACAATTTTAAAGATATGAAAATAGGTGGCGGAAACGTAGTAGACAAGGAAGGATTCTTATATCTTGCAGAAGCGGGTGCCGATTTTGTTAAGGTGGGAATCGGAGGCGGTTCAATATGTATCACAAGGGAGCAAAAAGGAATTGGAAGAGGTCAGGCTACTGCAGTAATTGAAGTGGCAAAGGCTAGGGATGAATACTTTGAAAAGACAGGTATATATATTCCAATTTGTTCAGACGGCGGAACAGTGCATGATTACCATCTAGTGCTTGCATTGGCTATGGGTGCAGACTTTGTTATGATGGGACGTTATTTTGCAAGGTTTGACGAGAGCCCTACAAAGAAAGTTAAACGTGGAAATAGCTACGTTAAGGAATACTGGGGTGAAGGCTCTAATAGAGCTAGAAACTGGCAAAGATACGATCTAGGAGAAAGCAGCACTCTTAAGTTTGAAGAGGGAGTAGATAGCTACGTTCCTTATGCCGGTAAATTGAAGGATAATTTAGAGGTTACATTAAGTAAAGTAAAGTCTACAATGTCAAGCTGTGGTTCAGCATCAATTGACGAGCTTCAAAAGACAGCAAGAATCACATTGGTATCTTCCGTTAGTATTGTGGAAGGTGGAGCTCATGATGTTATATTAAAGGAGAATGAGTACTAAGATACAACGAAAATAGCTGTCCCTATTATTGATATCTGGGGGTCTATTTGTGGACAATGGTTTAATCTCTATGGTTAAAGATTTGCTCGTTAAATACAAGAGCTTTATAAGGTATGCTATTGTAGGTGTTATAAATACCTTAGTGACTATTGGTGTGAATACTGCTTGCAATAACCTTATTGGACTAAGTTTGCAGGTTAGTTGGGTAATTGGTACTGCAGCGGGTATAACCAATAGTTACATTATGAACACACTTTGGACTTTTGAAAGTAAGGGTGGAAGCAAGCAAAAGAATGCTATACAGATGATAAAGTTTGTTATAGTAAACCTTATATCCCTTGGTGCAACAACACTGGCATTGACCTATTTGGTTGAAAATAGGGGTATTGATAAGAATATTGCACAGTTTCCTATGATATTAATATCTCAGCTTATTAATTACACTGGATATAAATTTTGGGTTTACAAGAAATAATGCAATCAGTATTAAGACTAAGGTGTTTTTTAAAACGCCTTACCTGAAATATATGAGGAGGAAGTTACATGGAGGAACATAACACAAAGGGTCTTGGAAATAATGATGAAGAGATTGAAGTCAGATATTCTAATTTTATTCAGGATATTATTAATGATGATATGCAAACGCAAAAGTATGGTGGCTCTGTACATACACGATTTCCACCCGAACCCAACGGATACTTGCATATAGGGCATGCGAAATCCATATGTTTGAATTTTGGAATTGCTGCTCAAAACAAAGGTTTGTGCAATTTGAGGTTTGATGATACCAACCCTACTAAGGAAGAGGATGAGTATGTTGAGTCAATAAAGACCGATGTTAAATGGCTAGGCTTTGATTGGGAAGACAGACTCTACTACGCATCGGATTATTTCGAATACCTTTATCAATGTGCCGTTAAGCTGATTGAAATGGGTAAAGCCTATGTTTGTGAACTTAGTGCTGACCAAATTCGTGAATATAGGGGTACACTGAAAGAACCAGGTAAGGAGAGCCCTTACAGAAACAGAACGGTAGAAGAAAACCTGGATTTGTTTAAAAGAATGAGAGACGGTGAATTTGAAGACGGTTCAAAGGTTCTTAGGGCAAAAATTGACATGACCTCTCCAAACTTAAATATGCGTGATCCTGTTATATATAGAATAATGAGAGCTACACACCATAAGACAGGAGATAAGTGGTGTATTTATCCTATGTATGATTATGCACATCCGTTGTCCGATTCAAAAGAGGGAATAACTCATTCAATATGTACCCTTGAGTTTGAAGATCATAGACCACTATACAACTGGGTGTTAGAAACGCTTGATGTGGAATGTAAGTCTAGTCAGATTGAGTTTGCCCGACTAAATCTAAGCTATACGGTTATGAGTAAGAGAAAGCTTCTACAACTGGTTAAAGAAGGTCATGTAAGAGACTGGGATGACCCTAGAATGCCAACTATTTCAGGGCTTAGAAGACGGGGATACACTCCCGAGTCCATAAGAGATTTTTGTGCTCGTATAGGAGTTGCTAAGAGCAATAGTGTTGTTGATCTTGCCTTACTCGAACATTGTATTAGAGAAGAGCTTAATCTTAAAGCAACAAGAGTTATGGCGGTGTTGCGTCCGTTAAAAGTAGTTATAGATAATTATGAAGATGGACTTGTAGAAGAGTTTGAAGTACCGAATAACCCGGAAGATCCTGAAGCAGGTACACGAAAAGTTCCATTTTCAAAGGTTATTTATATAGAACAGGATGATTTTTGCGAGAATCCACCAAAGAAATACTTCCGTTTAGCCCCAGGTCAAGAAGTAAGACTAAAGAGTGCATATATTGTCAAATGCGAAAATGTGGTTAAGGATGAAAAGACAGGGGAGATTCTCGAAGTACACTGTTCCTATGATCCCGGTTCAAGGGGAGGAAGTGCTCCTGACGGAAGAAAAGTAAAGGGAACTATTCATTGGGTATCGGCAGATCATGCTATTGATGCTGAAGTTAGATTATACGATAATCTGTTTAATGATCCAAACCCGGGAACTGACGAAAACATAGACTTCCTTGATCAAATTAATCCTAATTCGCTGGAGGTTCTACAAAATTGTAAAATGGAACCCGACCTTAAAAATGCGAAGGTTGGAGATAAGTTCCAGTTCTTAAGACTGGGCTATTTCTGTGTTGACAGTGAAGATTCAAAGCCTGGAGCACCTATATTTAACCGAACAGTATCATTAAAGGACAGCTGGGCAAAGATTTCTAACAAATAAAATTCTTAAATACAAATAAAGACTAGTGCTCAACAAAATATGCACTAGTCTTTTGTTTACGCTTCTTTCGAACGGAAGTGACTCGATGTTCCGTAGTTTATATTATAAGTATAGAAATTCATACCCGGTATGCTGTCGGAAATTCCAAAGACCCTTATTTATCTCTCCACAAAAAACTCATAGACTCTTTCCCAGCTCTGTGTCTCCCCGGGTTCAATATCAACCTCAATAAAAACTTCAGGACTAATAACATGCCCCTTACCCCAAACAGCCACCTTCTGAATCACAAAATCACTAATTTCCCTCACACCCACTTTAGAAGGCTTGTGAAGTAGCTCCCAAGCGTGATTTTCAATCGATTTAAATCCTCCCGGAACAATATAAAAGTCATTTTGAGGCTGTGTATTCCAAGTTATTTCATTACCCGAAACGCTAAGAACATCAGGAGTTTCTTCAGACTCTGCACAATAAGGGAATTTAAGTACATAATCAGAATTTGTAGGATTATTGTCTATTGATATGAAATTATGGCAGTATTCCTCCGTATGGATAGCTTTAGAACCTACATTTTTAAGAGTATATTTAATTGTCATTCTATTATCCTTCACACAAACTTTTTTAGTCATATGAAAGGCATAACCGTTACACTCAACAGGCTCAACCTCAAAACTTACATAGTCAATGCCTGAGTCTATTTTTACAGGATAAGGAGTAACCTCATATTTATCAAAAAAGAAATAATCCGATTCATCAGGTCTTGTCAGTAATCCGGTGCCTATTTTGTGAAATTTCTCTCCCGGTTTTGCCTCGTCATAGCCTATAGGAGTATGTATTCCAAATTCATTACAGAAGCCAAAGCCCCCTGAACCTTCACCGGGTATCGGAGATTCCGGTACGCAAAAGGTATGTTTACCGTCTAATACCACGCTAGTTATAAAACCTGTCCAATCAAAGCGAGAACCCTTATAGGATGTTCCGGGACGGGCAATTTCTATATCAAGTCTATTTCCTGATATTTTCAATGGTTGTGTGTCAAAAGACATATTTTATCCTCCTCTTATTCTATATGCGCTATTTGAAATGTTTATATAGTATTTTATCACAAAAATAGTTATATAAAAATAAAAATGGATTGATACATTTCAAAATGATAGAATAAAATATAGTAAGAAATATTGATATGAGCTATTGGAATCGTAGAGAAAAAGTGAGATAATATATAAAGAATAATATATAAAAAAGACAGGGATTTCTATGAGTTTTAAAAAGGGAGATATTGTTACAGTATCAAATAAGTTCGAAGAATATATGGGGACCGCCTTGGTACTACATAGGGATGATGAAGAGGTTTTAATTAAAATAATAGACGAACCTATTAATATTGATGAAATACCTGATAGAAAGGTGCTGCTTGGATATGAAAGTCATAACAGCATTTATGCCGTCTATTGTGATGTTGAAAGAAAGACTGATGACTCCGGTGCTATTGAGCTTAAAATAAGTAAAACCTTTTCGGTTATAAATAGAAGATTTTCAACTAGGTATCCCGCTTTTTTTAAAGTTTATATATATGATTCGGAGCTATTGCAACCTTTTGAAGGTGTAATAAGGAACATGAGTCTTAGGGGGTTCATGGTAAATACTCATGCAAATCTTGATGTAAATAATTTTGTTAATATGGACATACAAATTGACAGCCGGACAGTTAGCGTTAAAGCTAGGATAGCTAGAAAAAACGGACAAAACGGAAACTTTAATTATGGTCTATGTGCCGTAGATTTAGGGTATGATGAGAAGATTCTTATGAGAACGGTTTTATCACAGCTTAAAGAAAAAAACAGAAAGATATCTGAGAGGATTATAAAAGGTTATATTGGAGATGAAGGGTAGAAAAAGGAGCTTTTAAGCTCCTTTTTAGTTACGCTTCTTTTTAACGAAATTAATTTTTAGCATTGTATTGATTTTTGTTTTGGTGCAATAACAATTTCGCCTGCTTTTTCTAATGCAAGTTTTGTAGCAACAGGTCCTATAATTGAGTATATAAATGTTGAACACAGAATTACAGCACGTATCTGTGGTGCATATGCTGGTATAAGACTTTCTGCGACAATAATCAATCCAAGGGCGACACCAGCCTGAGGCATCAGTGTTGGACCAAGATATTTGCATGTTTTATCGTCCTGTTTTGTAAGCCTTCCTCCAATCCATGAGCCCGCGATTTTCCCAAGGACACGCATAACTACATAAATAAGCCCTATAACCCCGATTTTTGGAAGTGCAGAAACCTCAAAACCCGCACCAGAAACTGCAAAAAATATCATAAATATTGGAGGGGTAAAGGCTTCAGAGATCTTAATAACCTTATCCGTATCACTGAAGATGTTAACTAGCATACCTCCTAAAGCCATACATGCTAATAAAGGAGAGCCGTGTATAAATTCAGCAAACCAGTAAGTAAATAAAACAAAAGCAATTGTTATACAAAGGACATTTGAGGGCTTCTTAAACCATCGAAAAACTACTTTCATAAGAATCCCTATTAAGGCACCAATAACAAGTGAAATAACCACTTCATACACCGGACTTAGTATTGACAATAATAAATTAGAATTTAGGGATGAATCCAATAATTTCACTATGGTTACTGAAAAGCCAAAGGCAATTAGTGCGACCGCATCATCTATAGCTACTACACTCATCAGCATTGAGGTAAGAGAACCCTTTGCTTTATACTGATTGATTACCATTATTGTCTGTGCGGGTGCTGTAGCCGATGCAATTGCTCCGAGTAAAAGTGAGAGCTTGACGTCAAACCCGAAAATAATTAGCGTTACAGTGACTAAAATAACTGCCCCGAACGCTTCCGCAATGGCAATAATGACTGGAGCCATACCTACTTTCTTAAAGTAAGAAAGATAAAATTCACTTCCTATTGAAAAGGCTATAAAGGCAAGTGCGATATCCGATATAACCTTAAAGCCATTTACCATGGACGAAGGAACTAAATTGAAAAATGACGGACCTAAAAGCAAACCTGCGATAAGATAACCTGTTACATTTGGCATTTTAAAAATCTTTACGATTCTACCAAACAAAATACTGAAAAAAAGCATTAAGACAACTTCAATAATAATTGTACTATCCAATTTACATTATCCCCTTTGCAAAATCCACAGGAACACTAAAGACAACTCCCGTATCTTCCTTAGAAAGATCACCTACGACCGATTCAATGGCAGAGACGGCAGTCTCTAATTGCGAATCCTGTATTACGGTAAAAATTACATTACTTTTCTCCCTTTCGGGCTTTAAAAAAACCCTTAAAGAGCTTAAAAACGATATTTCGTCGTCATCATATTTACTGCTTAAAAGTCTTGCCATACCAATACTGTCAATTACTGTGGCACCTTTGATATTATTATTTACAAAGGCAGTCAAGATATCGTCGAGTTTTTCGACTCGGTTTAATACGAGAAACAACAATTTCATAGCAACACCTCTTAATATTAGTAGTTACAAGCCCTACAAAATTATATCATATTCTTGATGATGTTATAATAATTATTATAAATTTTTGTACCATACATTCATACTTTCAATTTGTCCAGATATATCAGTGTTATTAACCAACGTACCTCCATATTTATAGCCGTTTTTGGAAAAAGTTATATTCATACCTGCTGACATAGATCTTGCAATGGTATATGAAGTTTTTATCCCCATATTAAGCAGCTTGTTCTCCATGGTTTTAAGGAGAAATAATGCAAAGCCATAGCCTCTATAATCTGGGTGCACTGCAAAATCCGTCATTTCAGCGTTAGAATACTTAATTGCAAGTTCAATTGATGATAATGCAACAAGCTCATTCTTGTGCCATATTCCAAAATAAATTAGGTTTTCTTCCATTGTTTTTAAGATATAAGTTTCATTATGAATCGGAAACGGATAGCTCTTAAATACTGTCTTATATAGTTTGGTCATGTCAGCGACATCTTTTTTCATTGCCTCTCTTAATGTAAATTCCTTCGGTAAATTTTCACTATCTGAAAGGAAGGATTTATTTAGGGCAATATTGAGGATTTCATTGCATTTATCCGAAAGTGGATCAATATTTCTATTTGGGTCAGGGTATTTACACATAAAACTTGCGTCTTTTTCTCCGTTAAAGAAGTTTTCAATTACCGCTTCCTCTTTATAACCGTTACTTTCAAATACATCTTTACAATTATAAGGTATCTTGGTAATAATTTTACCGTATCCGTTTTCTTTAGCAAGGCAATCAAGTTTTCTTAGGATTTTGGGTAAATCCGATAGATCAAGTGACATAACGTAAACTCTGTTACTGTTCTTACCGTGGTGTACCGTTGAGTTTTCGATTCTTTCTATTGTATCAAACATGTCTTCTCCTTAATTCTTCCAATTCTTCAGCGGGTGTAAGTGTTATTGTTTCATTATAATCGGCCAGTAGTTTGGCAATACCTATTGTCTTATCTTCTTGGGCTTCATCTAGTTTTAATTGTAAATTGCAGGTATCACATTTTAAGTCACATGAGGTATGATGATAACAACCTGGTTCCTCATAGGTTGTTATTACACCTTCATAATTTCTCAAAATAACTTTATTGGTTGACCAGGATATAATGTAATTTGGCATAACTGGAATTTTACCGCCGCCACCGGGAGCATCAATGACATAAGTTGGGACTGCAAAGCCACTGGTATGTCCCCTCAAGCTTTCCATTATTTCGATACCTTTACCGACGGAAGTTCTAAAATGCTCTAGTCCTTCGGACAAGTCACATTGGTATATATAATAGGGTCGGACTCTGTTTTGAACTAGCCTATGAACAAGGCGTTTCATTATTCTAGGGCAGTCGTTTACATCTGCCAAAAGAACAGACTGATTACCTAGAGGAATACCTGCACAGGCAAGTTTTTTTAGTGCTTTTCTTGAGGTGTCGGTTATTTCCTTAGGATGGTTAAAATGTGTGTTTATCCATATGGTGCCGTGTTTTTTTAGTATTTCCACTAGCTCATCGGTTATCCTGTAAGGAAGTACAACCGGGGTTCTTGTTCCTAACCTTACAACTTCCACATGCTCAATTTTATCAAGCTCCCCAAGAACCCAATCGAGTAACTCATCCGATAACATGAAGGGATCACCACCGGATAAGAGCACATCTCTAATAACAGGATTATTCTTTATATAATTAATGCCCCTTTGCATTTGCTCTTTCGAAGGTATGCTGTCACGGTCGCCGACTTTTCTTTTTCTTGTACAATGCCTGCAATACATAGCACAAACATTACTTACATGGAACAAAACTCTATCGGGATATCTATGAGTTATTCCAGGAACAGGGCTGTCTGTATCCTCTGCTAAGGGGTCTGACATATCGCAATTTGTAACTTTGAGTTCTCTGATATCCGGAAAGGCCTGTTTGAAAATAGGATCGTTGCGGAAATCCTCAGTATCAATCAGGGATAAATAATAAGGTGTTATGGAAAGGGGGAATATTTCTATAGTTTGTTTGAATTGTGCTCTTTCGGCTTCACTGAACTTTATGCCTAACACTTTTTCAACCATATCAACACTCCTAATGGCATTTTTAATCTGCCATCTCCAATCATTCCACAGCTTTAGAGATTCCTTTGTAAAAGTATCACCATCCATTTTCTGTTTCGTAAGTTTAATCATTGATTCCATAAATCATATCCTCCTGTTACAGTTTTAATTGACTAAAATACTAGCTAAATATTGCATAAGTATATTTCGTAAAAGGGCAAAATATATATTAAGTAAAACGTATATTGTACAAAAAATTAAACACTCTAGCTCTATTTTCAAAATAGAGTTAGAGTGTTTAAGCTTTCCTGAATTAACAGTTCACTTTATACCATAATTTTATAGTATAGATTATGACCTTTTGATCCTAATCAAACCCCAGTTCTAAAATATGTTTTTCGACAAAATTTTAAGCTATAATGGCAGACTAACTGTTCCCCACATTGCAAAATACGTGAAACAGCTCGCAAGCCGCCTACTCATTCTGTTTACTTCACAACGAATATTAAAATAACGAAAGGTAATTACCATATAATAACGCAATAATATTGAAATAGTAGCATATTTAGTTTTGACTGTCAAATGCAGCGAGCTGCTTTATGTTGTATAATCCCTTGATATAAGTGCGTTACAGCAATTAATTCTTTTGGGAAATTTTGCGAATAATACAGCTTATATTGTGAATAGCATTAATGTATGATAATATTTTTTATTATAAGATGGAAAAAGGGCTGTCGGATAATAATATCTAATAGATTATTGCAACTAATGTATAGTCAGGAGGATCATACTTTGGAAGAAAGATTTTTATCAAATCCTAATGTAACATACCTTGAGAAAAACGGGGTTGAATATATACAATTTAACAATTTAAACAAGTATTCCGATACGCTTATTCACTGCTTTACAACTAGGCGTGGAGGCGTTAGTGAAGGTGAATACAAATCACTTAATATGGCCTTTAATAAAAAGGATAAGAGAGAAAATGTTGAAGAAAACTATAGAAGAGTTGCAGCAGCTTTAGGCATTGATACCGAAAATATGGTGCTTTCAAACCAGGTTCATGACAATAAAATACGAGTTGTAACAGCCGCTGACAGGAGCAAAGGGATCTATAAAAAGAGTGATATAATAGGAATTGACGGTTTGATTACTAATAATACCGAGGTGGCTTTAGTAACCTTTTATGCCGATTGTGTCCCGGTATTTTTGTTTGATCCGATAAAAAGAGTGATATCCTTAGTTCATTCCGGTTGGCGAAGTACGCTAAAAGAGATATCAAAAGAAGCTGTTAAGAAGATGAAGGATGAGTTTGACTGTCAGCCAAAAGATATAGAAGTGGCTATAGGACCATCCATAGGTCAGTGTTGTTTTGAGGTGGGGGAAGAGGTATATGAAGAATTTATAAACACTTTCGAAGGGTGCAATATTCATTGCAAAAAAATAAAGGAAAAGTGGTATATAGATCTTGTAGCAATAATCAAATCCTCGCTAAAGTCAGAAGGTATAGAGGATAATAAAATTGTAGCTTCGGATATATGCACTAAATGCAATAAGGATGTGTTTTTTTCTCATAGAGGTGACAATGGAAAGACGGGTACACTTACAGCGATTATGCAATTAAAAAAACATCCTTAAGGTCGCGTTGATTTATGCAATCTAGGTTATATAGAAATGAACTAAAGGGAGCGGAAAAAAGGTGAATAAAAAAATACTATTAACTATAATTTCTATTTCTATAAGCATATTACTTACTTCCTGTGTAGCTTTAGGCATTAGAGAAGAAAACAATCAAAACAAAGAATATAATTTCTTAGATAGTGAAGATGATGTTATTGACATGGGACCTACGAAGGGAGGAGTATTAAGATTATATTCCACAATTCCCGACACGCTAAACCCCATATTGACAAATAATATATATGTAAGAGATTATTCGGAGTTTATATTTGAGAGTCTTACAAAGCTTGACAAAAGCCAAAAGGCTGTACCTGTCCTTGCTAAAAGTTGGGAGGTTTCAGAAGATACGCTTACTTGGACTTTTCATGTTAAGGAAGATATACATTGGCATGATAATATGCCTTTTACAGCTGAGGATGTTGAGTTTACGCTAAATGCTATAATCAACAGCCCTAATAGCTCCTATAAGACTAATGTTAGTAATATAACAACGTTTACAGTGGTTGACCAGAAGACCTTTAGAATTGTGTTGGGAACTCCTAATTCCTTTACAGCAGAGCTAATGACTTTTCCGATACTTCCTAAGCATTATTTCTTTGGTGAAGATTTTTTAACATCGGCTAAGAATAATACTCCTATTGGGACAGGCCCTTATAAGTTTTCAGAGTTTAGTCCGGGACAATTTGTTAAGCTTAAAAGCAATGAAAATTGGTGGAAGGCTGAACAAGATGACAAGGCTCTTGCAAAACTACCTTATATTGAGGAGATTGAAATATGTTTATATGAAAAGACGAAAATTGGTTCCGATGCCTTTCAAGGAGGAGATATTGATGTGTTGACCATTGACAGAAGTTTATGGTCGAAATACAATGGCAGGCAAGATATTGTTATGAAAAGGTATACAACCAATAATTTTGAGTATATAGCCTTTAATCTATCAAACAAGATACTAAAGCTTCCGGAAGTTAGACAAGCTATTGCATATGCAGTGGATAAGACAAAAATCATAAATGATATACTGCCCGGGGAGGCAGTAGCATCCGATTTGCCGTTAATGCCAGATACTTGGCTCAATGATACCAATGCTGTTTTTTACAGTACTGATAAAGAAAAGGCAAGAAAACTATTGGAAGATAGCGGTTGGAAGGAAAGCAATGGATTGCTTTATAAAAGAATTAACGGTGCAAACACTGCTCTTAAGCTAGAACTGCTTGTTAATGAAGATAACAGCCTAAGGGTTAAAGTTGCTGAGGAAATAAAGAACCAATTAAAGGAAATAGGTATAGAGCTCACTATAAAAAAACAAAAGTGGGAAGATGAGCTCAAAAGTTTAGATAAAAATAGATTTGATATGGTGTTTATAGGTTGTCAAGTAACATCCATACCTGATCTATCTTTTATGTATTCTTCTGAAACTGGAACTCTAAACCTTTCTAGTTATAGCAATATTGAGGTTGATGAGTATTTAAAGAAAATAATGAGTGAGAAGAATGAGGAATTAAAAAAGGAATATTACTTAAAAATGAAAGAATTAATAAACCAGGATTTGCCCTATCTTGGGCTATACTTTTACAATGATGCGGTGGTATACAGCAAAAAAATAAAGGGCGAATTTAACCCGTACTTGTGGAATAGGTATTTTGATCTGGTTCAGTGGTATATACCTATTACTTGATCATCTTGATGCTTTACAATCAACTAGAAAGTATATATAATTTTATCTGGATTCACCTAAAAACATGAAAGGTAAAGGATAGTTATGATTTGGGCAGCAATTATTTTGGCGATAATAGGATTAGATCAATTAACAAAGTATTTGGTTATTATTAATATTGAAGAAAATATTGGGAAGATACCTGTAATTGGGGGCTTCTTTTACCTTACTCATTATAAAAACGAAGGAGCAGCATGGGGAATAATGGAAGGCTGGAGGATTGTTTTGATTCCAGTTACAATAATTGTATCCATAGTTTTAGCTTACTATCTTGTAAAGTCTAAAAACAGACTTTTTAAAATATCATTGTCAATGGTATTAGGGGGAGCAGTCGGAAACTTAATAGATCGTGCATTTAGGTCAGGGGGAGTGGTGGACTTTTTGGATTTCCATTTTGGGTCTTACAATTTTCCTACTTTTAATGTTGCCGACAGTTTTATAGTTATTGGAACCATACTGCTATCGTATTATATTTTGTTTGTTGTAAAAGACGAAAAAGTTCTAGAAAAAGAGTGAGGAATATATGACAGGGAGTAAGGGATAAATATGGAAGAGGTTAAGAATATAGAAACAATTAAGCTTTCATCGGAAGAAAACGGAGTTAGAATAGATGTCTGGATATCAAAAAGACTTGAAAAATATTCTCGGTCATACATACAAAAATTATTAAACGAAGGGCTGGTTTTTGTGAACGGCTCGGTTGTCAAATCCAATTATAAGGTTCGGATAAATGATGAAATCACCTTACAAATCCCCCAAGCTGAAGTTTTAGATATTGTACCTGAAAGCATTGAAATTCCTGTTTTGTATGAGGATGAAGATATTCTTGTGGTTAATAAACCTAAAGGTATGGTGGTACATCCGGCAGCAGGGCACTATTCTGGCACTCTTGTAAATGCTTTGATGAAGTATTGTGGAGATAGTCTCTCTAGTATAAATGGAGTAATAAGACCGGGTATAGTTCATAGAATAGATAAGGATACATCGGGAGTGCTGGTGGTTGCAAAAAGTAATGAGGCTCATGAAAGGCTTTCATTAAAGCTAAAAGATCATGATATAAACAGGATATATATAGCACTGGTACATGGAATTATTCGGGAGGAATCAGGAAAGATTGATGCACCTATAGGGAGGCATCCTGTGGACAGAAAGAAGATGGCTGTAAATACAAATAACGGCAGAAGAGCTGTTACGCACTTTAAAGTCCTAGAAAGATTTAAAAATGCAACTTTAGTTGAGGTAAGACTTGAAACAGGCAGAACCCATCAGATCAGGGTTCATATGTCCTATATAGGCTATCCTATTATTGGAGATATTGTTTATGGAAAGCAAAAAGATAAGTATGATATAGGTGGGCAGGCACTCCATGCAAAACTACTCGGTTTTGTTCATCCTGTAAAAAACGAATATATGGAATTTGAAGCAAAGTTACCTGAGTATTTTGAGAAATTATTGGAAGAGTTTAGATGTAATTGAGTTTGTGTTTTGCACTGAAGGATTGTTATTTTCAATTAAGGATTTTCAATCACCTAAAAACTTTGTCAATATTTATCTTTCCAAGATTCATTTTATGTGCTATAATATGCCCTGTAAATTTATCAATGGAGGTAAGAAGGATGAAACATGTTAAGACAATAAATGGTTCAACATTAAAGGACAGTTTGAAAAAGGGTGGATGCGGCGAATGCCAGACTTCATGCCAATCAGCTTGTAAAACTTCATGTACTGTTGCAAACCAGAGCTGTGAAAAGAACTAATATCGTTTTTTGATAGTGACATAAGGCGGTTTCAAAGTTTGAAACCGCAATTGTACGGTTTTTTTCAAAAAGTACCTTGGTATTTATATTAGCGATAACTAAGAGTGAAAGGAAGGTTAGGCCTTTCACTTTTTGATTATACTTCCTTCAAACAAAGTGAATGAGGTTTTTTATTGCTAAAAGTAGGGGGAGGTTGTTTTATGATTCACAAGTTCTCGTTGTTTGGGACAAACATCGTGATGGATGTGAACAGTGGTGCTGTACACATCTTTGATGATGTTGCCTATGAAGTTTTAGAGCATTATGAGAATAATTCACACGAAAGAATAGTAGAGTTGCTTTCACCAAAATATAGCAGCGAAGAAATTGACGAAGCCATTAAGGAAATTAATAGCCTTAAAGCGGAAGGAATGCTCTATTCCGAAGATGTATATGAAGAAACTATAGCTTTATGGGACCAAAAACCCGTTGTTAAAGCACTTTGTCTTCATATCTGTCATGACTGCAATTTGAGGTGTAAGTACTGTTTTGCTTCAACGGGAGACTTTGGCGGACAGAGAACTATGATGTCGGCAGAGGTTGGCAAAAAGGCAATTGACTTCATCATCAGGGAATCGGGCAGCAGAAGGAATCTTGAGGTTGATCTTTTTGGCGGCGAACCGTTGATGAACTTTGAGGTTGTTAAAGAAATAGTGGACTATGCAAAGTCTAGAGAAAAAGAGTTTAATAAGAACTTTAGATTTACACTAACTACAAATGCAATACTTTTAAATGAAGATATAAAGAATTATCTCAATGAAAACATGCAAAATGTTGTTTTAAGTATTGACGGACGTAGAGAAGTAAATGATAAAATGCGCTATAGAGTAGACGGTACAGGCTGTTACGATGATATAATGCCCAAAATTAAAGATATGGCACAGTCGCGTGGTCAGGATAATTACTATGTAAGAGGTACCTTTACAAGGGAAAATCTTGATTTTTCAGAGGATGTACTGCATCTGGCCGATCAAGGATTCAAGCAGATATCGGTTGAACCTGTGGTGGCTGCTAAAGATATCGGTTATGACTTGAGAGAAGAAGATTTGCCTGTGCTTTATGAGGAATATGAAAAACTGGCATATGAGTTGGTAAAGCGTAAAAAAGAGGGTAAAGGTTTCAACTTCTTTCATTTTATGATTGATCTTTCCCAAGGACCTTGTATTGCTAAAAGACTAAGGGGCTGCGGTTCTGGGCATGAATATGTGGCAGTGACACCAGAGGGTGATATATATCCATGTCATCAGTTTGTGGGCAATACCGAATTTAAAATGGGTAATGTCATGGAAGGTAAGCTCAATACCGATATTCAAGAACATTTTAAGGGATCAAATGTATATACGAAGGAAGAGTGCAGCAAATGCTGGGCGAAATTTTACTGCAGCGGTGGCTGTGCAGCAAATTCCTATCAATTTAACAGTGATATCAATATTCCTTATAAAGTGGGATGTGAGCTTGAAAAGAAAAGGGTGGAATGTGCTCTCTGGATAAAATCCCAAGGTTTTTAGGAGGACGAGGGAGTATAATACTACTTTTGAGAGGTTGATTATATGGCCAAGATAACTTTAGAGGATCTAAAAAATAATGAAGAAATTAAGGCACTTTTTGAAGTTGCGGACAAGCAGCTTGCTGCAATGGGGTATACTGAGCATTCCTTCAGACATGTTGGCTTGGTATCAAGTGTTGCCGGTGAAATACTGACGAAATTGGGGTATGGAGAGCGGGAAGCAGAGCTTGCTAAAATGGCAGGTTATCTCCATGACATTGGTAATGCTGTAAATAGGGTAGACCATGCTCACTACGGTGCAGTTTTAGCTTATCAGATACTTACAAAGATTGGAATGGATATTAAGGAAGCGGCAGAAATAATGCTCGCAATAGGTCATCATGATGAAGGCAGTGGCGGAGCAGTGAGCCCTATTACAGCAGCTTTGATACTCGCAGACAAATCGGATGTTCATAGGACAAGGGTCAGAAATACCGATATTGCGACCTTTGATATTCATGACAGGGTGAATTATGCCGTTGACAGCTCAAAAATATATGTGGACAAGGAGAAGCAAATTGCAGTCCTTGAGCTTCATATAGATACGAATATCTGTCCCGTAATGGACTATTTTGAGATATTTTTAGTTCGAATGACAATGAATAGAAGGGCAGCGGAGTTTTTAGGGCTAAAGTTTCAACTGATTATAAATGGTACTCATTTACTATAACAGCCTAAAAATAACATATGTGTAAAGTGGATTTTTATTGACGAGTAAATCTTATAGTTATATAATATCTTCATGTGGACAAGAACAAAAAGGGGGAATTTTACAGATGAAAGGCAATTACGGGATTAAGTCCTTTCTGCTAATTCTGATTATAGGTTTATTGACTTATATATCTATTGCAGGACTTGAAATTCCAGGAACAGAAATCAATATAGAAAGAGTAGCGGACACTATCAGGTACGGTATTGATATCCGGGGAGGGGTAAGAGCAGTCTTATCGGCACCCGCTGATATAGATCCTACTGAAGAGCAAATGGAAGCTGCAAAAGCGGTAGTTGAAAATAGATTGGACTTTCAAAGGGTCTATGACAGGACAGTATTGCTTGAAAAATCCAACAAGCGAATCATCGTAGAAATACCTTGGAGACAAGATGAAAAAGAGTTTGACGCAAGAAAAGCAATAAGTGAAATAGGTATGACTGCACAGCTTACCTTCAGAGAAGTAGATGAAACAAAGATAGATGAAAACGGTTATCTGCCTTTAGATGATAAAATAATTCTTAAGGGTAATGATGTTAAGAAAGCTGCTCCGGGAGCTGACCCAAATACCGGTATGGTGTTTGTAAGTTTGGAGTTAAGTTCAGAAGGTGCAAAAAAGTTTGAGGAAGCTACTGGTAGACTTGTAGGTAGACCTATAGCTATATTTATGGATGAGCAATTGATTTCTGCTCCAACAGTTGATGAGAAAATCGCTGGTGGTAATGCCATCATCAGAATGGGTGGTGCAAATGCGTCTGAGGCAAGTAAGGCGGCAACAGATCTTGCAAATACAATTAATGCTGGTGCACTTGAGTTTAAATTAGAAGCACCTCATGTTGAATCCATAAGTGCAATTTTAGGAAAAAGTGCTCTTAATGTTATTTTGTACGCAGGACTAGTATCTCTTATACTAGTAGGTCTATTTATGTTATTATATTATAGGTTGCCTGGAATTATTGCTGATATAGCTCTATTATTCCAGATTGTAGCACAGGTTTTGATTATATCATCAGTAGGTATGTCCCTTACTTTAGCTGGTATTGCAGGTATTATACTGACAATAGGTATGGGTGTTGACGCAAACGTTATAATTTATGAGAGAATAAAAGAAGAAATTAGAGCTGGCAAAACTGTAAAGGCTGCTATTGATGTTGGCTTCGACAGAGCTTTTACAGCAATATTTGACGGTAATATTACCACTTTAATTGTAGCAGTAGTTCTTTATATGCTAGGCTCCGGTCCTATACAATCTTTTGCCTTCACATTAGGTATAGGGGTATTATTAAACTTTGTAACAGCAATAGCTATATCAAGAACCTTCCTGAGGGCAGTATCTGGTGTCAAACCATTGAGGAGCAACTGGTTATATGGCGTGAAGGGAGGAAACAAGAATGTTTGATTTTATAGGTAATAGAAAATATTTCTATGCTTTTTCAGCATTGATTTTGGTAGCTGGTATAATAGGACTTATTGTTAATCAAGGATTAAATTTAGATATACAGTTTCAGGGAGGGACTATTGTTGAGTTCCAAATGAAGGATGAGAATTTTGACGTAAGTAAGGCTGAAGCTGTTGCTGAGGAAGCTACAGGTAAGATTGTATCAGCACAAAGTTCCTATTCCTTAGATTCTGAGAAAAATGAGAGAATTGATATGCTTGTTTTAAGTGTTTCTTCTTCGAATGCTTTATCAGAAGAAGAGCATGAAAAGCTTTCAAAGGCTATACAAGAGAATTTTGAAATACAAGAAAATACAGTGGCAAACACAAGGCATGTTGACCCGGTTATGGGTAAGGAGCTTGCACTAAAGAGTCTTTTTTCTATTGCACTTGCATCTGTATTCATGATTTTATATGTATGGATTAGATTTAAGGTAATGGGAGGTTTGGTTGCAGGAGTTGCTGCTGTTGTTGCGTTATTGCATGACGTTATGGTGATGATTACCTTATATGCAATAACCGGTCTTCCGGTAAATGATTCCTTTATTGCAGCTATTTTGACCATAGTGGGGTATTCAATAAATGATACTATCGTAATTTTTGATAGAATTAGAGAAAACAGTGCTCTGCTCAGAAAAGAAAGTCTTGCTTCAATTACAAACAAAAGTATTGTTCAAACACTTAGTCGTACAATAAATACATCGGTAACTACTATTACATGTATTTTGACAGTGTATATATTTGCTTCCTACAATAACATTGAATCAATTAAAAACTTCATGTTACCATTATTAGCAGGTCTTCTGAGTGGAACATACTCGACTATATTTATTGCAAATCCAGTATATGTAATGCTGAAAGAACGTCAGGCAAAAAAGCAAGCAACTGCAAAAGCTTAATAAAGATTTTTACTAAACTCGGGTGCTACTTAGTTCCCGAGTTTTATTTTTGCCTTTATAAGGGAGAATATAAGCAAAAATAAAAGTTGATTTTCTTTCTATTTTGTGTTAGTATTTTTTCACAAGCTGACGGTATCGAATTTGAATTCGAACTGTACACAATTAATATAAATAATAAAAAAAGGACTGCTTTGATCCTAATTGGACAGAGACAGGATTATTTATAGGCTTTCAATATATTTATTGATAGATTAAAGTCGGTTCTTTTTTGGGACGACTTTTTTGGTATTTAACGAGAACCGTGAGCTATACTGATTTATTAGCTATAATATTAGGTTGTAAATTTAGTCATAATAATGCTAAGGAGTGATAAAGGTATGAAAGACAAGTTTACTGTTTCAAATTTTCAAGAATGCAAAAGAACAGGCAAAAAGATCACCATGCTTACAGCCTATGATTACCCTACAGCTAAAATAATGGACGAATCGGGTGTTGATGCAATTCTTGTGGGAGATTCACTAGGTATGGTTGTTTTAGGCTACGAGGATACCACAAGAGTGACTATGGACGACATGGTTCATCATACCAAAGCAGTTGTCAGAGGAACTAAAAGGGCAATGGTAGTTTCTGATATGCCTTTCCTATCTTATCATAAGGGCGTATATGAAAGTGTAAGCAATGCTGGAAGATTGGTTAATGAAGGTGGATGCAAATCCATTAAGCTTGAGGGTGGAGAAGAAATAATAGAAAATGTGAAGGCAATAGTTCAAGCAGGAATTCCGGTTATGGGACATTTAGGCTATACACCTCAATCGGTCAATGTGTTTGGAGGGCACAAGGCACAAGGAAAAACATTAGATACCGCAAAAAAGATATATAAGGATGCACTTTTGCTTCAAGAGGCAGGTGCCTACGCTATAGTATTAGAATGTGTTCCCCATAAAGTTGCCCAATTCATATCAAGTAAGCTTGATATACCTACAATTGGTATAGGCTCCGGTGCTATGTGTGACGGTCAGGTACTTGTAGTACATGATATTATAGGAATGTTTAGAGATTTTACACCAAGGCATACAAAACGATATGTGGATATGGGAGAAGCTTTGGAAAATTCAGTTAAGAGTTATGTAAGCGAGGTTACGGGAGGAGTTTTTCCCACAGAAAAGAACTCTTTTACTGTCGAAGATGATGTGATTCAAGCTTTGGAGAAACTTAAGTTCTAATAAAAGAAGGGAAAAATTATGAGATTAGTTGATACAATAAATGAAATGAAAGCAATAATAAAATCAAATAGAGCTATGGGGAAAACAATTGGATTTGTTGCTACAATGGGATATTTGCATGAAGGTCATCTCTCATTGGTAAACCGGTCAGTACAGGATAACGACTTTACAGTTGTAAGTATCTTTGTTAACCCTACTCAGTTTGGACCTAATGAAGACTTTGAGAAGTATCCACGGGATATGGAAAGAGATTTGAGTTTGGCAGAAGCCGCTGGGGTTGATGTTGTTTTTGCACCTAGTGTAGCTGAAATGTATCCGGAAAAATACAAGACCTATGTGAATGTAGAGGACATAACCGGGATACTATGTGGTCAATCAAGACCTGGACACTTTAGAGGAGTTACTACGGTTGTAAATAAATTATTTAACATAATAGAGCCTCATAAAGCTTATTTTGGGCAAAAGGATGCACAACAGGTTATTGTGTTAAAGAAAATGGTTAGAGATCTAAATATGAACCTAGAGATAGTAACATGTCCAATAATACGTGAGGCTGATGGATTGGCTATGAGTTCTAGAAACGTATATTTAAACAGTGAGGAGAGAAAATCGGCTATTATTCTTTCAAAATCATTGTTTGAAGCGGAGGAGCTCATAAAACAGGGCGAAAGAAACTGTGCAAAGATAGTACAGTATTTAAAAGATAAAATTGGTTCAGAAGCACTTGCAGAAATTGATTATGTAGAAGTTGTCAGTGGAGATGGACTTGAAGTAATAGAGCAAATCAGTGGAAGCGTATTAATAGCTTTAGCTGTAAGGTTTGGTAAAACAAGACTGATTGATAATATAATGGTGGAGGTGTAACTATGTTTATCAATTTAATGAAATCAAAAATTCATAGGGCAAGAGTGACAGAGTCAAATTTGAATTATGTCGGCAGTATTACCATTGATGAAGATTTAATGGATATGGCCGATTTGATGAAGAATGAAAAGGTTCAGATTGTGAACAATAACAATGGAAATAGATTTGAGACTTATGTTATACCCGGTGAAAGAGGCAGCGGTATGATTTGCCTAAATGGGGCAGCAGCAAGGCTTGTACATCCTGGGGATGTAATAATTATTATTTCCTACGGACTTTTTGAAAGAAAGGAAGCAAAAGAATATAACCCTAAAATTGTTTTTGTAGACGAAAACAATAAAGTAGTGGAGATAAAGGGTGAAGAAAAACACGGAGAAATTTATAAATAATGGTCTGTAAAGTATAAATATTATTACTTTCAGACCATAGGTTATATAATTCCTCTGAGGAAGTGTGTTCTATTAGACATAGTTTTTTTAAAATTGCCCAATCAATTATTTTTTTGTAAAATAATCAATTGCAAGCCCTCCTATTATGAATTCCGCTAAAAGCACAATACTATTTTTCACTAGTGTAGTTCCTACAAAGTGTGTATAACTCTCATATTCAAGAATAGTTTGATTAAATATCAGAGTCAACATTCCAAAGGATAGCAGTATAAGCGATGTGTTTGTGCCGTGTATTATAAGCGATTTGGAGAATTTGTTGATTTTTTTGAACTCTTCAAAGATCTGTTCTATCTTGTCAGAAGCAATCTTCTTTGAGTTGTTAGTTTGCATGGTTTAGTACCTCCTTTTATTATTTTGACCCCCGTAAACAAAATCTTATTGTCTTAAATTCTTGTGTATATACTGTGGTATGTTGTTTGACCATGTCCTAAGTAATAGTAAAATTCATAGGATAGCGTTGAAATTAGATAAAAAAACGCGATGCTGTATAAAGCAACACTACTATAGAAGGTTAACATAAATGTGGATGATTTTCAATACTAAAACATTGCCAGTTATGAGTATATTTTAAGTTGTGAAATTAATTAACAATAATTCCGGATTATATATAATAGATTTGTTTAGACATAAGTGATAACTTACCTACTCTTAAAAAAATCTGATATATTTTTTTATAGATAATGTTTTTTTGAAAAAATACGATATATTTATATATAAAATTTTATTAATTAAGGTGATCATAAGGGAATAAAGGTGAAAAACATGAAGAAAACATTTGCTTATGTGTCAGATTTAGTTCCGGGTATGAAAATTGCAGAAACAGTGTTAAATGATTATGGGGCAATTGTAATGTCTGAAGGCACTATTGTTGACTATAATACAATAAATAACTAAAACTTCGCACTTATAAAAGTACTTGTGCACCTTGAAAATTCAATATTATTTGGCAATAAAATAGCATGAGACCTTCATTCTTG
>JGI24712J26585_10000727_pt1 | contig 27973 bp, 16 predicted proteins | sample BioPla3DNA2_FD_26585 | JGI IMG/M metagenome (IMG submission 26585)
GCCGTCGTGAATTTCCACGGCAAGGACTATATGTTCATGCACGGTTATGACAGCGAGTACGAGTATCGTTCCAAACTCCTGGTTCTGGATATCACCTGGACACCGGACGGCTGGCCTGTCGTTAACCTGAAATAATGAACGATATGAAGCGTATTACCTTATTTGCAGCCGCCCTTTTGGTGGCCGCTTCCTGCAGCCGGGGTAACCAGCCCCCAGCAGTTCAATGACAATGTCAATCCGGTGGACTTCGGCGTTACCCCAGATCGAGAGGCCGCCCTCGACGCGGTCCTTCAAGGCTTCGTCGATAGAAAGAAAGTCCCTTGCGTGACGGCTTTCATCACCAAAGGAGGGAACGTGGTCTATGAGAAATCCTTCGGGATGAAGGATCTCGCGTGGCAGATCCCTGCGCAGCCCGATGATATTTATGTTCTTTTCTCTCAGACCAAGGCCATCGTGGCCGTGGCGCTGATGACCCTTTATGAGAAAGGCCTTCTGGACGTGGAAGATCCTGTTTCGAAGTGGATTCCGGATTTTCCGGATGAGGTTTTTGTTGAGGACGGAGATGGATTCAGGACGGTACCGGCCGAGCGCCCCGTGACGGTCGCCCATCTGTTGAACCATTCTTCCGGGTATCTGGCTCCGCTCACGAACCGTTACATCCGCTCGCTGGCCGAGTCCGGGGAACAGGCTCGCGCTCCCCGAACGACCGTCAAGGAGAATGTGGAATTCAATCTCCGTTTCCCGCTGGGCTTCCAGCCGGGCACGAATTGGAACTACAATTATGATATGGAGGTGATCGCCTACTTTATTGAGATCATTACTGGGAAGACGCTTCAGGAGTATCTTCGCGAAGTGGTCATGGATCCGCTCGGAATGGATGATACGGCTTATTTCTATGATGATGAATCCCACCGTATGCGTTTTGTGACGACCCACAGCAAGTCCGGGGATGAGTTTGTCTCCTCGCCGATGTCCAATCTCGACCAGATTTTCCTAGGTCCCAAGACATATGCCGGCGGTACGCTCGGACTGTACGGGCCCATCCGGGACTATGCGAAGTTCTGCCAGATGCTCTTGAACGGCGGTGAATTCAATCACCATCGGATTCTGAAGCCGGAAACCATCCTGATGATGCGCCAAAACCGCCTTCCCGAGGTGAACAGCAACGGCCTCGGCTTTCAGTTTGGACTGGGTTTCGAACTCTTCCGCGGCACACCGTCCCGCAAGGACGTACCCGCTATGTCTGATGAGGTGTTCCGCTGGGGTGGTGCCGCCGGTACGGAATACATCATCGATCCGGTGAACGACCTGGTCATCCTGTACTACATCAGCATGTGGGGAAAGCCGGTCGAGTGCTACAAGGAATTCCTCGGGGCCGCCTATGGCCTTTTCGGCATCTAGCCGCTCAGTCTATCCTGCTCTACGGAAAAACGCCAGACAATCGTTTCTTCAAGGACTTCCCCGGGACGCAGGACCGTCGAAGGGAAGTCTTTTTGGTTGGGGGCGTCGGGAGTATGCTGGCATTCGAGGGCGACGGCGTCATAATCCTCGTATGGACGTCCTGTCTTTCCTGCCGGGCATCCTTTGAGCCAGCTCCCCGTGTAGAGCATGAGGGACGGCTGGGTGGTCAGAATATCCAGACGTCTGCCCGACCGGGCGGCACATAGCCGGGCGGCAAGGGCCAACCCTTCCTTCTTGTCGATCAGATAGCAGGCATTGTATCCTTTCCCTTCCTGCAGCGCCTTGAAATCGGCGGACATGTCTTTGCCGATGGGTTTCCGTCGGGTAAAATCCATCGGGGTCCCTTCAACGGAGGCGATCTCGCCGGTTGGAATGAAGCCGGCATCCATCGGAAGCCAGCGGGAAGAATTGACCTCCAACGTATGATTCAAGACGGATCCGGAATCTTCGCCGTCCAGGTTGAAATAGGCGTGATTGGTGAGATTGACGATGGTCGGAGCGTCGGTCGTGGCCGTAAGCGTCAGCCGGAGTTCATTGTCTTCGCTCCATTCATAGCGGGCCGTAACCTGCAGGTTCCCCGGATAACCGGCCTCTCCATTTCGCGATAAGTAACTGAATAGTACCGCATCCCCATGGATACGGCTTTCCCAGATTTGGTTCTGGAAGCCTTCCTGCCCACCGTGCAAGTGATTGGGACCGTCGTTGAGCGGGAGTCGGTATGTATTCCCCTCCAGTCTGAAGCGCCCCCCGGCAATCCGGTTGGCAAACCGTCCCGGAATCTTTCCGGCGCAAGGACCATCCCCGAAATAATCTGCAGCACTCCTGTACCCCAGGACCACGTCCCTCATGACTCCATGTCTGTCAGGAACGATGATGGAGACAATGGCGGCTCCGATATTGGCCAACTGTACGCTCGCTCCGGTGGAATTCCGGAGGGTATACAGAAAGATTCCCTTGCCATCCGGGGCTTTTCCCCAGCGTTTTCTCGATATCATTGTTTCTCCTTGAAGGATTTCATGTACTCGGACGGAGTCATCTTGTACATGGCCGCAAAGGCGCGGGTAAAGTAGGAGGCGTTGGAGAAGCCCACTGAATACATAACTTCCGAAACAGTGAAATTGCCGGTCTGAAGCAGCAGGGCTGCTTTCTTGAGGCGGATGGAACGGATGTATTCGACTGCGGACAGACCCGTGAACTGCTTGATCTTCCGGTATAGTTGTTTCTCGTTGAATTCGCCCAGTTCGCACAGCCGTCCGACGGATAGGGAGGAATCGTCCAGATGCTCTTCAATCAGCTGCATGACTTTTTGCAGGTACCGTTCGTTCGGGGAGATACTCCTCTGTGTGGAAGGTGTGGAAATCATCTCCATCCGGACTTTCTGTTCCATCCGTTTCTTTCCAGTAAGGAGTTGGTTGACCCGTGCCGTGAGGGTTTGCGGTTCAAAGGGTTTGGGCAGGAAGATGTCGACATTGAGGTCGATGCTCTTCTGCTCGGTTTCGGCATCGTCTTTGGCGGTCAGCAGAATGATGGGAATGGTGCTCAGGGGGCCGTAAGCGCGGAGCTGTCGGCACATCTCCAGGCCGTCCATCACGGGCATTAGGACATCCGAGATGATGAGGTCCGGCATCACATCCTTGCATAGTTTTAGGCCGCTTTTCCCGTTATGGGAACAGATGCACCGAAAGTCCTTCTCGAGGAGGCTTTCGATGAACTGGCAGATTTGGACATTGTCATCGATGATGGCAACCAGGGGCTTGTCGGTGTCGTCCTGAAGGGAGGAGGCCGGCGTTTCGTCCTGTGCTCGGTCGGACAGGACGGGCAGCAGGAGCGTAAAGGATGTGCCCTGCTGGTCAGAATCGACACTGACCTGGCCTCCATGCAACTCGACGTATTGCTTGATGACCGACAGGCCGATACCGGTGCTCTCATACCCTTTCCCCTTGGTCCGGGAGGATTCAAAATAGCGCTGGAACACGAAGGGAAGATCCTCGTCCGGGATACCGACTCCGGTATCGGAGACTTTGACCACAAGCTGTTTTCCCTCGAGGTCCCGGTCGAGTGTGAGCAGGATGGAGCCGCCTTCCGGCGTGTACTTGCAGGCGTTGGACAGCAGATTGTTCATAACGGTCTCCATCTTGACGACATCGACCGAGACGGGAATCTGGGGCTGGCTGCTGTCAAAGATGAATTCGTGCTGTGGGAAACTGTCCTTGAACGAATTGAAGATGCTGCGTGCGAATTCCACGAATTCCACGTCGGTGGTGATCAAACTGGAGACTATGCCCTTTGCCTCGTTGAAGTGGTCGATGGTGTGGTGGATCAGCGTGCTGATCTTCATCGCATTGTCCTGGATCATCCGCAGATCCTTGGCGTCAGATTCGGTTCTGGTCTCTCCCAGGAGTTTGCCGACCGGACCGATGATCAGGCTGAGCGGCGTTTTGAACTCGTGGGCGACATCCTGGAAGAAGGCTTCCTTCTGATGTGTTTGCTCCACTAGTTCGTCCCGGCGGAGACGCTCTACATCCAGGTTTCGGCGCATGGTAATAAACCGGATGAGTCCGTAGATGAGTGCGCTGACCAAGAGGAGATAGACTATCATCATGGGCAGGGAAAAGTACCAGGGCCGTCGGATCCGGAAAGTGACGAGCTCTGTTTTTTCTGAAGAATAGTTCGTATCTGACAGGACGGAAATGACATACTTTCCCGGGGGTACGGCTGCCAGATTCAGTTTATTCCCAAAAACCGTCCCATCCCAGGATGAAGTGAGCACGTCGATATGGCAAGAGAATCGGTGGGGCAGTTCGTCGTTGAAATTGTAGTCGGAAAAAGAGAAGACGAGGTGGTTTTCGTTATGGGCCAGATTCAAACGCCCAGACCGCAGGGTCTCTTCCGAAATGTGCCAGTCGTTGTTTACTTGTACGCCAGTCAGGCGCGGAGGTGAGGACCGGGCCGTCATCAGCCTTTGTAAATTGGTCAAGTCAAGCAAGTCGGCAGCCCCGATTCCACCGAGAAGGACGCGTTTCCGGTTCCTGTCATAGGCGGTACTCAGATAGTTACGGTAGGTGTCCAGCTTGAGGACGGTCATTGACTCCTTGTCCACGATGCGGAATCCTTCCGAAGAACAGATCCACATTTGTCCATTGACCTCTGTGATGGAATAGATGGATTGTGTCGAACCTGAATGGATAGAGACATTTCCCATGGTCAGACCATCCTGCGTCCTCTTGATACAAACCGCCTTATCGGCGGAAGCAAGCCAGACATCCCCATCCGTATCAGTAGTCAGGCAGTCGGACATCGGCATTTCCGGCGCTTCGAAAGGAATGAGTTTGTTGCGGGCAATGTCCAGTCTGAAAACGTGTTTGTCCACACCCAGAATCCAGATGTCGCCATAGGCATCCTTTCCAATCTGGTCGATGGCATCAACGCTCAGACCTTCCTGACGGGTATAGCGGGCAAGGACTTCTTTTTTGGAGTCCAGGTGATAAAGGCCGTCATAGGTGGCCGCCCATAAACCATCCGGTTCGGGAATCAGATCGTAAAACCAATTATGCGAGCCCTTGATATTGTGGGCTTCAAATGATCCACTTTTCTCATCGTACTGGAGGCATCCTCCGTCCGTGGCAGCATAGATGGTCCCGCTCTCTTTGTGTTCGACAAGGCGGTAGACTTTATTGTGGGGAATCTTGTCCTCGGTGCTGCTCATGGTAAAATGCCGGACGGTTCCATCTGGTGTCTGGAGGACGATTCCATGGGAGCCTCCCAGCCAAAGCCGGTCCTTGCCGTCCCGCAGGGCGGTGACATACCGGGCGTTCTTGATTTCAGGGAGACCGGAAACGGGGAGAATAACCGGGTGCTGACGCAGGGCCAGCATCCCGTTGTCTGTAGCGAACCAGATGTCTCCACCGGTGTCCGGGAAACAGTCCCAGGCAACGGAGGGATGAATCTCGCGAATTACTCTTGTTTCCGGATTGACTAGGAAAACACCGTTATCGGTTCCTGAAATCAATTGGCCATATTCGTTTTTGCACAGGGTTTTGACAACAGGCATGGTAATTCGATCGACAATATCTTCCGTCGATGGATCGTATCTCAACAGGGCTGCGGGTGTACCCAGCCACAGACAATTATTTTCTACCAGGATACTGGTGACGACCCGGATCTGGTCGCCTTCCAGCAGCGTTACGTAACTATGATCGAAGGGATTGTATCTCGCTAACCCTCCTTCCACTCCCAGATAGATGTTGACGTCCACTTTGACGAAAGCAAACACATTATGCCCGGAGATGCGTTCCGTAGAAAGGCTTTCCGGATCGAAACGATAAAACCCGGATGAGGTGCCACAATAGAGGATAGGGCCGTCTTGCAGGATTGTGTGCGTGTCTTTATCACCAAAGGCTTCGATCCTTTGATAGGTTCTTACCAAAGGATCAAATGAAAACAGACCTCGGTCGGTTCCGAGCAGGAGATGGTCTTCTTGGAAAAGGATACACTGGATAGTCAGCGGGCCTTCGGAATAGGGGAAAGAGACGAGGTCATATCCGTCGAAACTGTACAGGCAGTCGTCGGCCCCGAGCCAGGCGGGGCCGACGGCCTCCCGGGCGATGGAGCGGAGGGAAAGCAGTTCCGTTTTTCCGTTGAAATCATCGAAGACCAGAGTTTGCTGGGCGTGGATTTGCCCGGCGAATGGCATCAGAAGGAGTATGAAGGGAAGTATCCTTTTCATCTTGTTTCAGAATTTGTCTTAAATATACAAGATACAAAGAAAACAACGTTCCTGAAATGATTTTTCGTTTCGTGTCAGAATCGGTCCTTTCCGTGCTAGCATCCGGAGCGGCAAAGCCGTATCTTTGTAACACGACAACCCCTTGTGATTATGCGCACCCTTTTCAAGTATCTTTCCGTTGTGGCCGTTTGTTGGCCCGTCCTCTTCTCTTGCAGCCATTCTTCCGGCCGTGTGACGGAGGACTTCAATTTTGACTGGAGCTTTCAGTTGGGAAACAGTCCGGACTGGTCTGCTCCCGGATTCGACGATTCGTCCTGGCGGCAGCTCAGGCTTCCCCACGATTGGGGGATTGAAGGCGAGTTCTCACCCAAGTATCCGGCAGGAACCAACGGGGGCGCCCTCCCCGGTGGAATCGGCTGGTATCGCAAGCATTTCAAGACACCGAAAGCGGATCGTGTCGCCGTGGAGTTCGATGGTGTCTATATGAACAGCACCGTCTGGGTCAATGGCGTCAAGGTCGGTGAACGGCCCTATGGTTACAGCTCGTTCAATGTGGATTTGACAGGGAGGTTGAATGCGGTGGGGGAGGACAATGTCCTTGCGGTGAAGGTGGACCACTCCAAGCAGCCCAGCGGTCGGTGGTATACCGGCAGCGGAATCTACCGGAATGTGCGGCTGGTGTGCACGGAAGCCTCCAGAATCGCCTATAGCGGTGTTTGCGTGACAACCCCGGAGATATCGGACGCCGAGGCGACGCTGATGGTCCGGACGGAGCTGGATGCTGCCGCACCGGAGGCATGCTCCGTTTCCCACCGCATCTTGGATGCGGATGGAAAGACGGTGGCGAAGGGAATGAATGAGGAACCGCTCCGGATTGCCCGGCCGCACCGCTGGGATATCACGGATCCTTATCTGTATACCGTCGAAACCGAGTTGAAGGCAGGGGGCAAGGTCGTGGACCGGGTCGAGACCCGCATCGGTATCCGGGAGACGGAATGGGATGTGGACAAGGGTTTTTTCCTCAATGGACGTTCTGTCAAGTTGAACGGCGCATGCCAGCATCATGACCTGGGCTGCATCGGCACGGCCGTGCACCGTCGGGCCCTGCAGCGCCAGCTGGAAATCCTGCAGGCGGCGGGTTTCAATGCCATCCGCACTTCCCATAACATTCCCGCTCCGGAACTGCTGGATCTTTGCGATGAAATGGGCCTGCTGGTCCTGGACGAGGCTTTCGACAAATGGCGCGGCCGTAAGGACGGGCCCGGTTACGGAGCCTTCTTTGACGAATGGAATACGCAGGACCTGACAGATTGGGTGAAGCGTGACCGCAACCATCCGAGTGTAATTATCTGGAGTATCGGCAACGAAATCGGCGAGCAGATGGCTCGGACCCCCGAGGAGCGTCAGGATCATGAAGAACTCTCCCGCCATCTGGCGGATGTGGTCCGTGCCAATGACCCCACCCGGCCCGTGACTTGCGGATGCAACGGTCCTGATAAGGACAACTGTGTGTATACGAGTGGTGCCTTGGACGTCATCGGCCTGAATTACCGGGCCTATGCGTATGACTCCCTGCGGGTCTGGTTCCCGGGGAAACCTATCCTGGGTACGGAGACCGTGTCGGCCCAGAACAGCCGGGGCATCTACTATCAGCCTTCCACGATTCTCCGTGTCCCGGGATGGATGCCTTGGTCCGGTACGCCCGAGCCGACGGAGGAGGAATTGAAGGGATTGATTCCCAACCAGTGCAGCGCCTATGACAATTCACGCGCCCTTTGGGATTGCACGACTACGCACGAAGGCAGCTGGATTCCCATCCGCGATCGGGACTGGGTCGCCGGCGGTTTCATCTGGACCGGTTTCGACTACCTGGGCGAACCCACAGCCTTCCGCTGGCCGTCCCGCAGTTCCTACTTCGGCATTGTGGACCTCGCCGGTTTCCCGAAGGATCCGTACTATATGTATCAGTCCGAATGGACGGAGAAGACGATGCTGCACCTATTCCCGCACTGGAACTGGACGGAAGGGGAGAAGGTCGATGTCTGGGCGTATTACAACAATGCCGACGAGGTGGAACTCTTCCTTAACGGAAAATCCCTCGGACACACGTCCAAGACTCGGGACCAACTCCACGTCATCTGGCCGGAGGTAGTCTTCGAGCCCGGAAAGATTGAAGCGGTTTCCTACAAGGATGGCCAAGAAGTAGTCCGGGCGGTTCGGGAAACGAGCGGTCCCGCCACCGGACTGCGCCTGACTGCCGACCGTAATACCATTGACGCGGATGGATATGACTTGAGCTTCGTGACGGTGGAGGCGGTGGATGCTAAAGGCCGCGCGCTGCCCCAGGCCGACGCCATGCTGACTTTCCGCGTCGAGGGTGCCGGGGAACTGCTCGGCATCGATAATGGCGATGCGGCGGACACCCTGTGCATGAAGGGGACCGTCAAGCCGCTCTTCAGTGGCAAGGCCCTCGCCGTCATCCGCTCTTTCCGGGGCGAAATAGGTATCGCCTCGCTCAAGGTCTCCAGCGAACTGGGAGACGCGACGATAGACATCAAAACCCGTTAACGATATGAAAAAGACCTGTTTTTTTGCTTGTATGGCCGCTTTGGCAACGCTGGTTGCCTGCGGCCCGAAGACCCCAAGCGATCCGCTCGTGGTAAAGACGGAGGCCGGAACGATCCACGGCTTCATGGATGAAGACATCTATGCTTTTGCGGGTATCCCGTACTGCAAGGCGGAGCGTTTCATGCCGCCGCAGAAGCCGGATGCCTGGGAGGGCATCCTGGAATGCACGAAGTATCCGCCGCGCTCGATGCAGCAGATGCGTCCCATCGAAAACGACCCGCTCGGCCTTTCCGAGGAAGGTGCCACGCGTCTGAATGTCTGGACTTCCGACGTGAACGGAAAGATGCCGGTGATGGTCTGGCTCCATGGCGGCGGTTTCTCCTCCGGTGCCGGTTACAACAATCCCAACGACAGCGGACGCGGTCTGGCCCGTCAGGGCGTGGTGGTGGTCAGTGTGAACCATCGGCTCAACATCCTGGGTTTCCTGGATCTGTCCGCCTGCGGCGATGCCTACAAGTACTCCGGCAATGTGGGTGTGATGGACATCGTGACGGCCCTGGAATGGGTTCGTGACAACATCTCCGCTTTTGGTGGCGATCCTTCCAACGTGACCATCTTCGGTGAGTCCGGCGGTGGCGGAAAGGTTGGCACCCTGATGTGCATGCCTTCCGCCAAGGGCCTTTTCCACAAGGCCGCCATCCTGAGCGGAACGCTCTTGAATGGAAATAAGGCTGAACAATCTCGCCAGCTCGGGCTCAAAACCCTGGAGAAGCTGGGCCTTACTCAGGAGGAAGTCGGCAAGCTCAATGATATCCCGTACGACCAGCTGGTCCAGGCGGGAAACGAGGCGTCGCGTGAATTGACGGGCATCCGTCGGACCGGTACGGCCAACTTCTGGGGTTTCGGCCCTACCCTGGACGGTGAAATCCTGATTCAGCAGCCATTCCAGCCCTCGTTCTCCGAATTGTCCAAGGACATTCCGCTGCTGATCGGCTCGACTTTCAATGAACTCCAGCGCACTTACTACATCGAGCAGCCGTCCGAGAAGGAAGCGCGCGAGATCCTGCGCCAGACCTATGGGGACAAGGCCGATGCCTTTATCGCCGCGTTCAAGAAGGCCTATCCCGAATTCGATACCCCGGCCGACTGGCTGTCCGTTGACCAGATGTTCCGTCCCAACACGGTGGCGACGGCGGATGCCCGTGCCGACGAGCACGTCGCTCCGGTCTATAACTATCTCTTCGCCTGGAAGAGCCCGATCGAGGGTGGCCGGATGGGTGCCGCGCATGCTTACGAGCTTCCGTTCGTCTTCCATACCACTGAGGTTTCCCAGCAGTACCTTGGAGAGGAAACGGACGAGATCCGCGCCCTGGCCGACAAGATGAGTGCCGCCTGGGTCTCCTTCGCCAAGACCGGCAAACCTGCCGTCGAGGGATTCGACTGGAAGCCGTATACTTCCAAGGATGGTTGTACCATGTATTTCGGCAAGGAGTGTTCTTTGCGTCAGAATTATGACCGCGAACTCGTTACGATTATGCAGAATCGGTAATCAGCATATGGGGACGATTATTTGGAATCATGGCCGCTGCGGCGGCCCTTTTTGCCATTATGGGCTTTGTGAGCGCTTATGCGCAGGGAGGAGTCCTCCTGATCAGATTCCCTATGAGAATGACTACTGTTTCGGTCTGGATTTGTCGTTTGTCCGTCGTGCCGAACAGCGAGGCGATGTGTTTTATGATACAGACGGGTCGCAGCGGTCTCCCTGGGAAATCTTCCGGTCCCACGGCTACAACTGGGGCCGCCTGATGCTTTGCAGCGAGCCTTCCTATCTGGGGCAAGGGATTGACAATGTGGTGGAAAATGCCCGTGAGCTCAAGCGGAACGGCTTTCATTTCGCCCTGGATTACGTGATTTCCGACGACTGGTCCAACCCCATGCGGCAGCCGGTCCCGAAATCCTGGGATTTCGAGGAGTAGACACGTCCCATTATGATGGAAAAAGAGGAGGCTGACCCAACAGGGCTGGCCTCCTCTTTTCTGAAGGGAAATCTATTTATTCTACATATACACTGATGGCTTTGTCAGCGGACTTGAGCGTCGTGAAGTTGGATCCGATGGTGCAGTCCATATTGAATGTCACACTCACCGTCTTGCTATGGGGAACACCTAAGTCGGTGAGTTTGGCTCCGAGTTCGGAAGCTTTGACCGTGTAGCTGTCGCTACCTCTGAGCATAGCGAACATGACAGTGGTTTTTCCGCCATAGGAAGCGTTGATGTTATAGGTGATTTCGGCAGGCTGGCCGAAGTCGGCCTTCGTCCAGGAGAAGGTGATATCCTCATCTTTTGCCAGGACCGCAGCGGTCAGGTTGATGGACGCAGGGGCATTGAGGACGGGAGCCTTGTACTCGCTCTCCGGCGAGAGCATGTTCATTTCTACCTTGTTGCAAGAGGCTGCAAGCAGTATGACCGCAGCTGCGGAAAGTACGATTCTAAAGAGTTTCATTGCCTTGTCGGATTAGTTGGTTTTGTTATAGCCAGGATTCTGCTTCAGGTTTTCGTTGGCCTGCAGGTCGGTGGTCGGGAGCGGGAAGAGGGTCTTGTAATCAGGGAAGCTCTGACCTTCGTAACTGCCGCCTTTCCAGCGCCACAGGTAGTTGGCTCCGCAGAATTTGCCGAAGCGGATGAGATCGCGGCGACGGTGTGCTTCCCAGTAGAGTTCGCGGGAATACTCCTCGAACAGGAATTCGGCATCATAGGAGGAGACCTCGGCGGCTCCGCCGCGTTTTCTCAGTGCATTCAGGTAAGGGAGACCGATGTTCGCCTGTCCGAGTTTGAGGCAAGCCTCGGCATAGGCAAGGTATATCTCTCCCAGGCGGATATAGATGTAGTCGGTATTGGCGAACTGACAGCGGTAAGCCTGTTCAGAGTACTCCGCGGCGGTCATGTTGTGCGGGATGTTGGTCCACTTTGCGACGGCCCAGCCCTTCTTGAAGGTCCACACGTCGTCCATCTCACTCATTTCCGGGCTATGGCCCTTGATGTAGAAGCGACCGCGCTTGTCTGAGACGGTATACTCGCCGGTCTCGTAATTGACATTGGTGGGCTTGAAGAAACGCTCCACCCATTCCGTGGGCATGTGGGAACCGCTCCAGGCAGCACCGAAGCCCAGGGGCTGACCATCGTTCATCATGTCTGAATCCTGCGCCTGAGCCAGGACCAGCGTACAACCGCCCCAGTTCCAGGCCGTGTTGGTGATGTCCTGGAAGTTGGCGAAGATGATTTCCTTCAGGGCGTCCGGATTCTCACCGTTGTCGCCGCAGAACAGCCAGTCGTAATTCGGGCACAGGTCATACTTGTTGAGATTGAACAGGCGCTCGCAAGTGCTCTTTGTTTCACTCCACATTGCCGTTCCGGTGTACACCTCGGCATTGAGGTACATTCTGACCAACAGGCCCAGGGCACAGCCCTTGTCCACGCGAGGATAGTTGACGGCCGCCTCCGGGAGCTCGCTTCCGGTGACCAGCTCTTCCAACTGTCCGACAGTCCACTCAAACGCGTCCTTGCGGAGCATGTATTGCGGAGCGGTCTTTCCGATAGGAGTCGTCTCGTCAACGAACGGAATGTTGCCGTAGTGGTCGATCAGGGCCCAGTAAGCGAAGGCGCGGATGAAGCGGGCTTCGGCCCTCAGAGAATGAATCTTGGTCCTTAAAGCGTCGTCCACCCCGCGCGCATCCAGTTTCTCATCGGCAGTCTGGATAAGGAACTCATTCGCATAGGTGATGGTGAGCATCGAATTTGCGTACAGACCCGTGGTCAGGTCATTGGGATTCTCGTTCCAGGTGTTGAAGTTCACCACGTGCGCCCAGGACTCGTTGGAACTGGAATAGAGCATTTCGTCCGTGGAACACTCGTCGATGAGCCACTGGGCGGCCAGGAAGGACCCCTGGCTGCCGTTGCCCACGCCTTGAGCAGTCCAGCAGTCATACATGCCGTTGTACACCTTGGCAAGACCGGATACATAAGCGTCGTATTCGGTGCCGTATGCCATCTCGGAGGTGAAATCGGTGGGGTTGAGCGGAAGGGCGTCCAGGTCCTTGAGGCAGGACACGCTCGTCAGGGCCGCGCAGGCCACCAGGAAGGCGTTGATGATATTTCTTTTCATGATTGTCGTCAATTAGAAGTTAAGACCCATCTTGAGGGTGAAAATCCGCGGACGCGGCCACAGGCTGCGGTCGATGCCGCCTACACCTGAGGCTTCCGGATCGATACCGCTATACTTTGTGAGAACGAACACGTTTTGGGCACTCAGGGCGATGCGCATGGACGACTTGTTGTGGCGGAAACCAAAGGTATAACCCAAGTTCACATCGTCCAGACGGAAGAAGGAGGCATCTTCGAGGAACATGTCGGACATACTCTGGACAGTCTTGTTCTCGGCGTGGAAACCACTCTGGTACACGGTACGCAGGAAGTTCGGGAGATAGACGTAGTTCACATCGGCAAAAGTGGTGGAGTGGGAAGCGTAGGTGTCGTTGAAGAGCCAGTTGCCCACGGAACCGTGACCGTTGAAGCCGAAGTCCCAGTTCTTGTACTGCGCTTTGAAGGTAATGCCGTAGAAGAAATCCGGAGCGGGCTTGACAGGCTTGCCCTTGGAGTCAGTGACGAGATACTTGTCATCATTATTGATGACCCCGTCTCCGTTGCGGTCCACCACGGCGTTCTGGATGGGGTTGCCGTTGGCGTCATAGAGTTGCTGCCACAGATTCCAGGTGTACGGCGCATAGCCGACGCGGTGTACCTGCGGGAAGTCGAAGCGGACGGTCTCGAGGTTGCCAGTCTGAATCTCGTAGTTGGGATCGGTCGTGTTGCTGAGTTTGGTGAAGATGGTGCTCTGGAAAGTGCCCGTGAAGCCCATCTGCACGTTCCAGTCGCGCGTTGCCACAGGAACGACATTCAAGGCGATCTCCACACCCTTGTTCTCGATGGAGCCGATGTTGGTCAGGAGCTTGTTGGAGAAGTTGGCACCGAGTGGCAGCGTGACATTGTTCAGCAGATTGCGGGTATTGCGCTTGTACACGTCCACGTTACCGTTGATCCGGTCGTTGAAGAAACCGAAGTCCACGCCGGCATTCATCGTCACGGTCTCTTCCCACTTGATTTCTTCGTCATAGGTCGAAGGGGAGAGGAAGTATGCCTTGCCGTCGGAACCCATGTTGTACCGGGAAGATTCTCCGGTGGCCAGGCTGTAACGGGCTAGATACGGGTAGTTCGATCCGATGTCCTGCTGGCCGGTGACGCCCCAGCTCACGCGGAATTTCAGCGCGGAGACGATATCGTTGTTCTTGAGGAAGCTCTCCTGTTTGGCGTTCCAGGCGAAGGCCACGGAGGAGAACAGGCCCCAGCGGGTTTTCTTGGAGAAGCGGGAGGATGCATCGTCACGCAGGGTGGCGGTCACCAGATAACGGCTCTTGTAGGAGTAATTGACACGGCCATAGAAGGAGATGAGGAAGTTTTCCTGGTCATCCTGGCTGGGATTGCCGTATACCTCATCCTTCTTATAATCACCGTAGTCGTCCCAGAACTTGGTCTCGCTGTAGGAGTGAGTCCGCACGGCGGTGTAGGAATATCCGGCCATGAGGTCAACGCGGTGGCCGTTGAAGTCGTGGTTGTAGTTGGCGTAGAATTCCAGCATTTTGTGGTAATTGTACCAGTTGCTCTCGGAATACTTGCCGATGCCCGGGGCCTGGGTGTCGGTCAGGGAGCTCCAGCCGCCGGGCTTGGAACCGGATTTGCTGTGCCCGTCGCCGCCTTCATAGGCCACGTTCAGGTTGAAGCGCAGGTCTTCGAAGCCATGAACTTTGTAATCCATCACCCCGTTCACCACATATCGCCTAGTCAGACCGCTGCGGTCGGTATCGTAGATGGTCATCAGCGGATTGGTGGCAAACAGCTGCGCCTGTCCGTCTGGAGCGAAAGAGGCTCCGCGTCCGACACCGTATCCGAAGAAGCCGTGAATCGTATCATAGTCGATGGACCCGTCGGCATTGTAGAAATACGGCGGCATCGTCGGGTTGAAGAACGCCGCTCTCTGCAGAACGTTTTGGGAATAGCCATCGGACAAGGTCATGCGGCCGTTAACCGATACTTTGAGGTGGTCGTGGAAGAAGGTAGGCGCCGTGGAGAAGGAGACGGATCCGCGGTCATACCAGGAACGCTTGATGGTGCCTTCATCATGACTGTAGTTCAGGGAGACACGGAAAGGCGCGGTGACTACGTGACCGGAGATGCTCACATTGTGCTCGGTGTTGTAGGCGGTTTGTAGGACCTCTTTCTGCCAGTCAGTCTCGTAGTCCCCGATATAGCGGGTGTAGTCTTCGGGTTTGAAGTATTTCTGAAGGATCTCCTTGAACTCGGTCGGAGACATCACATCAATCAGGCCGGAGTTCGCTTTCAGGGAAGCCGAGCCCAGGTAGCTGACCTTGAGCTTCTGTCCAGGCGTTCCCTTCTTAGTGGTGACCATAATGACGCCGTTGGAAGCGCGGGAACCGTAGATGGTTGCGGCGGAGGCGTCCTTCAGGACGGAGAAGCTTTCGATATCGTTCGGATTCAGTGCCGAAAGGCTGGTAGTGGCCAGCGGAACGCCGTCAACCACGATGAGCGGGTCGTTGGAGGCGTTCAGCGATGCGGCGCCACGGATGCGGATTGTTCCGCTTGCACCGGGTGCGCCTCCGCCCGGGAGAATCTGGACGCCGGTGAGCTTACCCTTGAGGAGTTCATCCGTGGAGGTGACGATACCCCGATTGATCTGCTCTGCCGTAATTGCGGATACCGATCCGGTGAGGTCTTCTTTCTTGACGGTGCCGTAGCCGATGACGATGGCGTCCTCCAGCATCAGGGCATCGTCTTCCAGGACGACGCGCTGGACGGAACGGAGTTCAGACGCCTTGAAAACCTTGGTCTGGAAGCCCAGGCAGCTGAAATTGACGGTGGATTCGCCGCTTTTCACCGTGAGGGAATAGCGGCCGTCCAAATCCGTGGACACACCGTTCCTGGTGCCTTCCTCATTGACGTTGACACCGGGTAGCGGTTCGCTGTTGCCATCCACGACCGTGCCGCGGACAGTAACCGTCTGTCCCAGCAGCGAAAGCGGGAGCAATGCCAGCGAAACCGCAAGGACAGAGATTCTTTTTAACAGTTGGTTCATAAATATTAATTTGTGGTATTAAGTTCTGACACAAAGGTCGCGTAAATCTATGCAAAGGTCTTTCACGTATCAGACAAAGAATGACACGGAACGAAAAAAGCGGAAGAATCAATAGTTCATAAAGGCATCCATGATGACGGTGGGCTTAGCGTCCTTGTCGAAGGCGCCCAGCTGATAGCCGCCAGGCATGCTCTCCGGCTCCCAGTAGAAGACGCCCTTGCAGTGGCCGTCCGTATTGTCACGGCCTTCCCTAAGCAGGCGGGCCAGCTGCCGCCGCCCTTCTTCCAGCACTTCCGGATGTTCCGGATCGTCAAGGAAGCCTGTCTCGACGATCAGGCAGTCCTTCCCGAATTTGTCCCATACCTGCTTGATGTTCTCGATGCAGTCAGAGATGACCTCCTGGTCGGCATCGTTCATGTCATGTTCCTTGGCGGCCCAGTAGGGATAGAGCGACATCGCCACCTGGTCGAACTCGGCGCCGTACTTGACAAGCGTACCGAGGTTCCGGTCGTATAAGTCCTGGTCGAAGCCGCTGTCCGGATGGACAAGGGTGATAATGTCGGGGAAGACACTTTTCGCGGCTTCCGCACCGGCCTTGATGAAACCGGCATACTGTTCCGGGTTCAGTTCCAGATGCCCCAAGCTCTCTTCCGGAATGGGGACACGGTCCCGTTCGTTCCAAAGCATGCCGTTGGCGGTTTCGTTCCCGATTTTGGCCCATTTGGGGGTGATGCCGTGATCCTTCAGACACTGCAGCACGTCGATGGTATGATCTCGGACATCTTGCTGCATCTGTTCAAAGCTATGGCCCATCCAGGCGGCCGGAATGGGCTGGGCCTTGGGATCGGACCAGGTGTCGCTGTAGTGGAAACTCAGCAGGATTTCCATCCCTTGTTCCTTGGCGACAAGCGCTTTGGCGAGGACGTCCTCCTTGTCACAGAGGCCGATGTGGTAGGCCGGGTCGGAAGGGTCGGGTGCGGGCTGGCCGGGACGCACCCAAGGCTTTGTTTTTGTACTGGAACCCCCGTGCTTCCTGGGACCTGGCGAAACTGATGTCGGCACCGAGCCAGTAAGGTTCCGGCGCTTGGGCTTTCTTTCCGCCCTTACAACTGGCCAGCAGAAGAAGCGGAAGGAACAGCCACAGAATTCTTTTTGATCTCATATTAAAAAGAAATATTAAAGAGATTATTCGGAAATATCGACAGGGCGCAGGTGTACTTCATTGGAGTATCCGTCTCCGATGAGGATGGGAGGCTTCATATAGTTGCCGACTCCAAGGGTGGGATAATTCCAGAGGTTGTTGATGTATAGGCTCAAGCCGCGACCCCAGCGGGGCGCTTCGATCCGGACGGCATCCTTTTCTTCAGACAATGCCTGGATGCCGACCGTCTTCCCTTCCAGCAGGATATCGGCCGTGCGGATGTACTCCTTGCTGGCACGGAATTCATTCGGGACGGTGGATTGCGTCATGCGGCCGCCCATCCAACTGAAATCGTAATCCAGATCCTCCCAGACCCGTTTGCGCGGCGTCGTTTTCCGGTAAGCGACACCCTGTTCACGTCCGAGATGGTTCTCAGGATAGGTGGTCCAGAGTCCTCTCCGGTCCCATTGGATCTTGTTGATATCATCGGGAAGATTGAATACCAGGCCCACTTCCGTGTATCCGCCGTAATGGGCGTTCTGCCAGGGAATCGTCGTCACCTGGGGAGCCGGGTCAGGCAAGTGCTTCACCGTATAACGGACCGTCATATAGCCGTTCCCGTCGATGCGGATCTGATAGGCGGCGGCAATGGGGGAATAGATGACATCCATGTCGATGACGGCTTCGCTCTCTTCCGTGTGCACGGAAACGGATTGCGGCCAGAATTCACCGATGGAGAGGTTGGAGCCCAGCACCTGCAGGTGTGGACCGCCCGTGAGAACCGTTTCTCCCTTAAAGACTAAGGAAGAAATCTGCGCACCCCACTTGTCGAAGGTCAGGGCGAAATTGTGGCCGGATACGAGGATTTCGTCCTCGGTCTCCTGAACCGTCGGCGCCGTTGCGGAAAGGGCGGGGAGTCGGAACGGTTCCTTGCCGACATTCAGCCGGAACTCGTCCACCTGGAAGCCGTCTGCCCGCAGGACAGCCAACTCCAGCACATCACCGGCCTTCCATTCTTTTGCAGGAATATAGCAGATTCCTTTTTCCCTCGTCCCCGCCTTCGGGCCCTTCACGCTCCCGCTCTCACGGGCGGTCTTCCAATGGATGGTCAGTTCGGACAGGTCGGTATGGAGGAAACGGTTCTCCATCTCGATGGCGAGGGGTTTTCCTGGGGCGGGAAGGTCATAGTCCCTTTTCCCGATGAGGACCGGGGAGAAGGCCTTGCGTGTCAGCCATTGTTCGGGCATATCCCAATCCGCCATATCCGAGAACATACCGAACTGGTCCAGCCCCAGCGCACCGGGCGTGTCCCAGCAGACTTCCCAGCTGCGCTTGATGCTTTCGCCCCAGAAATTACGGACATTGGGGTCGCGGCCGGCTTCCCCGGAAGAAATGGTCACATGGGTACTCTCATCCACCAGAACAGGCATTGCCGGGACGTTATCCCTGTCATACAGGAGGGAAGGGGAGTGCCAGATGGCAGTCTCGTAGCGGGAAACGTCGATGTCCGGCTTATGGAATGGAGCATAGTGATAACTGTATATGTCATAAGGGATTTCCTCGTCCGGCCGGATCCGGTTGGCCCAGCTGAACATCGTCAGTCGGTCCGGGTCATCGAATTTGGCATACTTATGCGTCTGCAAAGTGAATTCATCGTGGAAAGATTCGTTGCCCAGGCCCCACATGATGACGCTGGGGTGGTTGTAATCCCGTTCCATCATGTCGGACAGCAGCGCGAGCCACTGCCAGCCGTATCGGGGACTCTGGCCGTTCTTGAATTTGGCGAAATCGACGGGATTTTCATTGAGGACATAGATTCCGTATCGGTCCATCTCGTCCAGCATCTCTTCGGTCAGGTACTTGTGCCGGACGTGGTTGCAGTTGAGGTCCCGGAGAGCCTTGGCGCTGTCCACGCCCCAGATTCCCTTGAGTTTGATTTCCTGTCCGTTCACGAAGACTTGGTTCCCGCGGCGCTCCAACTTGCGGAATCCGACCTTTTCGTCCAGGGTTTCGACAACCCGGCCCTTGTCGTCGGCCAACTGCAGGGTGAGCGTGTATAGGTTGGGATGTTCGGCGTCCCATTTGACCGGATTCTTTACCTTAATATCATATTGGAACTCGTCCATGCCCTCGGGTAGCCGGAAGGAGGCTGGCGCGGTCTTCACCTTTTTCCCTTGCGGTTCCCGGAGTGTCAGCCTGACGGTTCCTTTGCTTCCTTCCGGGAAGGCCAGCCACAGCCGGAGCGTGGCATCGCGATAGGCGGCGTCCAGGTCCGTATGCAGGCGCATCCGACGGAAATGGGTCTGCGGCACCGCATACAAGGAAACATGTCCATGGATGTCGGCGGAAAAACGGACGAAGGCGGCCACGCCGATGCCCCGTTCATCCAGTTGCAGACCGACGACAGCATCTTCGCCAGGCTTCACATAATCCGTGATGTCCGCCGTCCAGGAGGTGTAGGATCCCCAGTGCTCGCGGACATAATGTCCATTCACCCAAAGCTTCGCGGCATGGGTGGTTCCGTCGAAGCGCAGAATGGTTCGTTCTCCTGCGAACGAAGCGGGAATGGACACTTTCCTCCAGAAACCGACTACGGCATCCGGCGTGCGCGTCGCCCACGTCGAATGGACCAGGGAAAACGGTTCGAACCCTTCCGGCGCCGTCCGGGATGTGACGAAGTCCCCGTTGGGGGATTCTTTCCGCAGCCACCCTTCGTCCAGATTGACGACGGTCGCCTGGATTCCATCAACAGACGCCGGCACGGGAATGATGACGGGCCGTTCTCCATAGGGGTTCCGGGGAACGGGCAGGTACTGGGCGACTGCCTGGAGGCCGAAGGAACAAAGGGCCACAAACGAAAGGATCAAATGCTGAAAAATCTTCATAAACAGGGGATGTTTTCTATTTTTTGTAAAGGTACGGTCTTATGCAGGAAAGCGGTAACACGGATTGGACGGAGTTTTGACACAATCCGAAATAACTGTTTGCAGCCCTTTCCGGGCACGATTCTTTTACCTTATATTTAATGTCATGAAAGCGTACAACAAGCGTTTTATTTACTTCATCTGCATCGTTTCCGCCTTGGGCGGACTGCTTTTCGGGTATGAATGGGTCGTCATCGGCGGCGCGAAAATTTTCTATGAACAGTTCTTCGGAATCACCGACAAGGCCCTCCTCATCGGTCTGGCAACCAGCATCGCCCTGGCTGGTTGTATGCTGGGCGCCCTCACGGCGGGCTCCCTGGCGGACCGGTACGGACGGAAGCCCCTTCTCATTCTGTCGGCTTTCATTTTCGTGATATCTTCCATCGGGACAGGCGCTTTCAACGTGTTCGGCTGGTTCCTGTTCGCCCGGTTTGTTGGCGGTATCGCCATCGGCATCGCTTCCGGGCTCAGCCCGATGTACATCGCCGAAGTGGCTCCCGCCGAGATCCGGGGAAAACTCGTGACGCTCAACCAGCTTACCATCGTCATCGGCATCCTGGCAGCCCAGATTGTCAACTGGCGGATTGCCGGAACGCATCCGGAGGACTGGAATGCTTCGATGGGTTGGCGCTGGATGTTTTGGGCGACGGCCATTCCGGCCGGGGTGTTCCTGATTCTTTCCTTCCTGATTCCGGAAAGTCCCCGGCACGAAGCGCTGAAGAAGCAGTATGACTGGGCGGAGGCAATCCTTTCCAAGATTGGAGGCCGGGACTATGCGCTGGCCGAACTGGCTGCCATCCGGGCTGCTCAGTCCGCCGAAGAAAAGGCGGAGAAAGGTGGTCTCAAACTGTTGTTGACCAAACCCTTCCGAGGGGTACTGATCCTAGGCATCATCATCGCTTTCTTCCAGCAGTGGTGCGGAACGAACGTCATTTTCAACTACACCCAGGAGATTTTCCATGGGGCGAGGTATGACGTGGACAATACCTTCATCAATATCGTCATCACTGGCATCGTCAACCTGGTCTTTACTTTCGTGGCGCTCTTTATGGTCGAGAACCTGGGCCGTCGTACGCTCATGCTCATGGGCGCAGGCGGACTGGCTGGAATCTACCTGATTCTGGGCGCCTGCTATTTCTTCAAGGTAAGCGGGATCTTCATGGTCATCCTCTGCGTATGTGCCATCCCCTGCTCATATTTAGCCTGCTTTGTGTCATTAAGGATCAAAAGCAGGCTAAGTTACGAGCCATGTCGTAGTTCGCACTCAACTATTATTTGAACAGAAGCTGGGCAAACTGGTAGAGACTGCGTCGCCAGCTCAGCCATTCGTGAGCGGTGTCCGGCGACACATAGAAATGCGCGTTGATTCCGGCGGCAGCAAGACCTTCGGTGGATTCTTTGGGGTCTCCGCCAAATCCGGTTCTACGGTTTTCGAGTTCTCGGCTTCCATAGCTGACGAACACGAGATTGTTGTTCTGGATGAAACCTTCCGCTGCCTTGGCTTCATCGAGCGTGATCGCTCCGCCACTGAAGATTCCCACCCAGGAGAAGACATTGGGCCTTGCAAGCGTGATGGCTTTCGTTTGCATGCCGCCCATCGAGAGACCGGACATCGCGCGATGCTCGTTGTCGGCGATGGTGCGGAAGCGGGAATCAATCATCGGGACAATGTCTTTCACCAACGTGTTCATGAAGCCGTCCGCCCAGTTGGTCGGAAGTTGCCTTCCCCCGCCCGCCGGACGCTGGCCTGCAGGGCGATCACCCTGGGGCTGTGCCGGCCGAGGTCTTGTCCAGCTTCCATTGTCCATCACGATGATGAACGGAACCGCCTTCCCTTCAGCGATCAGATTATCCATGATCCGTCCTGTGAATCCCTGTGACGGCCATCCTGTTTCATCTTCTCCTCCTCCGTGCTGGAGGTAGAGAACGGGATACCGCTTATCTGTGTTCGTGTCGTATTCTGCCGGGGTGTAGACGAAGCAGTGACGCATGGTCTGATTGACTTCCGACCAGTAATACAACTCGCGGACCTGGCCTTGGGGGACATTCTTGAGCGCATAGAAATCCTTGTCATGCGCAGGGACTTCCACTCCGCTGCCCCAGCGTCCGGCGCCAAAGAAATAAAGGGTGCCCGGATCCGGTACATTCGCCCCATCCACGTTGAGCTGATAGTAGTGGAATCCTTCGTCTTGCGGAGCTGATTCTCCGGTCCAGATTCCTTCGGCATCCTTCTTCAGCTCATACCGCACCCCTCCGATGTCAAGCTTTACGCTCAAGGCTTCGGGAGCGGAAATGCGCACGCGTACGCAGCCTTCAGAATTGACTTGGGGATATTCCTTTCCGGGCTGGTTGAGTACGGAAGGCTTGAAGTCTTCCTTTGGAGTCTGCGCTACGGCAAGGGCCGTAACAAAGAGAAATGGAATCAATAGTTGTAATGATTTTTTCATGATCTTTATGAATTTAATCTTTATGGATTGGTATTATTTGAAGAGCATCGGGGCCATCTCGCGGAGGCATCTGCGCCAGGTGAGGAATTCGTGGGCCGTGCCTTCGGAAACGTATGACTTGGCGTTGAAGCCGGCAGCCCTCAGGGCTTCGGCGGCCCTGGTGACTCCTTCAGGATTCTCCTTGCTGCCGCAGCCGATGAAGATTCCCCTTACCTGTTTCGGGTCGGCGATTTCATCCGGCGAATACGTTCCGCCGCTGAGGAGTCCGTAATAACCGAACATCTCCGGACGGCTGAGCGTGATGGAGTGCGTCTCCATGCCGCCCATGGAAAGACCTGCCATGGCGCGGTTGAATTTGTCGGATTTGGTCCGGAAGTGGGAGTCGATGTAAGGAACGAGTTCGTCGCAAAGCACGGTTTCAAAGGCCTTGGTCGAGAATCCGGCCAGACCTCTTCCTCCGGGCGTGACGTCGTTGGTCATCCCGTAGGTCATCACAACGATGAACGGTTCGATTTCGCCGTTTGCGATCATGTTGTCCATGATGATGCCGGCACGTCCTTGCTTAGGCCACGAAGTTTCGTTTTCACCCCAGCCATGTTGAAGGTAGAGTACGGGGTATTTTGTCTTTTTGGACGAATCGTATCCGGGGGGCGTGTAGACCCATGCAGTGCGGAGGCAGTCGGTGCTGTTCGACCAGAAGAGGACCTGCCGCACGTTGCCGTGCGGAACGTTTTTATCGGCATAGAAATCCTGGTCATGCGCAGGAATTTCAATTCCGCTTTCCCAGCGNGTCGATCCGTAGAAGTTTCCGGTTCCGGGGTCATTGAACACGCCTCCATCGATGGTGAGACGATAGTAGTGGAACCCCTCGTCCATCGGGCCGGCAGTCGTTCCCCACCAGTACCCGTCCTCTCCTTTGTGGAGGACTGTGCCGCCCTGTCCGCTGAGTCCCAAGCTCGCGATGACGGAAGTTGCCTTGGGGGCATGAACGCGGAAGCGGGCGTAGCCCTGCGAGTTGACCATCGGGTATTCCTGGCCGGGTTGGTTGAGTACGGAGGGGACGAAGTCCTCCTTGGGAACGAAATTGTCCATCGTCGGGTCGAAACTCTTGACGGCGAAGTAGGCTCTCTTCGGCTGATATTTGGCATCGAAAAGAAGCGGATAGTTCGCGGCGCCGAGCCAGGAATCAGCATCGGAAACATTCCAGAAAGTGACGCAGTCAACCTTGTCGGCATGCTTGCGCAGTACTTTGAAGAGGTTTACGTATTGATCCTGCTGAAGTGTTTGCTCCCAGGAGGAGACTTCCGTAGTTTCTCCGCGGTTGAATCCGAGACCTCCGCCCATGTCGGTATTGACGCGGATGTCCAGCTCCGTGATATGGATGTGGTCAACGATCTGGGAATACTTGGTGATCGCCGCGTCAATCTCAGCGGCGCTCGGGCTGTAGATGTTGTAGTGGCCCTGCATGCCGATCCCGTGTACCGGGACGCCGGCAGCCTTCATCCGCTGGACGAGCTCGCAGATGCGCTGGCATTTGCCGGCCTCGGCGTCATTGTAGTCATTGTAGAAAAGAAGGGCATCCGGATCAGCCTCATGGGCATATTCAAATGCCTTGTAGATGAATTCCTCACCTGCGATCCGGAACATGGGAGACTGCCGGAGCGGGGATTGGCCGGGACGAACCGGGCTGTCCGCAACGGCTTCATTGACAACGTCCCATGCGTAGACCACGTCCTTGTACCGGTTGACGACCGCTTGAATGTGCTGCTTTATGTTCGCATAGAACTGCTCTTTGGGCAAGAGGTTGCCATTTTCGTCCGAATACATCCAACGTCCGATCTGGCTGTGCCACATAAGGCAATGTCCGCGGAGCTTGATGCCGTTTTCTCGGCAGAAATCGGCGATCTTATCACCGTTCTCCCAGTTGAACACACCTTGCTGAGGCTGTAAAGGCTGGGGTTTCATGTCGTTTTCCGCAGTAATGCTGTTGAATTCTCTCTTGATGAGAGCGATCTGGTCAGGATCGGAGACGTTTTTCTGGTTGACCGCTACGCCGACCATGAAATAATCTTTGTAAGAGTCCTTCAAACCGTCGGTCGGAACCGGCAGGGATCTTCCCGGGAACTGGGCCCAGGCTGATGCTGCGCCCAAGAAAAGGGCGCAAAGTCCGAGAATCAGAGTTTTTTTCATAAATGATGCGATTTCATATGGTTGTTCTGTTTTCAAAGATAGCATAAACGTTTTAGATTAGTCTGGAATTTAAGGATCAAAAAGTGTCAAGATTGATTCATCCCCGCATCTTTTTAGAAAAAGTTTAAGTTGACCTGCTGCGGATCCGAAGAGAAAGGCACGATAAATGATAATTGTTTATCTTTGTAAAGCTGACGACAACCAAGTCCCGGTAATCGGGAATGTTGTGCCGGCCTGGAATTTTTATGAAAAGGTTCTCGCTTCTGTTCCTCCTTTTATTTGCCGCCACGTTCGTATGGGGGCAGTACGACAAAGATGTGTTCTATTTCCGGGGGCGCTCGGCCCTTTCGGAGGGGAAATATGCGGAAGCCATCAACAATTTCAATGTGTTGGCGCGTCTGGACTCGACGGATTCCTGGATATTCTTCTTTCGGGGGATCGCTAAATACAATCTGGGTGATCTGCGCGGAGCCCAGATTGATTTCGATACTTCGGTTCGGCTCAACCCGGTCTTTACCAACGGATACCATTATCGCGCCATCACCCTGAGCCGTTTCGGGCGATATGACGAAGCGCTGCAGGATCTCCAGCGCGCCATGGAACTCCGTCCCGGACTGGACGGCCTGTACTTCAGCCGCGGGGTGACTTATTTTCTGGCGCAGCAGTTCGACAATGCGGTCAAAGACTTCGACTATTACATCAGGAAAGAACCCGAAGATCCTTCCGCCTATCTCAACAGGGGAGCCGCCTATCTCTTCCTGGGGGACACCACGCGGGCTCTTTCGGACTACAACCGCGCCATCAAACTGGACCGTTTCGATCCCGAAGGATACATTCGTCGTGGCCGGGTCTATGCCCAACAGCATGACATCCCCAATGCGATCGCGGATATGGACAAGGCGATCTCCCTCGATTCCGCGAACACATTCGCCTATTTCAACCGGGCGCTGATGCATTATGAACGAATGGACTACAACGCCGCGATGGCGGATCTCAACCGGGTGCTGGAGGAGGAGCCGGGCAACGCCCTTACCCTGTACAACCGGAGTCTTATCAGCGCGCAGGTGGGAGATTTCGCGCGCGCCATCGCTGACATGGATCGGGTGATCAACATCAATCCGGAAAATGTTCTCGCCTATTACAACCGCGCCACCATTTTCATGCAGATGGAACGTTGGACGGATGCCCTTGACGACTACGATAAGGCCATCGAACTCTATCCCGATTTCGCGAAGGCGTATCTGAACCGTTCTTTCGTCAAGAACATGCTCGGCCGGAACAGGTCTTCCCGACAAGACTATGATACGGCGCAGAAAAAGGTCCGGGAATACCGGTCGAAGCATGTCTCCGACTCGGTGTCCTTCGCGGACACGACTCAGAAATACAGTTCTTTACTGGCTTTGGATGCGGATTTCGCCAAAAANGATTTCGACAACGAACTGCTTCAGAATCGGGATGTGAGCATCGGTCTGAAACCGCTCTACAAATTCAGCCTGTCTGCCGGGCGGGAAACCCGGAACTACGCCTTGCAGCACCGCTACGAGAATCCGCTGATTGATAAATTCATCTCGGACGCCCCGATCGCGATGGCGATCTCCAATTCCGATTCGCTGCCTCAGCCTCAGTTCACGACCGGCTTCGAATCCTCGCTATACGGGGATACCTATCTCTCCGCCGGCAATCCGAATGCCATTTCCGACGCTGATCGGGCCTTCATCCGGGGGCTGTACAGCGTGCAGGCGAAGCAGTTCACCACCGCGCTCAGCCATTTCGACGAGGCGGTGGAGGCTTCTTCCGATGCTGAATATTCGGAATATTACAAGGCTTTCTATTACTTGAACCGGGGTGTCCTGCGCGCGGAGATGATCGACTTCATTTCGTCCATTGAAAGCAATGTGCAGACCCTGTCCATGGACGACCAGGGAACCACCCGCGCCCGTGTAACCGACCGCGTGGACCGGACATACGATTATTCCGAAGCGATCGGGGACATGGAGACCGCGAATAAGATCCTGCCGGGAATCCCGTACATCTATTTTAATCTGGGCAATCTTCTCTGCCTGTCCTCCCGGTTCGTGGAGTCCATCGACAACTACGGCAAGGCCATCTCCCTCTATCCCTACATGGGGGATGCCTATTACAATCGTGGCNTGGTGCTGATCTATCTCAAAGACAANGAAAAAGGNTGCATCGACTTGTCNACCGCCGGAGAACTGGGTGTCGCTGACGCCTACAGCGTGATCTCGAAATATTGCGAGGAGGAGCGTAGGTAATGCTGAAGTTTTTGAGCCTGTCGAGCGGCAGCAGCGGCAATTGCTATTTTCTGACCGACGGGGTTTCCGGACTGTTGATCGATGCCGGCGTGAGTCCGCGCAGAGTCCGTAAGGAACTCGGTGCTTACGGATTGGGCTTCAACGACTTTCAGGCCATTCTTGTCACCCATGACCATCTGGATCACATCCGTTACCTAGGCGCGTTCTGCAAACGCTTCCAAAAACCGGTCTACGCCACGCCTCTGCTCCACGAAGCCATGCTGAGGCACTCGTTCACCCGGGATTTCATCACGCCTTGCAGACGGGTTTTCTCCGAAGGTGCGAACCATCTTTCGGACGGGATCGAACTCCGTTATTTTGTCGTACCCCACGACGCTACCCAGACGGTCGGATTCGCCATCGATTGGAAGGGGCATCGTTTCGTCCTGATGACCGATATGGGCTGTATGACTCAAGAGGCTTTTTCCTACGCCGCCGCCGCGGACACGGTCGTGATCGAGTCGAACTACGACATGGGCATGCTGATCTCCGGAAACTACCCGCAGGAATTGAAAATGCGCATCTGCCGGGGACGGGGACATCTCGGCAATGAGGAATGTGCGGAAGCCATTCTGAAATTCTGGCACCCCGGGCTTCGGAACATCTTCCTGTGCCATCTGAGCGACAACAACAATACCCCTTCGCTGGCCTTCGAGAGCGCCGCGGCCGCTCTTTCCGCCTTGTCTTCCGAGGACGGACGCAGCGCCCTGGAAATCACCGCCCTGCACACCCTTCCCCGGGGACGCGCCTCCCTTTTCTTCGAGTTGTAGCCGCGACTGCTCCGGAACGGGAAAAAATTGCTATCTTGTAGAAAACAATATCTTGAAGAATATGAAGTACAAAGTCCTTTCCGCCCTGTTTGGCGCCTGCTGTCTGTCGACGGTACCCGTCTGCGGCCAGCCGAAAAATTCCGAGGACGCTCCCTCCGCCGAGAACGCGGTCATCGAGACCATCTACGCTCGACGGAGCATCCGCCGATTCAAGCCTCAGCCGGTTAGCCG
>JGI24712J26585_10000731_pt1 | contig 27888 bp, 23 predicted proteins | sample BioPla3DNA2_FD_26585 | JGI IMG/M metagenome (IMG submission 26585)
CTCTGTTATATTCTTTTCTAATCCATGGCACATGAGAGCCTTCACAATATTTTTTCACAGTATTCCTTGAAATGCCCAATTCACGTGCAATAGTTTTTTTCACTTTTATATTAGCATACACATATTATCAAGCGAATAAAAAAAAGGACTTTTATAAGTCCCTTTTTTTATACTTTAATAGTATAGGAACAACTGGTCTATTCTCTGAGTTTTTTAAGCGTTCCTCTTAAAATGTGAATATCTTTTACAACTTGAATTCCTCTGCAAGCCCAATAATTCTCGCCAAGGTAACCTCAAAACATCTCTGTATCGCTTCATAATCCATATTTGGAATATAGTAAGCCTCCATTCTATCATGAACTTTCTTTGCCTTAGCAACGGTCTTTATTGCAATATCCATAATAGAGTCGAATTCCTTCTTGTTTAATTCAAGTTCAGACTTATATTTATTTAATATCTCATCGTCTATAAAATCGTCAAGGTTTATTTGTGCTAGTGCTTTCTCATCATAGCTGTGATACTCATTAGTTGTAGTAAGTGCTACGCTTAGTTTTGGAATTACCAAGTGTTCAAGCTTATAGGGGTTTAGTGCACAATAATAAGCTTCAACATCATAGCCCCTTTCAACTGCTTGATCCATGACCTTTGAAATCACCTTCTCAGTACCCGTTCCTGGTCTGCCTTTCAAAGCATAAACCTTGTTAGTATTTAATAGTGTTGATAAATAGTTAACATATCCATTAGGCGTTATTGCACTTGCAAAGAGTCGCCTAATATTGCCTTCTTTATCTAATGCATCACTATCTTTAAATAAATCTATTATAAGATCATTTGCTTTAGAGTTAACCTTGGCGTTGTCAATCCCCCAGCTTATGATTTCAGCACTGTCCTCATAAAAGGAATAAGCAGCTTTTATGTATTTGTATGCCCTTCTAAAGGTTCTTCCAACTTCCTTATTTTCCTTAAGTATCTTTTCCCTGTTTTTGAGCATGCCTTCTTCATTCCAAAAGTCACCAAGGTGAAGGATTTCATCTACAGCACCTGGATTTTTAGGATCCACTACATGTGGTGGGGTATCCTATGCACAAAAGGAACAAGCTGATAAAACGATATTAATCCAATGGCAAACGCTCCAACACGGGTAAAGTATTTTCGCAAATAGTCAATGAAGAGATTTATACTTTACTCTGAGCGGATAATAAACACACCAAATTTTCCGCCGGGGTCATCAGCATCTTTTATGGCATTTGGGTATCCATTGGGCNGGACAGGTTTTTTTGTTCCCATTGGTACCTNGACGGCTCCTCCAGAATATACCCCACTGACTACAGGTTCGCCCCAGAGGTCATAGACACTGTAAATTTTAAATGGTTTACCAACACTAAGATAACTATCCAGAGCAACACTTACACGATTTTTGTCTTCCCAGTTGTAGATGATAAGATCTATTCTATTTGGATCATATTCATTTGCATGCAGGACTACCTTGTTTTTCTGAGGCAGTTCACTGTAATATTCATTTTCTGGAAATTCCTTTTTTCCTATATGATTTGTTTCGCCGTAGAAGTGGTTTCCTATCACATTACCATCTTTCCAGTAACCTTGGACATATATATCACCTACAAAATAATTGTTTTTCAGTTCTATAAATTCATTATTAACCGTAGACCCCCAACCAAGTCTAACATTTCTGGAATTTGCTGTTGGACTCCAAGAGTAATTCTCGATTACTCTCGTACTGTCAACAGGTGTCAAACCTCCTATCAGTAAACCATCTGAGTTTCCAGTTAAACTACCACCTTCAAGCGAAGCCCCTGTTCTAAACCAAACATTTCTTTCAAAATCAAGACCCTTTATTGAGCCAGTTTCGGTATAAGCATGGATGCCGAAACCATACCCAAAAAAGAGAATGTTATTCGCAATTCTTTTGGTTCCCTCTTTATTCTGTATATATATTCCATGACCCCTGCCCCGTCCCTCAGATTCGCCGTAAAAACCGTTGTTGTATATTATATTTCCATAGAGCTCATTATTGATAGCCGAAGATGAAGAGAATATACCCTGTGCAGTGTCATGTATGATGCAATTTATGATTTTTGTATTTTGTCCATTTATTTCCAATCCCGACGTCATTATGTTTCTACTCGCACTGCTTGCAGTTATTTCCAAGTCTCTGAATTCTACCCAACTACTTTGATTAATATATAAAGCGTGTACTTGTTCTCCTGCTTTGTAGATACCCTCAATAATTACTCTTTTGCCGGGTTCTCCTGCAAATATTATAGGAGAATTTACCCCTCCCTTGACATTACTTACAAACCTTCCAGAATACCTTCCTTCTTTTAGTATTACCAGATACCCGGGTTTAGCCGGACTATTTGAATTTAGTACTGTCTGCAGATCCAATGGATCCTCATATGTTCCCTTTGCATAAGAACTACCTGTTGGTGATACATAAATATTCGCCTCGACAGGTTTTTCAGGAATATCCGTAGGTTTTGGGATTGGAGTCGGTGTTGCTGTCGGCCCTTGAGTTGAGGTTGGTTTTATAGTTGGTATTTGGGTTGAGGTTGGTTTTGTAGTTGGTCCTTGGGTTGAGGTTGGTTTGGTAGTTGGTACTTGGGTTGAGGTTGGTTTGGTAGTTGGTACTTGGGTTTGGGTTGGTTTAGTAGTTGGTATTTGGGTTGAGGTTGGCACAGCTGTCGGATCCTTAGTAGGAATCGGCACTACTGTCGGACGCTGAGCTGGGGGGTCCCCTGCCGACGACGGGGGCTTACTCGTTGGCTTCTGTGTAGATGTCGGTTTAAGGGTTGGTCTTGGTGTCAACTGGCTCTGAGCACTTCCCTGCCCTGAATGATACGCAATGGCTTGTCCACCCTCTGAAATAGTCACTTTCTCTGGTTTTTGATCCATTTTGACCCCACCAGAGGCGATTATGGCATGCTTGATGCTATTGCCTCCAGTAACCTCGGCTTCGGCATACAGGATCAGGCTTTCAATAACCGTACTGTCCTCTGCCGAAAGCTTGATTCCAGCTGCTTCTTTGTTCACAACCAAACTCCCGATCATACCGGTTTCCAGCATCACATTCGATTGTGGTGCTTCCACGGCTATTTCGTCAAAATCGCCCTTTAAAACAACTTCTTTTCCAGCAGTTGTTCCTGCTAAACTGATACTTTTAAAGCCTTCGCCCACCAAATCCTGTTCTGACAGAAGGATATCCCCGTTTGCTATCACGGTACCCACCTCGGTGAGGCCTTCGACCGTTATTGTTGTTTCCCCTTCCTCACCTAAAACTAAAACATCCTGCTCTATAAGCGTATCGGACAGGTGAATTTTCGTTTCATTACCTCCTGCGATAATAGCTCTTCCCTTTACCTCTACTCCGATGAGTTGCATTGTATTGCTTCCGAGTCCTTCAGTCAGGTATAAATCTCCCGCTATGTATGTATCCTTCAGGGTTACACCCGGTGACGATATAACTATGTTCCCGGGAAACACTCTAGTATAGGTTCCTTCAGTGTTAATCAACTCACCCATTACATTGTCGATCATTTTTACAGCTTCACTTCGACTAAGGTTGCCCTGCGGTGCGAACAGGTTTCCGGGTCGTCCACTCACATAACCCTGCTTTGTCATGATGCCCACCGAGTCCAGTGCCCATTCTGCAATCTGATCCAAATCCGAATATTTCAACGCGTCGTCCGGGTGCTCTCCTGCCAGTAAAAATGCCCGGGTTAACATCACCGCTGCTTCCTGTCGGCTGATCACTACTTCCGGGTTCATATTTCCGTTGTTATCTCCGGCGATAATCCCTGCCTTATAAGCCTTCGCAATCTCACTGGCATACCATGCCCCTGCTTTCACATCCGGAAAGCTTTTTTCCGATGTTTTTTCGTAGCCGAATATTCGGTTTAAAAGGGTTACAAATTCAGCTCGGGTAATGCTGATATTCGGACCAAATTGCCCGTCACCATACCCCTTTGCCAGACCCTGGTTTACCCATTTACGAATCACATCTTCGGCCCAATGGGCTTTGATATCCACCAATTCCTCTTGACCTGATGCAGAAGAAACTGTTGGCGGTAATGTAAATATTGTACACAGGATGCATGTGCTTAATAGCACAGAAAGAACGTGCACCGCCTTATTCTTTACTCCTCGAACCAAAAACCGCATAGGAACACACCTCCAGAGATATTTGATATTACCATTCTACTTCTGATTCATTAGATGCTTCGATCATTCCTTAAAATTATCATAACCAGAACGGTCATTGGAGAATAAATATTGTTCTTAAACAGATTTACATAAAAGCTGTAGAACCCTCTAAACATTTTATCATTAATACTTTCACTATTTGATGCTCTAGTTATAAACTCCTTATAGGCTTTTCCTACAGATTTGAAATCCTTCAAAGGAAGGGATTCTAATACTCTTCATTAGCCCTTCCGGTGGATGTGTCCATTTCTTTGTAAAAAACGTTCCCAATTAATCCGTCAGGCGAAAAAAATACATCTCCATTACTTGCATCGATCCTCCAGTAAGCTCCCATACCTCCTCCGGGATTTGTCCATGATATTTCATATATTTTTTCCTCGCTATTATACTCAAATTCCAGCTCATCAATATCCCCGTATTTGTCAGCCATATATTCTAAGACATCTTCTTTTGTAACGCGTATACTTTCTGTTTCTTCTTTTTGAGCACCTATTTTATCAGAATTATAATCAGAGTCTGTGACGTCCTTAGTCTGTCTAGGCGTAGTATTAACCCCATGGTCCTTTTGTTGTTCTTTTTGGCATCCACATATCAATAATAGGGCTATAAATATTGCTAACGTTTTAAAACATACACTTCGCATCTTATGTATTTCTGACACCCCTCTACATCTTTATAACAGCTTCCCCCTACAGTTACAGGTACATTTTATAAAAGCGAAGAAAAGTATTCTAAGAACTTAAGTTTCCCATTCATATATATATTATCTTTATCCATTGCATTCTGACCACTGCAAGATGATAAAAATACACATAAAAGGTTGAAAAAAAATATTTTTTTCATTTATACCTCTTCTTTTCAATGTTACTATATNTCCTCTGAAATACGAAATCGTTCTTTGCTTTTAGTCGGTATAAATTAATCACCNACCTTCAATTATAGCATATTTCTTGAACTATTTGTATATAATTAGTAACCCAATCTTTTTCGATCATTATATCAAAAACAAAGTATTCCTATCGAATATTTCCATCAGCTTATAAAAGTGCATCGCTAAATATCAACAAACAATTGATGAATTCTTGTATCTTTACATAATTCTGGATGAAATGACAGACCTATTTGATTTTTGTACCTTACAGCAACGATATTCCCGCCTACCCTTGACAGTATCTCTACCCCTTCGGATACATCTTCAATATAAGGTGCTCGAATAAATTTCATAGGAACCCTACCTAATCCCTTCAGCTCCTCTTGGGCAAAGAAACTGCCTAGCTGCCTTCCATAAGCATTTCTCTTTACTTTGACTGGAAGTGTTCCAAAATGGGTATGATCATCATTACTTATACTCTCAGCCAAAAGAATCAGGCCTGCACATGTTCCCAATACAGGAAGTCCGTTTTCTATCCTCTCACGGAGTTCATCAAACATATCCAATTCTTTGAGCAATTTGCCCTGAACCGTACTTTCACCCCCCGGTAATATCAAGCCGTCAAAGCTATTGCATAAATCTTTCTTCTTACGAAGCTCAAGGGTATCTATCCCCATACTGTGAAGTACTTTTTCATGCTCGACAAAAGCCCCCTGAACCGCCAGCACTGCTATTCTCATCTTTATTTGCCCCTCTCAGCCATAAGAAGCTCTATCTCCTGCTCATTAATCCCAACCATAGCTTCTCCTAGGTCCTCCGAAAGTTCTGCCAGCATTTTATAGTCATTATAATTCGTTACTGCCTTTACAATTGCATTAGCTCTCTTCTCAGGGTCACCGGATTTAAAAATACCCGAACCTACAAATACCCCTTCAGCTCCTAACTGCATCATTAATGCTGCATCTGCCGGTGTTGCCACTCCTCCTGCGGCGAAATTCACCACCGGAAGCCTTCCCTTTTCATGAACATATAGCACCAGTTCGTAAGGTACTTGCAGCTCTTTTGCTTCGTTAAAAAGCTCGTCTTCACGCATCGAAACAATTCTTGAAATTTGGCGATTCATCATTCTCATGTGGCGTACTGCCTGGACAATATCTCCCGTGCCCGGTTCACCTTTTGTTCTAATCATGGAGGCACCCTCATTGATTCGTCTTAAGGCCTCTCCTAAATCTTTAGCTCCACACACAAAAGGCACTTTGAACTTTGTTTTATCAATATGGTACACATCGTCTGCTGGTGATAGCACTTCACTTTCATCTATGTAATCAATTTCTATCGCTTCAAGTATCTGTGCCTCTGCAAAATGACCAATTCGGCATTTGGCCATAACCGGTATGGATACCGCCTCTTGTATTCCTTTTATCATCTTAGGGTCACTCATTCTTGACACTCCACCGGCTGCTCTTATATCCGCCGGAATTCTTTCTAGTGCCATTACCGCACAAGCTCCCGCTTTTTCTGCAATTTTAGCCTGTTGTGGGTTGGTGACATCCATAATCACACCACCTTTTAACATCTGGGCAAGTTCTTTATTCAATTCATAACGTCTCTGTTCCATGTCCATTCTCTCCTCTTTACAAAAATAATTAATACCATTATAATTTAATGTGACCATATTAAAATACCCATTTTAAATATATTCAGAATGGTCAGATTGAGAGGTTTTTTACCATGTTGACCTATTCCTTTGCTTCTATAGGGTCAGATAGCCTTTATCAACACTTATATAAATGTATAAAGAACGATATACTACAGGGCATTTTGAAGCCGGGCACAAAAATTCCCTCTAAGCGTAGTTTTGCAAAGAATCTGAACATAAGCACCATCACCATTGAAAATGCTTATGCACAGCTTATGGCTGAAGGCTATATCTATTCCATACCGAAAAAAGGATACTTTGTATCTGATATTACAAATTCCATACACTCAAAAGTAAAATTGAAGTCGGAGACCATCGCCGCTGCTGCAAGTACTTCAGCCTATTTTGCTGATTTTTTGAGCAATAGCACCAATCATGCCAACTTTCCTTTTTCAATATGGGCTAAAATAATGAGAGAGATTATTTCGGAAAAAAGCAAAGAGTTGATGACCAATCCACCGAGCGGTGGGATATTAGAATTAAGACAGTCGATTGCCGATTATTTGTACGAATTTCGTGGAATGAAAGTCTCCCCAAAGCAAATAATAATCGGTGCTGGCACAGAGTATTTATACGGGCTTCTCATTCAATTGTTAGGGCATGATTATACCTTTGCGGTTGAAGACCCCGGTTATAAAAAAATTGCTCAGATTTACTTAAGTAATGCCGTCAAATGCGAGTTTATACCTATAGATGCAAACGGTATCAGCATCACACATTTAGAAGAAAGCAAATCGGATATTGTACATATATCCCCTTCTCATCATTACCCTACCGGGATTGTAACTCCAATCAGCAGACGTTATGAGTTACTTGGCTGGGCTTCAAAATCCGATTCTAGATATATTATCGAAGATGATTATGATTGTGAATTTCGCCTATTAGGTAAACCCATTCCTGCCCTTCAAAGTATAGATGTCATGGAAAAGGTCATATACATGAATACCTTCACAAAAAGCCTGGCATCAACCATAAGAATAAGCTATATGGTATTACCGGCACATTTATTGGAGAGGTTTTATTCCAAACTCGGTTTTTATTCTTGTACAGTCTCAAATTTTGAACAGTACACACTTGCAAAATTTATTAAAGACGGATATTTTGAAAAGCACATAAACCGCATGCGTAATTTTTATCGCAATCAAAGGGACCTTATTCTACAGTGCATAAAAAACAGCCCGCTCTCTTCGTGTGTTACAATCAAAGAAGAAGACTCTGGGCTGCATTTTCTCATGAATATCAAGACTTCCTTATCGGATGATGCCATTATCCAAAGAGCAGAACAGGAGGGCTTACGTATTTCCTGTCTGTCTCAATATTATCACAACACTGCCTCAAGTTCCGAACATACATTAATAATAAATTACTCAGGTATAGAATCCGATAAAATTGAAGAGGCAATACGACGCCTAAGTAAATGTTTATAATCTCCCATCAAATCACATAATCCTCTGGAATAAAAATTCTGAAATCTCTAGGTTTCACGTAAACTATTTGCCCTAGCTTTAATTTCAAATTCCTATAATTCTCCTTACTAATCTCAGCCTCAATATATTCTCCATTATCCACTCTCTTCATTTCAAGGTTTACAATCGGCCCAATTGCCCTTATAAAAATAATTTCTGCTGCTATAAATTCATGTCCTTGAGCTTCTAAGCATATCTCAATATCATGGGGACGGGTATAGCTAACAACTTGCCTATCCCTTGCCTCTAAATGTTCAGGTACATCCAGCTTTAACGAACCAAATTCTGCCTTTCCTTTATGTACTCTTCCATGGAAAAGGTTTACATTTCCTAAAAAATTATATACAAAAGGATTTACAGGATTATCATATACTTCTTCCGGTGTGCCTATTTGCTCAATTTTCCCTTGGTTGAGAATCACAATTCTATCAGCAACATCAAGGGCTTCTTCCTGATCATGTGTAACGAAAACACTTGTAATAGGGTATTTGTCATGTAACTTTCTCAGCCACCTTCGAAGATCTTTTCTAACCTTTGCATCTAAGGCACCAAAGGGCTCATCAAGCAATAGCACCTTAGGCTCCACCACTAATGCCCTTGCAAGGGCAATTCTCTGGCGTTGACCACCTGAAAGCTGTGAAGGATAGCGCTTAGCTAGTTCTTCCATTTTCACCAGCGCCAACAACTCATGTACCTTTTTATTTATTTCTTCCTTACTTGGTCTTAGCTTTGAAGGTCTAACTTTCAGACCAAAGGCTATATTTTCAAAAACAGTCATGTGTTTAAAAAGTGCATAATGTTGAAATACAAAGCCAACCTTTCTGTCCTGTGTGGTTTTTTTGGTATTATCTTTACCGTCAAAAATAATACTTCCGCCATCTGCTCTTTCAAGCCCGGCAATGATTCTTAAAAGAGTTGTTTTTCCTGAACCTGATGGACCTAATAAAGCAACCAGTTCTCCGGTGTTTATCTTCAAATGGATATTATTTAAAGCCTTAAACGAATCAAAAGTCTTTGTAATATTAGAAATTTCTATACTCATATCAAACCCTCCAACCATTTAGACATATATAGCTCAAAATTCATATTTTAGTTTGTTGCTTTATTTTCCAATCTGCGATGTTCTTAATAATCACATTAATTATTGCAATTACTGTTAACAGTGATGCTACTGCAAAAGCAGCAGAGAATTTATATTCGTTGTACAATATTTCAACATGGAGGGGCACTGTGTTAGTAAGCCCTCTTATATGCCCGGATACAACTGAAACCGCACCAAATTCGCCGGCAGCTCTGGCCGCAGTGAGCATGATACTGTATATAAGTGCCCATTTGATATTAGGAAGTGTTATAAACAAAAAGGTCTTAAATCCACTTGCTCCTAATGTAAGTGCAGCCTCCTCTTCGGAAGTTCCCTGAGCTTCCATTAACGGTATCAGTTCCCTTGCAACAAAGGGTAATGTTACAAATAAAGTAGCTAGGACAATTCCTGCTGGTGCAAATATTATTTTGATTCCCCATGCATTTAATAACGGTGCAAAAAGACCATAGCTTGTGCTGAAAAGTAAAACAAATATCAATCCGGCAACAACAGGTGAAATTGCAAAGGGCAGATCAATAAATGTAATCAATAAATTTTTTCCCTTAAACTTAAATTTAGCTATTGCCCAAGCTGCTATCAGTCCAAAAACAGTATTTATCGGTACAACGATTGAAATTGTAATCAGGGTAAGCTTTATGGCCTTGAAAGCTATAGGATCACTGATTGCTGCATAGTACAAACCAGCTCCCTGTTCAAAGGCTTTCACAAACACTGAAACTAGTGGAACTATAAGCATTAATATAAAAAATATCAACGCTATTGCTGTAAGGAAAATCGGAATAACTTTTGATGTTTGCAAAGTCCTTTCCCGGGCTTTGTTTTGATTCGTCCTTCTCACATTTATAGGGATAACACCTGCCATTTTATCACTCCTATCTCTACTTATGTCTGTTACTTGCCCACCACTGGAAAATATTAATAACCAGCAGCATTATAAATGAAATAATAAGCATAATTGCTGCAATAGCTGTTCCACCTGCATAATCGTATTGCTCTAGTTTTGTTCTTATTAGTAGAGGCGTTATTTCGGTTTTCATCGGCATATTTCCAGAGATGAAAACAACCGATCCATATTCCCCTAATGCTCTGGCAAAGGCAAGAGCAAAGCCTGTTATTAACGCCGGAAGAAGTTCAGGAACAATAACTTTAATAAACGTTTGAAGTCTTGTTGCCCCCAGGCATGCAGCCGCTTCTTCCACCTCTAAGTCAATACTTTTTAATACTGGTTGAACAGTTCTTACTACAAAGGGAAAACTAATAAATATCAAAGCAATCGTTATTCCCAAAGGTGTATAGGATATTTTTAAGCCCAGTGAGGCAAATAACTTACCTATCCATCCATTAGGAGCGTATAGCGTTGTAAGTGAAATGCCAGCAACAGCAGTTGGAAGAGCAAAAGGCAAATCAATCAAACCATCTACTATCTTTTTGCACGGGAATGTATACCTTTCCAGAACCCATGCAATAAGAAGCCCAAAAATCGCATTTACCAAAGCTGCTAAAAAAGAAGTGCCAAAAGATATTTTTAGCGAAGCTAATACCCTTTCACTAGAAGCTATTTCCCAGAATTTCACTAAACCTATACTGGAACTATTAAAAAAGACCATTGAAACTGGGATCAGAACCAGTAATGTAAGGTATAAAAAAGTAAACCCCATTGTAATGCCAAATCCAGGTATAACACTATGTTGCTTTATTCTAAACGACTTAACTGTATGACTCATGAACTCACCTCTAATAGTTGGCAACAATATCGAGATATTTTTTAGAAAAACATCAGAACTGTTCGCACTTTTATTATTGTTTTATGTAAATCTGATCAAACACTCCACCATCATCAAAATGCACTTTTTGAGCTTCACTCCAGCCACCGAATACCTCATCAATGGTAAATAGATTTATTTGAGGAAATTGTGAGGAATATTCCTTTAAAGCCGCTTCATTCCTTGGTCTATAATAGTTCTTTGCAGCTATCTTCTGTCCTTGTTCGCTATACAAGTATTCAAGATACGCCTCTGCAACTTTACGAGTTCCTTTTTTATCAACTACTGAATCTACAACAGCTACAGGTGGTTCAGCTAATATACTAATTGAAGGAACAATTATTTCGAATTTATCCTCACCAAGTTCATTGATTGAAAGGAAGGCTTCATTTTCCCATGTAATAAGCACATCTCCAAGCTCTCTTTCAACAAAGGTTGTGGTTGAACCCCGTGCACCTGAATCTAACACAGGTACATTTTGAAAAACAGCTTTTACAAACTCCTTTGCTTTTTCTTCATCATTACCATACTTTTGAAGGGCATATCCCCACGCTGCAAGATAGTTCCATCGTGCTCCTCCTGAAGTCTTAGGATTTGGTGTGATAACTTGTATACCCGGCTTAGCCAGATCATCCCAATCCTTTATATTTTTAGGATTCCCTCTTCTAACTAGGAAAACAATAGTTGATGTATAAGGTGTAGAGTTGTTTGGCAGACGTTTCTGCCATTCTTTGTTCAATATTTCTTTGTTTTTGTTGATGGCATCAATATCATACGCCAAAGCTAAGGTAACCACATCAGCTTCATTTCCATCAATTACAGTTCTCGCCTGACTACCCGAACCACCATGAGACTGTTGAATGGTTACATCCTGACCCGTCTCTTCTTTCCAATACTCAGTGAACACTTCGTTGTACTCCTGATAAAGTTCCCGGGTAGGGTCATAAGATACATTAAGAAGTGTAACAAGACCCTTGCCTAGTTGATCACCAGACGCCTCAGAAGCTTTTGTACTGCAACCTGCCAAAGCCAAACTTGTAATTAATAAAGCCGCAATAACCACATTTCTATTAAAACTTAAATACCTTGCTTTGATTTTCTTTTTTGTTAACATTAATATTCCTCCTCCACATTGTAATTGTTATAGCCATAAGAAGTTGATAAATTTAAACAAGACCTCTGTAATCCCTCCTCATATAGTAGTTTTATTAATTATTAGTATTCCTATTTGTTTTGTTTGATATNATTATATTAATTATCATCGCAATAAATGTCAATACTTTTTACAAATATTTTTATTATTCCTATCGTTTTACTAGCCATTTATAGAACAGACAAAAATATTCGCTTTACTCATTACCTAAAAACTCTTGAATTGAGTTCTAAAATAATTCCCTAAAATAATTTTCCAAAATTAGGCTCCAAATTAGGTTATGCCTTATTAAAATTCATGCAGCTCTAACGCTCTCACCCCTAATACCAGCACCCTACACCTATTTTTAGCATCAATAATTATTGACTATTCCACACCATTTCTATATATTAAATATATTGAAATCAAATAATTCAAAGGATGAATATATATGCTAAATCAGTTTTCAAGGACAGAGTTACTATTTGGTAAGGAAGCTATGAAAAAGCTTGCAAATTCACGTATAGCAGTTTTTGGTATAGGAGGCGTCGGTGGATTTACCGTTGAAGCACTTGCACGAAGTGGTGTTGGTACACTCGACATTATTGACGATGACAAAATCTGTTTGACCAACATAAACCGTCAAATATATGCAACTACTAAAAATGTCGGGCAATACAAAGTAGACGTTGCAAAGAGCAGGATTGCTGAAATCAACCCAAATGCAGTAGTGAATACTTACAGAACCTTTTATATGCCAGACACGTCTAGTCAGTTTGACTTTTCTGAGTATGATTATATAGTAGATGCAATTGATACGGTCACAGGAAAAATTGAAATGATTCTAAAAGCAAGAGATGCTAATACACCTATAATAAGTTCGATGGGTGCGGGCAACAAGCTCGATCCAACTGCCTTCGAAGTATCAGATATTTACGATACTTCGATATGTCCTCTAGCAAAGGCCATGCGAAAGGAACTTCGCAAACGAAATGTGGAAAAACTCAAGGTGGTTTATTCAAAGGAACCAGCAATGACTCCTATAGAAGATACGTCCACCAGTTGTCATACCAGCTGTATATGTCCGCCGGGAACGGCAAGAAAATGTACTCATCGCAGACAAGTGCCCGGAAGCAATGCTTTTGTGCCCTCTGTAGTTGGGCTTATTATAGCAGGTGAGGTTATTAAAGACTTAACTGGAATACATAGTCAGACTTTATAATCTCTATTGACTATAGTTTAAAATAGGCATTTACAAAAACAGAGTTTTTATAAACACCTACCCTTTAATAAAAAGCAGCCCTCTATTCTCTTTGTTTTACACATAAAGAGTCACCAGGGCTGCAAACGCCGAATACACATAAATTATAAACCACTCAGTAATTGAGTCGATAATAAGAATGAAAAGGCAATACACCACCTCTTAAGCAAACGTATATAAACTCATATTATTCTTTAGAGATCTTGATATAAAGCAGTAGATAGATATCTTTCACCTGTATCAGGAAGCAAAGCTACAATTACTTTCCCTTTATTTTCTGGTCTTTTTGCTATCTCAGTAGCTGCAAAAGCCGCTGCACCAGAGGATATACCAACTAAAAGCCCCTCGGTTCTAGCAAGCTTTCTTGATGTATTGAAAGCATCTTCATTTTTTACCGTATATACTTCATCTACTACCTCTTTATTGTAGTTTCCAGGAACAAAACCTGCACCAATTCCCTGTATTTTATGAGGACCTTTATTTTTTCCTGATAAAACTGCTGAATCAACAGGCTCAACAGCAATAATCTTAACACTTGGCTTGCGTTGTTTGAGCACTTCTCCTACCCCTGTGATGGTTCCACCAGTACCAACTCCTGCAACAAATATGTCCACGGAGCCCTCGGTATCTCTCCAGATTTCCTCTGCCGTTGTTTTTCTGTGTATTTCTGGATTAGCACCATTTATAAACTGCTGAGGTATATAGGAATTCTTCTCTTGTGCTGCCAAATCCTCGGCCTTTTTAATTGCTCCTCCCATTCCCTCTGCTCCTGGAGTAAGCACTACCTCAGCTCCTAACGCTTTCAAAAGATTTCTTCTTTCAATGCTCATAGTCTCAGGCATTGTAAGTATTAGCCTATACCCTCTCGCTGCTGCGACAAAGGCCAGTGCAATCCCTGTATTACCACTTGTAGGCTCAATTATAACCGTATCTTTATTTATAAGACCTTTATCCTCTGCGTCTTTTATCATTGCATAACCAATTCTATCCTTTACGCTAGATGCAGGATTAAAATATTCTAATTTTGCTACTAGCGTAGCTTCAAGCTTATTTTCTTTGTTGTAATTGGATAACTCAAGCAAAGGGGTGTTTCCAATTAAATCAGTTAGATTCTTTGCTATTTTTGACATTATTACCGCCTCCATAATATATTTTCGTTAATATTGACCTTCTCACAAAATTCATACTTACTCTACTGCCTTTTTAAGAGCCTGTTCAAGGTCATAAATCAAATCCTCTACATCCTCAATTCCAATCGAAAGCCTTATTTGGTCAGGTGTTACGCCAGCTGCCTTCTGATCCTCTTCCGATAACTGTGCATGGGTTGTAGATGCTGGATGTATAACAAGGGATTTAGCATCGGCCACATTAGCTAAAAGAGAGAAAATTTCAAGGTTCTCAATGAACTTCTTAGCAGCTTCAATTCCACCTTTAATACCAAAGGTAAATATTGACCCACTGCCCTTAGGAAAGTACTTCTTCGCAAGTTCATAGTATTTACTTCCCTCAATGCTAGGATAGTTAACCCATGATACCTGCGGATGACCTTTCAAAAATTCAACTATCTTTTTGGTATTTTCGACATGTCTTTCAACTCTTAATGAAAGGGTTTCTAAGCCTTGGAGCAAAAGAAAAGAATTAAACGGACTTATTGCTGCTCCCGTATCTCGCAAAAGCTGAACTCTAGCTTTTGTTATGTACGCAAGAGGTCCTAATGCCTTAACGTATTCTAAGCCGTGATAGCTAGGATCCGGCTCTGTAAGTTCGGAAAATCTTCCGCTTTTTTCCCAATCAAACTTACCCGAATCAACAATCACGCCACCTATGGAAGTACCATGTCCTCCAATAAACTTCGTAGCAGAATGTACAACTATATCAGCTCCAAAATCTATAGGTCTAATAAGATAAGGAGTCCCAAAGGTATTGTCAACAATAAGCGGTACACCGTTTTCATGTGCAATTTTTGCCACAGCTTCTATATCAATTAAATTGATACCGGGATTACCGATAGTTTCAATATAGAGAGCCTTTGTCTTATCATTAATAGCTTTCTCAAAGTTTTCAGGCTGATCTGGATTTACAAAAACAGTTTTTATACCAAGCTTTGGAAAGGTTGCGGAAAACAAATTATAGGTGCCTCCATAAAGTGTACTTGCAGCAACAATTTCATCACCACTTCCTGCAATATTGAGTATCGCATAAGTAATGGCTGCCGAACCTGATGCAACCGCTAAAGCACCTACTCCACCCTCAAGTGCGGCTATTCTCTGTTCAAATACATCGCTAGTAGGATTCATAATCCTCGTATAGATATTCCCCGATTCTTTTAATGCAAAAAGATTTGCAGCATGTTCCGGATTGTTGAACACATATGAAGTTGTCTGATAAATAGGAACCGCTCTTGACCCCGTAGTTGGGTCAACTTTCTGTCCTGCATGCACCTGAAGGGTGTCAAATCTTAGTTTTCTTTCGCTCATAACAAAACCTCCTTAATATATATTTATCCCATCTGTTTAGTCGTATTTATTATATAAAATTAAATATAATACATTGTCTCCTCTACTCCAAGCATCTTCCAATAGTTGTCTACAAGATCCTCTAATGTAAGTGAATCCGCCAAATCATTCAAAGCTTCATTCATCTTATCCCATACGCATGTTCTTATACAGTGCTGTATACTTGTTTCATTTTCATTAGAGTCCTCTACCTTCTCATCAGTAACAGACAAAGGACCTTCTAAAGCTCTTAAAATGCGTCCAATCTTTATATTCGAAGGAGCTTCAGCCAAAATATACCCACCCTGTGCACCTTTAACACTCTTAACTAAGCCAGATTTTCTTAAAACTGAAAAAACCTGTTCTAGATAATTTGTGGAAATTCCCTGTCTTTCTGCTATAGAGCACAGTGCAACATGTTCTCCCCTGGCATTAACTGCAAGGTCAACCATTGCCCTAAGTCCATATCTTCCCTTAGTTGAGAATTTCATTTAGCTCACCTCCTTATCCAACTATTCCTATATGTTTTATATTATATTATCAGACATTCCCTTTTGTCAATACATATTATATATAATATTCAATTTTATTATCTTCAATAGCCTTATGTTCTTGGTAGCATTTAAGCAAATCTTCAATAGTAATTGAGTTTACCACGTCGTTAAGGGTATTCATAACACTTTCCCAAAATCCGAGTGTTTCACATCTTCCGTACCTTTCACAGATAGGCTCTGTTGTATGCGTAATACAAGCTACTGGTGCTAGTGGACCTTCAAGTGCAGTCAAAACTTCGCCCACAGTTATTTGTGAACAATCCCTTGCAAGGATATATCCGCCCTGTGCTCCCCTAATGCTTTCAATAATTCCTGACCTTCTTAGTATTAAAAATATCTGTAAAATATATGCCTCGGACCTCCCACATCTTTCAGCTATACTTTTTAGGCTTACACATCCTTCCGATGAATGTATCGCAAGGTCAACTAATGCTTCCAACCCATACCTACCCTTTGTAGAAATCTTCAAATTTATCACTCCACTCTATTAGAATTCTATAAATATGTGGTCTGCACACTCTAAAGCTGCAGACCACTACTTCTTTTCCCATTGTAAATTTCTTATTTGATTTGTGCCAAATCATAAGGTGTTTCCTGATAGACATGATAGTTAAGCCAGTTTGAAAATAGGAGATTAGCATGCCCTCTCCATTTAACAATAGGAGGCTTGCTTGGATCGTCATTAGGAAAATAGTTTTTAGGAACCTTAATATCAAGACCTCTTGAAATATCCCGGTCATACTCCGCTTTTAATGTAAGAGGATCGTACTCCGAATGACCTGTCACAAAAATATGTCTTCCTCCATCTGTCTTAATTATATATAAACCTGCCTCCTCAGAATCTGAGAGAATATCAAGTTCACTTATGTTTTTGACATCATCAAATCTGATTTCAGTGTGCCTTGAATGAGGAGCAAAGAACGAGTCGTCAAATCCCCTCAAAAGCATTGTATTAGGTTTGTAAATACGATGTTCGTATACACCAAACATCTTTTCCTTTAAGGGATACTTTTTGATACCATAATGAAAATATAAGCCCGCCTGTGCTCCCCAACATATATGAAAAGTAGAATGAACATTTGTAAGACTCCAACTCATTATCCTCTTAAGTTCATCCCAGTAGTTTACCTCTTCAAACTCCATATGCTCAACAGGTGCTCCAGTAATTATAAGACCATCAAATTTCTCATCCTTAACCTCATCAAAAGTCTTGTAAAACTTTGTCAGATGCTCCTCAGAAGTATTTTTAGATATATGAGTCCTTGGATGCAATAACTCTATTTCCACCTGAATTGGCGTGTTTCCTATTAGCCGAAGTAGTTGAGTCTCTGTAACGATTTTTGTGGGCATCAGATTCAATATGGCAATCTTTAGAGGTCTGACATCCTGATGTATTGCCCTTTGTTCGTCCATTATAAATATATTTTCATTCGTTAGTGTTTCTTTTGCTGGTAAGCTTTCCGGAATTTTTATCGGCATTCTTCAGCCCTCCTGTAACATTTTCCAATACATTTGTTTTCCCATAGAATTACTCATATTATTTGTCTGATATTATAACACATCCATCATACAAAAGTAAATTGCATATTATACCCCCCAATAAAAACTTCGGGGCATCGAGCCCCTTCGTTTTTGCCTCTTTCACTTCGTTCGAAAGAGACGTAACACTATAGGTGCATATAAAATATGCACCTACCCCATATTGACCAATATAGTATTAACCTGTCATAGTGTCAAAGGACGCAATTACTTGTCCTGAGCATTAGAATAAAAGCTACCGGGCATCCAACTCTTTCGCTTCATTCGAAAGATGCGAAACCTATTGTACAATACTTGATAATTAAAAGCAAAAATGCCTTACTACTTCACATCATAGCCCTGATCCTCAATTACATCCTTTATCACATCAACACTTACCTTACCTGCATCAAATTCAACGGTTACTTTCTTGCCTCCTAAATCCACAGCTACACTTTTAACACCCTCTATTGCTCCCACTGCTTTCTTTACACTATTCTCGCAATGACTGCAAGACATACCTTCCACATTTAAAGTTTTTACTTCGTTTGCCATATAAATACCTCCCTTTAGTATTACTTTCTCCTTTGCGGATTAAACCTTTTAAGACTCAATGAATTTGTTACAACCGAAACCGAGCTAAATGCCATAGCACCGCCTGCAATAATAGGATTTAGCATGCCAAATGCCGCAAAAGGAATACAAATTATATTATATATAAATGCCCAAAAAAGATTCTGTTTGATTTTAGTCATGGTTCTTCTTGAAAGCTTTATAGCTGTAGGTATTGACCTTAAATCACCCCGCATAAGAGTTATATCAGCTGCCTCAATTGCAACATCCGTTCCCGTACCAATTGCCATACCAATGTCCGCTGTAGCAAGTGCCGGTGCGTCATTAATACCATCACCAACCATACCTACAATTCTGCCCTGATTTTTAAGCTTCTCAACTTCCTCTGCTTTATTTTCAGGCAGTACCTCTGCGAGAACATTAGTTATTCCAACCTGTTTTGCTATTGCACTTGCTGTCCTCTTATTATCCCCTGTAATCATATAGACTTCAATACCCATCTTCTGCAAGTCCTCAATAGCTTCCTTTGAATGCTCCTTTACAGTATCTGCAACAGCTACAATCGCTTCAAGCTGATTGTTTACCGCCATAAGCATTGCAGTTTTACCCTCGTCTTCAAGCTTTACAATAGTAGCTTCCGTTTTAGAAATGTCAATACTCTTCTTGGTCATAAGTTTTCTTGTACCTATATATATGGATTTATCACCAATTACCGCCATTATACCCCTGCCGGGAATTGCTTCAAATTTATCGGCATCGGCCAGATTCCCTAATTCAGCTTTGCCCTTCTCATAAATAGCAACTCCTAAAGGATGTTCCGATGGCTTCTCAGAAATAGCAGCTATCCTTAAAATTTCCGCTTTATCCATATTTCCTAAGGAAACAATATCTGTGACCTCCGGTTGACCTTTTGTTATTGTTCCGGTTTTGTCAAGTACTACTGCATTAAGCTTATATGCCGTTTCAAGGTGCTCTCCACCTTTTATCAGTATTCCATTTTCAGCTCCCTTACCCGTTCCAACCATTATAGCCGTAGGCGTTGCCAATCCAAGTGCACAAGGGCAAGCAATAACTAATACCGAAACTGCACTTACAATTGCTGAGGTAAAGTCTCCAACTGCAAAATACCAAATCACAAAAGTGAGTAGTGCTATACCAATTACAACAGGTACAAATATCCCCGACACCTGGTCGGCAATTTTTTGTATAGGTGCCTTTGAACCTTGAGCATCTTGCACCATTTTAATAATCTGAGAGAGAGCTGTGTCTTTTCCCACCTTTGTAGCTTCAAATTTGAAAGTTCCAAATTTATTTATAGTTGCACCCACTACTAAATCCCCCGCCTTTTTCTCAACGGGCAGACTTTCACCAGTGAGCATTGATTCATCAATTGAAGAATAACCCTCCGTGATTTTTCCATCCACCGGGATCTTTTCTCCTGGTCTTACTACAATAATGTCGCCAACCTCCACATCTTCCACCAAAATGTCCTCTTCAACGCCATTTCTAATTACTCTTGCAGTTCTAGCTTGAAGACCCATAAGTTTTTTAATAGCTTCTGAAGTCTTACCCTTTGCGACAGCTTCAAAATACTTGCCTAGTAGAATAAGCGTAATAATTACCGCACTTGCTTCAAAATACAATTCTTTCATCATCATACCCGATTGTGCATGAGGTACAAAAAAGGCATTGTAAATACTAAAAAAGTAAGCAGCTGTTGTTCCCATAGCTACTAGCACATCCATGTTTGCACTTTTTGCCCTTAAAGCATAATAGGCATTCTTATAAAATCTAAATCCTATAATAAACTGTACCGGTGTGGAAATAATGAGCTGAAAGTACTCATTGTGTAAAAAAGGCATATCTATATTAAGAAGCATAAACACCATAGCAAGCATAAGAGGTGAACTTAATACAATTGAAGCAATGAGTTCTAATCTAAGCTTCCTAATCTCCTTATCCCTTTGCTCCTTGTCCTTGTCTTGTATAACATTTTCAACCTTGTCAGCTTTATAACCAAGTGCTTCTATAGACTTAATTAAATCTGTACTTTTTATTTTAGAAGAATCATATTCTATATTTGCTCTCTCAGTCGCAAGGTTAACTGTTGCCTTTACTCCGTCAAATTTATTAAGCTTTTTTTCTATCCTCGCACTACATGCTGCACAAGACATTCCTGATATCTTAAGTTCTACTTTTGCTTCCTTCTTATCCCCTTCCATTATAGCTTCATATCCGAGTTTTTTTACTGCTTCGCTAATCTTGCTGCTACTCGTCAAATGGTCTTCAAACTCCACAGTAGCTTTCTCTATCGCAAAATTGACATTAGCCTTTTTTACACCATCTACTTTATTTAAAATCTTTTCAATTCTAACCGCACAAGCAGCACAGGACATTCCCGATATTTTGAAGGATTCCTTTCTGTCCATTATTATCACTTCCCTAAGTTAAGTTATATACTATTTATACCCAAATTTAAAGGTCTCAATATTAAAATATTGATTATCACTTTGTCTTCCAGTTAGCAGTGAATAAATTTTTGTTTTCAATAATAAAATCTTCAGAGATTGTAATATTTGCACCATCATCCATCTTGTCATCCTCGGTTATAGGTATAGGGTTACAACCGCCTCTTTCTTGCTCAACCATATCCATAGTAAAGCTATTACCACAGTTTTGGCAAATCAGAGAATTTCCGTTTTGCACAAAATAAGCTCTTGGTGATCCCATGCAAACCTGACATGTATTAAAAGCTGTCCTAATTGTGCCATCGGACGCCTTAACAGCTAAAATCTCCATATTAGTGCCCTTTATATTATACGGATAAAATTTTGCATTTTCGTTTATTTCACTTTTTGGAATTGATAAATCCCCACCCATAGCAATTTTATTATTGTTACCGCTTTCAATTCCACCCCTTACAATAAATACTGCAACAATGAGTAAAACAATAACACCCAATGAAATAGCCAGAGTGTTTTTTCGTTTGCTCACCTGTGACTTTTTATTTGTATTTTGGTTCATTTTACCCATAATAATTCCCACCTTTTAAATATTTTGATGTATAGAATTTAACATAGGTTTATGGAGATTTTATGAAGAAGGTAATACTACAGTAAATTCTGAACCTTTACCTAACTCGCTCTTAACTTTTATTTCTCCCCTATGGGCATCTACCAATGACTTAGCAATGGTAAGCCCAATACCCGCTCCTCCAGTATTTCTATTTCTTGATTTGTCAGCACGATAGAACCTCTCAAATATATAGGGCAAATCCTCTTCGGCAATTCCGATTCCATTATCCCTTACAACAATCTTAACAGCCTTATCTAATTGTGTAACCTCAATCTCAACCATCCCTCCCTTATATGTATACTTCAAGGCGTTCGAAAGTAGGTTTACAACTATCTGGCTAATTTTGTCCCTATCGGCTAATAGCATGTACTTTTTATTTATATACTTAATTTGCACTTCTTTAGCTTTAAAATCACTTTCAAAATTATGAATAATAGTCTGAATTAGCGTGGATAAGTTAAAGGATTCTTTATTTAAAACCAAATTCTCGCCTTCATACTTCACTAATTTCTCAAGATCTCCCACCATTCTGCCAATTCTTAAAACCTCTTCATGGCAGCTTTTCAGTCTTTGTGCATCAGGCTGCCATATACCGTCAATCATAGCTTCAAGGTGACTTTGTAGTGTAGCTATAGGTGTCCTAAACTCATGGGCAACGTCTAAAGACATGCGTTTTCTAAGACTTTCCTGGTTTTCCAGTGTTTGTGCTAAGTTATTTATCGCTGTGGTCAACTGACCTATTTCCTTTGTACTTGATTCTTCAACGATTTTATAACCATAGTCGCCCTTTTCAATTATCTGTGTAGCCTTAATAACCCTCGATATAGGATAGCTTAACCTACTGGCCATTATTGTCCCAAAGGCTATGGCCAAAAGCAGTGAAAATAATCCTATGACAATCAACACTTTATTTAGAGAATTAATAAAATCAAGATCACTATCATTAAAATAGAACGGTCCATAGTATCCAATCTCAACAACACCGAATTGTTCTGAATCCTTGTAAAGAGGATATGGGTTTTCTACATACTGACCATTAAAATTTTTATAGCGGCTTTCCATATTCTTCGCTATATCTGCTAGCATTTGAGTGCACATTCCGTTATTATGAACTGTAGCATCCCAAACTATATTTCCTTCAATATCCTTTACCCTTACAATCAGACCATTTTCCAGTGCATTTATACCTATATTCTCGATAACTTCCCTATTCCATTTGTCATTACCTTTATACTGCTGGGTTATTAAACCAATAACTTCCCTATTCCTTTCGTCCTGCTGTCTTATAACATAATCTTGAAAATGCCTCTCTAAAATTACATTTGTAAAAAGGAAGATTAAAGATACCAACAGCAATATGATAAAAATATACGAAATAGTAAGCTTCATCCTCAAACTATACTTCATACTAATCACCGCCAAAACGATACCCAACCCCATGAACAGTTAGTATGTACTGGGGATGTTTACTGTCATCCTCTATTTTTTGCCTCAGGTTTTTAATGTGCGTATCTATTGTTCTGTCATAACCTTCAAAATCTTCACCTAAAACAAGAGTAATTAGTTCTTCACGGGTAAAAACCTTTGAAGGATACTTTACCATAGTTAATAACAGCTTGTACTCAACGGGAGTTAGGCTTACTACGTTTTGTCCCTTTCTCACCTCATATCCTAAGGTATCTATAATTAAGGCTCCATCATTAAAACTGAGTACACCGGAAAGTGGCACTGTATCACCACAAGCTCGCCTCAAAAGAGCCCCAACTCTTGCTATAAGCTGCCTTGGGCTAAAAGGCTTTGTCACATAATCATCAGCACCAATATCAAGCCCCTTTAATATATCCTCTTCTTCTACTTTCGCCGTTAGCATAATTATTGGAACCGATGACCTTTTTCTTATGGTTTTTAAGATTTCTTCCCCGCTCACATCCGGTAACATTAAATCTAGAATAATAAGCGATGGATTAACTTTTTCATACATCTCAAGAGCCTGTATTCCATTGAAGACCGCAAAAACACTGTATCCACTATTCTCTAAATAGGATTTTACTACTTCTACAATTTTATCTTCATCATCAACAACAAGTATTTTCTTTGATTCTACTTTCATCAAAACCTCCAACTCTCTTAGTGACTCTGTACTTTACAGTATTGCTCCCTATCAATTGTAATATTCTTATAAATTGATCATTTACAATCCGCAACAACCGGAATTCCCAGCCCTAAAAGGCACATAATTATCTAATTGCTGTTGAATCTCGTCAATATTCAGGTCATTTATATTATCTACCACCTTTATATTGCTACTAATCATTCCCATCCAACAAGTATAAATTATACTACCCTCCTGTGAAGGAGTAAATTCAATAATATTCTCACCCGGTACCAATTCCTTCACAATATTGTATTTAGGAATTGTAATAGGATTATTGCATCCGTTTAACTCACTTTCCTCAGCTTTAATTATCCACTTAACCGGGATATCCTTCTGTACAATAATTGGAACATATCGACCTGATTGAATCTTAGTTGTGACATATTGAACTCCATCTTCAATTTTTGCCACACTTCCCGCTCCTGGGTTTGCAAAAGCAATATTTATTCCCGATAGATTAAAACCTCTGCTTGTCATCATTATTCCAAGCATAATAACTAGAATTGCGCTAACTCTCATCACCCTATGATTGATTTTTTTGCTAAGTATTGAACTCAATACTCCAAAACCAAACATTAACGGCACTGTCCCAACACTGAAAAAGAACATGGATGCTGCACCCATAACAAAACTTCCTGTACCAAGAGCATATATCTGCATAGCCTGCAGTGGTCCACAGGGCATCAGACCGTTTAAAAGTCCTATGTAAAACGGTCCATGTTTACCGTTATTACTATAAATTTTATTTCCAAAGAGCTTTGGCATTCGAGGGTTCAGTTTTCTGAGCCATGGAAAAATATTGAGCATGTTAAGACCCATGATCACCATAAATGCACCGGACAAAATTGCCACAATACCTTTTGCAGTCCCTGAAAAACTCACTACAGAACCCATTGTGCCAACAATACCGCCGATTATAGTATAAGAAATCACTCTTCCACCATTATATAAAATGCTTGGTCTTAGCTTGGAAAACCTAGCATTTTCATCATTGCCAAACTTATATGAAACACATTGGGAAAGATTTATACCGCCACACATTGCAATGCAATGCAGTGACGTTAAGAGCCCTACAACAAAGAGAATGCCAAAACCCATGTTTTGGTTCACCTGGGGAATATAATTAAAGCCAACTGTATTTTTAATTATCAGATATCCTGCTAAAATAATAATTCCAATACCTAATAATTGATTTATCGAGAGATTGTCTTCGTTTTTGCTTTTTATCTTTATAATCTTTTCTTCTGTTACGGGAAGAATACTTAGTACCTTGTAATCTAATCCCTCTACCGCTTTAGTAATACTTTCAACATCTATTGTGCTCCCATCATAAGTTACATATAATTCTGAACTGGCATAAACAGCTTTAACGTCCTTTATGCCTTCTAGTTTTTTTAATTTGTTTTCTATTCTCATTTCACAACTAGCACAGGTCATTCCTTTTATTTTAAGGATTTTGTCAACCAAGTTTTCCGCCATAGGACCACCTCAAATCAAATATGTGACCCTATAATATCAGTGAAATATGTAGATTTTATGAAGATTGCTTACCCACCAGTCTCCTAAGAACAGGAAAGGTGCATCCCCTTTTTTTTGAGAATATATTTATACTCCCTAGAAAAATTTTCAAACCAATTATTAACAATTATTTTTCAAATTCAATACGGTACATGTTCTTTTCGTCTCCGGCATCTGTAATCATTGCATAGAAAATAATCTGAGTTTTAGAAAAAGGCTGGATACTTCCACCGATTGTTAAGTGCATTTCCTCCTCAACGTTGTCAATAATTTTGAATTTGGGATTTGAAATCGTATTAAATGCTATTTTATGAAGTTCATCATCAGATAATGCCGTATCCTCTATCGGAATCGTATAAATACGGATAGTTTTATAATCAAATACATCTCCAAAATTTTTAAAAGCATCCCCAATTCTGTTAATCTCAGACTGAAAATGATTCAAATACTCTACAATAATATCCGCATCTTCAGACTCTACCTCAGCACTAAGATATGGAATTGCACGATCCAAATAATCCGTTAGTGTAGTTGCACCCTCCACAAAATCTTCAACATTAATAGTTATGCAGTCACCATTCACTTTCCATGGATCAAGCTCTTCAAGTCCTGTAATTGTTTCATAAAGATCTACTACTGCAGGAGATAAAGATATCAATTGGTATTTAGGGCTTTCTACTGTATCGCAATTTCCTAATGCCAAAATTATTTCATCATATTTTTTGTAATCACCTTTTGAAAAATCTGCAAGCATTAATTCTTTGCCCATATCACAATAAAGTGTATCAATAAGACTGTATTTTTCTTTTTTCCTACCAAGTATCTTAATAAAGATCTTTGTCTTACCATCATTTTTCATTTGAATTGTAGTTTTTGACTTACGATAGGATTTAGTGTCAAAATAGTAATAGTTAAAACAGTTGGGGTAAATGAGATCTTCTTCGGCATCCATATAGCGGCTAAGCTCCGCCTTTGGACTTGGATATTTTGTTGAAACAAACGCCTTTTCCTGATAATCCTTAGTAATATTACGTACTGCAAGATCCTCAAGTACCAGTTGGTAGGACTCTCCCACTTTCTCCCGAAGAAATTTAAAAGGATCTTCTTTTAACAATGATTCTTTCAGGTATTGCTGACCATTTTCCACAATATCCGCATAGGATTTTGCCCAAACGAACTCTGCATATCCACTAGATTCTCCAAATATCATTTTAACATAATGATGATCAACTATATCTATATAATCATTTGCATGGCTATTTATTAAAGTATCTGTTCCTTTATTCTTAGTGATGCTTGCAGCCACGAAATTAGCAACTGTTTCACTTGTAAAGTTAGGAGCATTATAACTCAGGTCATTGTAATATATTCTCTGAAAATGGTGAGTTAACTCATGGGCAAAAATCACATTCAAGCTCTCCATATTGGAGATGGAAGAAGACTTGATAACAATATAAGGTAGAGAATATACCGAGCTGNTCTCCTTGATTTCATCATCAGAAAGAATTAACTTGCCCAACCAAACCNNGAATTCTTCAATAGGTGTTACATCTCTACAATACCATGCCATTGCACCATCACTATTTGGCGGTTCATAAATAAAAATAGGAAGAGCCTCTTGTATTGCATTTTCATCAACGCCGCATTTATCCAAAACACTCTTCATGTCTTCATAACTACCGGAGTTGATTTGATTATAATTATAAGCCCAGTCAATATCTAAAAAATCCCCTATTTTATCTGCGACATCATCAACTGTTTTANCTAGGTTCTGAATAGTTTCATCGTCTACTGCTGAATCTCCTGTTTTAGTATACCATATCAAAAACTTACCGCTAGGAGATAAAGCCGCTTTGTCAAGAACTGTAATATCATACCCTTCTGCAAATACATATTCGGAAAAGGGCCACCATTTGTTTTCATAAGTCACCGGATTGTGACTTGCATCGGGATGAATCCTTATATCTGNCATCAAAATGTTCTTAACAACATATTCTATCGTATCATCACTGAGTTCATCTATATGCTCCATAAACAAGTCAGGAATGCCCGGTGCAAAATCAATCCTATTGTCTGATTTATATAACGGATCAAGCTTATCTATATTATATAGGCTATATGCCAACTGCAAAACATAAGTATCTGCTGAAATTTCACCCTTTTCAAAAGCCTGAGTAAGCTTATCCTGCGAAGAAAATTTCTGTTCATAATCAAATCTGGCTTCTAACTTCTGTTGTTCCTTTTCTACAAGCTTATTTCGTATTGTATTAAATACAAAGAAACCACCCGCTATAATCAGAATTATCAACAAAAAATATCCAAAGCAACCAAAACAGCCTATTCTTTTTCGTTTGGTCGAAGATGTGGTAGCGGCAACTTTTTTNAGATTCGTAGCATTGTTTTGATTATCCATCGTATCCCTCTAATTAACCATAATACTTTCAATGCATAATTATAGCATTTTTATCTTTTGAATGCCACAATA
>JGI24712J26585_10000732_pt1 | contig 27888 bp, 22 predicted proteins | sample BioPla3DNA2_FD_26585 | JGI IMG/M metagenome (IMG submission 26585)
AATATTCAGACACAACAGCCACTACAATTCACAAAAAAATATATCGTCAAAAAAGTGGCTCGGATTATAATGTCGGTTTCGAGTTGAATGTTAATTTGCATAAGAATGCGATATTTATTATCGATGAGGCTTCTATGATTGGTGACCATTCGGTAGAGAACAATTTTTTTGGCTCAGGAAATCTTCTTGGCGATTTGATTGAATTTGTTAACAATGGTTTTAAATGCAAGATAATATTGTCGGGAGATGTTGCACAGTTGCCACCCGTTGGGACAATTCTTAGCCCAGCTTTGAAAGAACAAGAGATAGAGAAATACGGGAAAAGTGTAATAGTTACTGTTTTAAGAGATGTTATTCGTCAAACTGAAAATTCAGGCATTCTACTAAATGCAACTAATATACGTGCTAAATTGGCGAATAAAGATTACTCTCCCCCTTTTTTTGGTTTAAAAAACCATTCTGATGTTCAATCTGTTAATGGTTCTGAATTTGTTGAACAAATTGAGTCTGCATACAATAAGTTTGGTAGAGATCAGGTTTCTGTTATCACAAGAACCAATAAATCTGCACTAATATATAATATGGGCATTCGGCAATCTGTCCTGTGGCACGATGATGAGTTAGTTTCCGGAGAAATGCTTATGGTGGTCCGAAACAACTACTTTTGGACTTCAGACAATGAGGAACAAAAATTTATTGCAAACGGAGATATAATACAACTAAAACGAATCAGAAAAATAATAGAAAAATACGGTTTTCGATTTGCCGATGCGACTATAGCTCTGTTAGACTCAAAAGATATTGAATTAGACGTTGTTATACTACTAGACACATTACATAGTTCAGCTGCCGATATTACAGATGAACAGAGTGCTAATCTGTACAGTGCAGTTGAAAGCGAGTATGCTGATATTAAAAACAGACGCAAACGCTTTCAAGAAATACGTAAAAATCCGTATTTCAATGCATTGCGCGTTAAATATGCCTATGCTATAACTTGTCACAAGGCTCAGGGAGGTCAGTGGGATGCTGTTTTTGTAGATCAGGGATATTTTACCGATGAAATGCTGAACCTAGAGTATCTTCGCTGGCTCTACACGGCTGTCACTCGCGCAAAGTCACAACTCTTTTTAGTTAATTTTAAAAATAGTTTTTTTGTTGAACATACACACCTACTCGAATAGATAAAAAAAATTACTCCTATTAGAGAAAAACTCTTAACTTTACCGTCTCTTAGTTTTAATTGTTTTTAACTTTTAACTAAACCTATATGAAGCGTGTATTGGTAACAGGAGGAGCAGGGTTTGTCGGTTCGCATTTATGTGAACGATTACTTTCTGAAAATTGTGAGGTTGTTGCTGTGGATAATTACTTTACCGGTGATAAACGAAATGTTGTTCGCTTGCTGCAAAATCCTTATTTTGAATTAATTAGACATGACATCACACACCCTCTTTTCATTGAGGTTGATGAAATATACAATTTGGCATGTCCCGCCTCTCCTGTACATTATCAGTACAATCCAATAAAAACCATAAAAACATCGGTTATGGGTGCAATCAACATGTTAGGTTTGGCAAAACGAATTAGGGCTAAGGTGCTTCAAGCATCAACCTCTGAGGTATATGGCGACCCGAAAGTTCACCCACAAGTTGAGTCATATTGGGGAAATGTTAACCCTATTGGAATTCGTTCATGTTATGATGAAGGTAAACGTTGTGCTGAAACTTTGTTTATGGATTATCACAGGCAAAACAATGTTAAAATTAAAATAGTAAGAATTTTTAATACCTATGGTCCTCGAATGCATCCAAATGATGGCAGAGTAGTGAGTAATTTTATAATACAAGCACTTCAAAATAAAGACATTACTATATACGGAACAGGCTCGCAAACGCGCAGTTTCCAATATATTGATGACCTGATTGAGGGAATGATTCGAATGATGGGAACTGATAATACAATTACTGGTCCCATAAATATTGGCAATCCCGTCGAGTTTACTATAAAAGAGCTTGCAGAGAAAGTAATTAAACTAACAGGAAGTAGGTCTAAAATTATTTACCTGCCACCAGTTTCAGACGATCCAGTTCAACGAAAACCTGATATTTCAATGGCAAAATCGGTGTTGAACGGTTGGGAGCCCAAAGTAGCTCTTGAAGAAGGATTAGTTAAAACCATTAGTTACTTTGATGAGTTGCTGAAAACTACCAATTTGAATGATTGGAAAATCAACAACTAAAATCCAGAATAGACAAACAGACGCAATATATTTTCATATTGGAAGTTAATTATTATTGTCGAACAGGAAATATAAACTAAAAAATCTATAGTGATATCATGAAGGGTATAATTTTAGCAGGCGGTGCGGGTACGCGTTTATATCCAATAACTAAAAGTATTTCAAAACAGATTGTTCCGGTTTATGATAAGCCAATGATCTATTATCCTTTATCAGTATTAATGTTGGCAGGAATACAGGAGATACTTATAATTAGCACACCAAAAGACATCCACTTATATAAAGACCTATTGGGCGATGGACATCAGGTAGGCTTGGATATTAAATATGCAATACAACCTTCTCCGGATGGACTTGCACAAGCTTTTATTATTGGCGAGGAGTTTATCTCCAACGATCCTGTTTGTCTTATATTAGGCGACAATATTTTTTATGGTCATGGTTTCTCAAAACGCTTGTCACGTGCTGCAAGTATCACAGACGGTGCTGTTGTTTTCGGATACTGGGTTAGAGATCCACAGCGATATGGAGTTGCTGAATTTGATGAAGATGGTAAAGTTATCAGTTTGGAAGAGAAACCAGCAAATCCAAAAAGTAATTACGCTGTAACAGGACTATATTTTTATGATAATACTGTTGTCTCCAAAGCCAAGTCACTTAAACCAAGTAAACGAGGCGAATTGGAAATAACAGATTTGAATCGCATCTATTTAAATGAAGACAAACTAAATGTCGAGATTCTTGGACGAGGTTTTGCATGGCTTGATACAGGGACTCATGAAAGCCTATTAAATGCTTCAAACTATGTTTCCACAATTGAACACAGACAAGGTTTGAAAATTGCATGTATCGAAGAGATTGCATATAAAAAACGTTTTATTGATAAGAAACAACTTCTTGTTCTTGCTAATGAGTTGAAAAACAATGAGTATGGAGAATATCTATTAAAATTAGCTGAAGAATAAATTTAATACAGGAGAGAAAAATTAGATATGCAAATAATTAAAACTGATTTTCCAAATCTGCTTGTTATAGAACCAAGGGTTTTTAAAGACGATCGGGGTTATTTCTACGAATCGTATAATCATAGAGAGTTCTCAGACAATGGTATCAACAATTTGTTTATACAAGATAATCAAGCCAAATCGAGTTATGGAGTAATTCGAGGGCTTCACTATCAATTAGCTCCTTATGCGCAATCAAAACTATTGCGAGTGGTAGAAGGGGCTATTTTAGATGTTGTTGTAGATTTACGCAAAGGTTCGCCTACTTATGGACGATATTTCAGTATTGAGCTTACTTCTGACAATTTTTTACAAATATTTGTTCCTAAGGGATTTGCACACGGATACTCGGTTCTGAGTGAAACTTGTATAGTACAATATAAGTGCGATGATTACTACAATCCGCAATTTGAAGCAGGAGTTAATATATTTGACCCAAAATTGAATATTGATTGGAAAGTCCCTACTGATAAAGCCATTATATCAAACAAAGATAAAGTTTGGCCCATGTTTGATTTAGCAATCCACGATTTTCGTTTATAATTTTCCATAATTGCGTTTGAAAACATTATACTTTTACAATTAATAGTTTCCGTCACGAGCAACGACAGAAAAGATTCAACCGAATCATTGCAAAAAAATATTTTGGGTATCAAAATTTAATTTTTAAATTGCAACAAATATCCTAAAAGTAAACATTAGAAGTATGAATGATATACCATTAAATAATATTTTATTTTTAGATATTGAAACTGTGCCATGTGTTCCTGATTATAAGCATCTTGACAGTAAAGGTAAGGCTCTGTGGGATAAAAAAGCGGCGCAGATAGCAAAATCAGCTGATGAAGATCCAGAAACACTATTTGCAAAAGCAGGAATTTATGCAGAATTTGGAAAAATAATATGCATTAGCTGTGGAATAGTTGCAAAAGAGGGTGATGATTTAACACTAAGAATAAAATCCTTTTATAATGATACTGAGAAAGAGTTACTTGTCGACTTTTCTGAGATGCTTAACAAATCCTTTAATGATGATACAAAGTACTTATGTGCGCACAATGGCAAGGAGTTCGATTTTCCATACATAGCACGACGAATGCTAATTAACGGTTTAACAATACCGGCAATTCTAAATATAGCGGGCAAGAAACCGTGGGAAGTAAGGCATTTCGATACAATGGAACTTTGGAAATTTGGAGATTATAAACACTATACTTCTTTGGATTTATTAACATACATATTTAAAATTCCAACACCTAAAGATGATATTGATGGCAGTCAAGTTCACTCGGTATACTGGAGCGATGGCGATTTGCCAAGGATAGTAAAATATTGTCAAAAAGATGTTGTAGCCATTGTAAATCTTTTTTTTAGATATCGTTCCGAACAATTAATTGAAAAAAACCAAATAATATATTTGACATAAACCCAAACTGATTTCAAAATCAACAATAAGTTTTATTTTTGCCTTATTACTATTTGTTAATCTAGGAGCTTATATCATTCATATGGTAGCTATCGTCTTACGTAGCTATTTGTTTTAGTATCAGAGATAAATAATTACCTTTGTCACTAATTAAAGTTTTTAACTATGGGCGGCATATGCGGTATATATTGTAACTTTCTTAGTTCAGAAATTGTGACAACGTATCGCATGGTTGAATCAATGCAACATAGAGGGTATGATAATGTAGGTTTTTATACAGATGATTATGTTGTACTAGCACATAATGACTCAAAAAAAATATCGAAACATCAAGCCAAACAGCCGTTGTTCAGCAGTTGTAAACGCTATGTAATTGTTTACAGTGGAGAGGTTTATAATTGTGCCGAGCTGGCTAAAAGATATAATTTAAAATTAACAACAAATAACGATGCAGAGGTAATTCTTGAGTTGTTTATTAATAACCGTACAGACTTTATACTAGAGCTTAACGGAGCTTTTGCATTTGCAATTTATGATCGCAAAAACTATGAGTTGTTTTTATACCGTGACCGAATAGGAATAAAACCTTTATACTATATACAAAATTTTGACTCATTTGCTTTTGGTAGTGAGTTAAAATCACTTATCACCATCCCTAAAGTTAGGGAAAACTTAAATATTAGCAACGATTCAATAGCTCGTTATTTACATTTGGGGTATATTCCGTCTCCACAAACTATTTATCAGAATATTTATAAATTAGAGCAAGGCTCTATGATCAAATTCTCTTTTTCAGACTTCGAAATAAATAAATGGTGGGATATTAATAGTAAGCAATTTACTGACTACACAACAGATGAAGAACAACAGGCTATTCAAGAATTAGATGATTTACTAAACGATTCAGTAAAACTTCGCATGGCTGGCCATAAGAAAATTGGCGCAATGCTTAGCGGAGGAATAGACTCTTCTCTAATATCAGCTATATCAGCCAAACACGCTGAAGAACCCATAAACACTTTCTATGTAAAATTTGATAATGATAAAAATAGTGAAAGTGTCTGGGCACAAAAAATATCAAAACATATAGGGTCAATACATAATGAGTTGAAATTCAGCTCAAAAGAAGCCATAGAGTATATTCCAAAAATGATTTTTCAATATGATGAACCATATGCCGATTCGTCGGCAATCCCAACGATGTTCGCATCTAAAATCGTTTCAGAGAAATTTCCTTTTGTTTTAACTGGAGATGGTGGAGATGAATTATTTCATGGTTACGGAGCGCACCTTTGGGCAGGGAGATTGAACAACAGATTTGTCAAAAGTTTTAAAAATACTATTGGACAATTACTTACTCTCGGTAACAGCAGAATGCAAAGGGTGTCGTGGTTGTTTCATACAAATCCACATATACAGGCTCATATTTTTTCACAAGAAAATTATCTATTCTCTGATGACGAGTTAAGAGAAATACTTATTACAGTACCATTAACCCCATGGGATCCACAATTGCCAGATTCACTACGTGAGTTTACTCCTGCCGAACTGCAAGCACTATATGACTTAAAACACTATTTGTCGGATGATTTGCTTACCAAAATAGACAGGGGAGGAATGCTATTTGGTCTTGAAGCGCGTATACCACTGCTTGATCATAGGATTGTTGAGTGGTCGTTAAACCTTGATCCTAATTTAAAAATCAGAAATAAGAAAGGAAAATATATTCTTAGAGAGTTGATATCAAAATATATTCCTTCTGATATGTTTAACAGACCCAAAAGAGGATTTGCGATTCCATTGAAAGAGTGGATGCGAGGTGATTTAAAAGATATGTTTTTGGATTATTTAAGTCCCGAAATAATCAATAGGTATGATATTGTAAATTATCAAAGTGTTGAGCAACTAAAAAAGATGTTTTACAAACAAAATATCGACTACGTATATAACCGTCTGTGGTTGATTATAGCACTCCATATGTGGATGGAGCAATCAGCTTTTAAAATGGAAAAAATAAGTTAGGGGTCAATGTCAAAATATTGANAATCGACCAACTGTAACTTAGTTACAGTTGGTCGATTCTTAATACTGAATATAACNTTTNATAATTAGTTATAAATTACCAATCCTGTCTTATTGGTAGACTTTAATTTCAATCTCNTTATCAAGAGCCATTAATCCGTTGACAGCTAATGCTTTCATNTCGTCTTCACCGGGATAAACAGTTAAAGGAGCNATAAATTCAACCATCTCTCGAACATAATCTACTAAAACTTTATTATGCGCAATACCACCTGTCAGGAGTATTCCGTCAACTTTGCCTTTCAATACGGCTGCCATTTCTCCAATAGCTTTACCAATTTGGTACGACATAGCATCTTGAATCTCTTTAGATTTTGTATCACCGGCTTCTGCTTCCATTTGTACTTTGTAAGCATCGTTTGTATCCAAATAAGCAACAAGACCGCCCTGTCCGGTAATCATTTTCTTAACTTGGTCGAGTGTGTAGTTGCCGCTAAAGCACAATTTTGCTAAAGGTCCTGCAGGAAGTGTTCCTGTGCGTTCGGGAGAGAAAGGCCCTTCGCCGTCTAATGCGTTGTTAACATCAATAACGCGACCTTTGTAGTGTGCCCCAATTGAAATACCACCACCAAGATGTGCAATAATAAGATTTATCTCCTCGTACTTTTTATTTAATGTTTTTGCATGAGTACGTGCTATTGCTCTTTGGTTTAGGGCATGGAAAATTGGGCGACGCTCAAACATTGGATGTCCGGTGTAACGTGCAACATCTTGTAATTCGTCAACTACAACGGGGTCAGCAATAAATGCTTCAGCACCGGGAATTGATTGAGCAATGTTAAATGCTATCAAAGCNCCAAGATTGCTTGCGTGTTCGCCATTTGCNCCTGTTTTAAGGTCGTCAATCATTAGTTGGTTNACNTCATAAACTCCACCCTCAACAGGTTTAAGCAAACCACCTCTTCCAACAACTGCATTAATGGTATTAATATCTATTTGTGCAGACTCTAACTCTTCAAATATAACCTCTTTCCTAAAATCGAATTGGTCGATAATTTTGGGATATTTCGACAACATTTCCGCTGGATGACGCAGGGTCTTTAAAAAGACGTTTTTTTCATTTTCATATACGGCAATTTTGGTCGATGTTGACCCCGGATTAATTGCCAAAATACGCTTATGTTCCATATTTATATAAGTTGTTTATTATTAATTTATTAAACTATTAAGCCATTAAACAGGCAAGTGCAACACAATAAAATTTTGATTTCGAACTTTCGCTACGTGACATTACAACAACAGGTTTGGAGGTTCCTTGGATTAGTCCAGCCAACTCTCCACCTCCGAAAAGCATTAACCCTTTGTAAAAGCTGTTGCAGGCCTCAAGTGATGGGAATAGCAGTATATCAGCGTCCCCGTTGATAGGCGTTTTTACATTTTTTATCTTTACACTTTCGGGATCGCAAGCCAAAAACAGGTCTAATGGTCCATCAATGATACATTCAGGAAGTTGTCCGCGTTCAACCATTTTGCACATAATGGCATAATCAATGGTATATTGTTGATTTATAGCTACTTTTTCGGATGAGCCTATAAGTGCAACTTTTGGAATTTTAATCCCAAATTTTTTAGCCATATTGACAGAATACTTTAACATTGCCGACTTCTGTTTTATATCGGGATATGGTATTACAGCAGTGTCGGTAACGAACAGTAGTTTATGATATTTGGGAATTTCGATTACTGCAACATAGCTCATTATGGCTTTTTCTGGCAGTAAACCAAGTTGCTTATCTAAGACTGCTTTGAGAAATTTATTGGTATCAACCAATCCTTTCATTAATATATCAGCTTCATCCAATTTTACTAATCTAACAGCTTCTGCAGTTGCCTCGTAATCAGTTTCTTTATGAATAATTGTGAAAATATTTGGGTCAATCTGTTTTGCAATTGCTGTTTTTTCAATTTGAGACTTATCGCCAACCATGATTGCTTCAACAAAGCCCTCGTCAACGGCTCGTGCAAGTGCTCCAATAGTATTTTGATCTTGTGCCCATGCAACCGCAACTCTCTTTTTTGTATTTTTTGTTATTAATTGCTCTGAAATTTGGTCTAATTTGGTAATTCGATTCATTTTAGAGTAATTGTGTTGGTTCTGATTTAGCTTATTGAATAGTTTGAGTTAATTCAAAAAAAATGCTGCCAACTATAGTTTTAAATGTCTACAAATATAGACATTAATAACAATTTAATTGGTAGCATTTATATAAAATACAAATTACTTAGCCATCAATGCTGCTAAAGCGATTGAGTATAATTTTGTTTTTGTAGAGTCTCCGCGTGATGAGAGAACGCAAGGAACTTTTGCTCCCATTACTAATGCACCAAGTTCGGCTTTACTTAGTTTTGTGTTTGCTTTATAGAAAACGTTTGCTGCTTCAATATTTGGGAATAGCATACAGTCAGCATCACCAGCAACGACTGAATCTAATTTTTTAATAACTGCCGATTCTTTGTCAACTGCAAGATCTAATGCCAAGGGTCCTTCGATAATTGCACCTGGAATTTGTCCGCGATCACCCATTTTACTGATGATTGTCGCATGTACAGATGACTCTATTGCAGGAGACACTTGTTCTGATGCTCCGATAATAGCCACTTTTGGCTTTTCGATTTGAAGAGCTTTAGCGACTTGTACCAAATAGTTAGTCATTACGATTTTTTGTTTGATATCGGGAGCAGGAATAACTGCAACGTCAGCCACAATCATAAGTTTGTGATAATTAGGGTTTTCAATAACTGTTACGTGCGAAAGAACACCTTTTGGAGGTAATAAGCCGACCTCTTTATTTAAAATAGCACGCATATATTTGTCAGTACTAATTAAGCCTTTCATAAGAATGTCGCCCTGTTTTTCGGCAACCATTTTTACACCTATGTTAGCGGCTTGAACATCGGAATTGGCTTCAACAATTGTAAACTTAGAAATATTGATGTTTTCCTGTTTACATGTTTTTTCGATCTCTTTTTTGTCGCCAACCAAAATGCCTTCAACAATACCCTTGTCAATTGCATCGCTAACAGCACATATTGTGTGGTTGTCATTTGCCCATACGGCAACAATTTTTTTCTTTGTTTTGCCTTGTAAAACGGCAAACATTTGATCTAACTTGGTTATCATAATAATCTGGTTTAAAATATTGTTGTTATTTAAGTTCTGATACTATTCTTACTGTGTCGGTTGCTATTACAAGCTCTTCGTTGGTTGTTATAGTGAATACTTTAACTTTTGAGTTTGGTTTACTAATCTCTTCGTCAACGCCTCTTAGGTTTTTGTTTTTCTCAACGTCGAAATCAACTCCTAAAAATTCAAGTCCTTCGCAGCACATGCGACGGAAATCGCAAGCATTTTCGCCAATTCCACCGGTGAAGATTATGCAATCCACTCCACCCATAGCAGCAGCGTAGCCACCGATGAATTTTTTTACTCTGTATGCAAACATTTGAATTGCAAGAGCTGCTCTTTTGTTGCCACTGTTTGCTGCATTTTCAAGATCGCGCATATCCGATGACAATCCTGAAATACCTAATAAACCACTCTTTTTATTTATAAGATCATTGAGTTGTTTTACATTCAAACCCTCTTTTTCAGCTAGAAATAGCAGTGCTCCCGGATCAACTGAACCAGAGCGTGTTCCCATCATTAATCCATCAACAGGTGTGAAGCCCATTGAGGTGTCAAACGACTTTCCTTTCTTAATGGCAGCTATTGAAGCTCCGTTGCCAAGGTGACAAGTGATTATGTTAACTTTTTCAAAATCAACACCTTTCATTTTGCAACATTTTTCCGCTACAAACTTATGGCTTGTTCCGTGGAAACCGTATCTGCGAATTTTGTACTTATCATAATATTCGTAGGGAACAGCAAACAAGTATGCTTTATCGGGCATTGTTTGGTGGAAAGATGTGTCAAAAACTGCTACTTGTTTAACGTTTGGCAGTAGGCTTTCCATTGAGTTGATACCCATTAAGTTAGCAGGATTATGTAGTGGTGCTAATTCGATACATTTTTCAATATCCTCTTTAACTTTTTTGGTTATTAGAGCACTTTGTGTAAAGTTTTCTCCTCCGTGTGCAACTCTGTGTCCAACTGCATTTATTTCGTTTACAGATTTAATAACGCCGTGATTTGGGCTTGTTAAAGCCTTAAGAATTAAATCTATACCAATAGTGTGGTTAGGAATATCAGTTACTTCGCGATACTCTTTATCATTGTGAGTTTTTTGTGTAATCACGCTATCTTTAATACCGATGCGTTCTACAAGTCCTTTTGCCAACAACTTTTTATCAGCCATGTTAAGCAGCTGAAATTTGATTGATGAGCTGCCACAGTTTAAAACAAGTATAATCATTGATTTAAATTTTGAAGTGTTTATATATTATTATTTTTAATTCCGTCTATCTATGTTTTGCAGTTTTATTGCAAACTTTCATGTATAATTTACAAAAAAATGGCAAAAAGCCGACTATTTCTAGAATTAAAAAGACTTACATTTATCACAAGTAACTAATGTGCTGTAAGGCAGCAAGTTAGCTGCTTGTGAAAATATGACACAAATTTATAAATAATTTCTGTGAACTAACAGCTTTATCTCCTTTAAATAGTTTTTATTGAATAAGTTGATTGAGTTTCAGTTAATTATCTATGCTTTTTGTTCAGAAAGCAATATATAACAAGTAGTTATTAAAAAATTTCTTATCCAAGGAATTTTGGTAATAATTTTTAGTTGCTTTCTTGGCTTTAACCCAAATTTAATTTCATAATTAGGATTAATAAAATAGTAATCAGACAGCTCAATTTTATAATTTTCTCTTTTTACGATTTTTAAAAACCTCTCTATTGTTATTCGTGTTTCTTTAACTTCCAGTGCTCCTTTAATCTCTTTTTCATCTTCTTTAGCCAATTTCAATAATCCTACATACATAAAATTTGGTAGTAAATGTATGAATGGCAGTCTTGATATAAACTTGTTGAATATTTGCTGATGTCCACCATAAGGGTTTTGCCACGGAGGGAACCCTAAAAACAGTTTCCCGTTTGGTTTAAGAAATTTTTTTACGAAATTCAGAAAATACTTTTGATTATGAATATGCTCCAATACATCGCGTAACATAACAATATCAAACTTTTCATCTGTTTTCCACTCGTAAATATCGGTTAAGACAAATTCAGGACTGTTTTCTTTGGTTGAATAGAATTTATTTGCGTTGTTTATTTTGTTTTTGTTTAAGTCAACGCCTACCGTTCTACACCCAATTTCTGTAAATGGTATCAAGTTCCCACCTTCGCCACACCCAATTTCCAACACTGAAGTGTTTGAGTCTATTGATATTGAGCGTTCTATAAACGGAATCACATATTTTTTAGTGGTTATTGCCTGTTCCTTAAAGTATAGTTCTCGGTTCTTATGTCGTTCTTGCATGGTTGTTATTAATGTTGTCGCGGTGTAACTGCCTGATTATTCCATCGCCAAGACCTATTTTCGGAACAATCAACTCTCTTGCTCCAACTGTTTTCATAACAGCAATAAATATGTCTAATGCCGGAATAATAACGTCTGCGCGGTGTGGACTAAGATTTACATTTATAAGTCTTTCGTTAAAAGTAAGTTTTGATAGTTCTTCTCTAATATTTTTTAATCTTTTTGTTTTAATAGGATTTCCAGTCTTATTCCCAATTATTTTTTGAAATTGGTTAATATTACCGCCAGAACCAATAATTGTTGGTTTAGGATATTTTTGCAGAGTTTTTTTTAACCATTTTGTCATGTTTGAAATAGTATCGGGCTGAACAGCGTTTGATATTGTTCTAACCGTACCAATAGGGAATGATTTTGTCGCTATTTTTTTATTGGTTGAATATAAAACAAACTCGGTGCTACCACCACCAACGTCAACGTAAAGATATGTTTTGTTGTCGTTTATAATTTCGGCAAGACCTCCGGTGTGAATTAGTTTTGCCTCTTCCTCTCCAGAAATTATCTCTATTTTTATACCTGTTAGTTTTTCGATATGATTAACCACATGAGTTTTGTTATGTGCTTCTCTCATAGCACTTGTAGCGCAAGCCCTATAGATTTTAACTGAGTAGGCTTTTATTAAATGTGAAAATCCTGATATCGCTTCTGTTAAAAGGTTAAGTTTACTTTCGCTGATTTTTCCTGATGTAAAAACATCTTCACCAAGTCTTAAGGGTACTCTTACTAATGTAATTTTTTTATACTGTATTCTGTTGGGCATTTGATAGACATCTGTTATTATGAGTCTAATTGCGTTTGAACCAATGTCTATAGCTCCGTAGGTAATAATATCAAGCATAAATTGCTGATTTGATTTGTGTTATGATTCTAGTGATTTTAAATATTCGTATATTTCTATTTGTGCTCTGACAACTTTTTCTCCTTTTTGAGGTTTGTATTTGTTTGACATTTCGCTGTCTAATATTCTTGCTTTAACATTATCGTTCCACTGTATATCAAAAATATTTCTTAATTCGCTTTGAACTTCTTTAGAATACACAGGGCAGGCAACTTCTATTCTGTGGTCAAGATTTCTTATCATCCAGTCGGCACTTGAAATATAGTAAAGTTCGTCGCCTCCGTTTGCGAAAATAAAGAAACGGCTGTGTTCAAGGTACTTGTCAACGATGCTTATAGCTTTTATGTTTCCATTGTTCTCTTTTAAATCAGTTTGTACAGTACATATTCCGCGAACAATTAATTTGATGCTTACGCCAGCTTTGGCCGCTGCATATAGCTGTTTTATTAAAGTCTCGTCGATCAAACTGTTCATTTTTAGGTGTATATATGCTTTTTTGCCAGCTTTCTTATTTTTAATCTCATTTGAAATTAACTTTAAAAAATGTTTTCTCATTCCATAGGGAGAGACTACTAAGTGGCTGTAGTTGTAGCGTTTATAGTTGTGTTCCAAAAAGTCAAACACTTTAGCTACTTCATTTCCAATTTCTTGGTCTGCTGTTAATAACCCGTCATCGCAATATGTCGAGGCTGTATCTTCGTTAAAATTACCTGTGCCGAGATATGAGAAAAATTGCTCTTTTTTATTCACAACTCGTTTAATTAGTGTCATTTTTGCATGGATTTTCAATCCAGGAATACCGTGTAATACTTTTACCCCAGCTTCTTGTAGAATGGTTGACCATTCTATATTAGCCTCCTCGTCGAATCTCGCTAAAAGCTCAATAACAACGGTTACATCTTTCCCGTTTTTTGCGGCATTAATTAAAGCATTTATAACTTTAGAGTGTGCTGCTACTCTATATACAGTAGTTTTTATAGATTTAACATCGGGATCGATAGCTGCCTCACGTAAAAGATCAATATAATGTTTAAACGATTGATATGGATAGTGTAGCATAATATCTTTTTTCTTAACGACATCTATAATGCTACTGTGTGGGTCGATATCGCGATGAAGCAAAACGGGAGGATTCACATTATCAAGCGATGGTTTTACCGATGGAAACTTCATGTAATCCTTGAAGTTGTGGTATCTACCACCGGGTATCATTGGGTCGCGGTTGGTTAAGCCCATTTTTAATGATATGAAATCCAACATATCTTTATCCATCTCGCGATCATAAACAAATCTTACGGGACGACCGGACAGCCTTTTTAGTAATCCTTGAGACATCTTTTCCATCAGCGATTTTGATATATCTTCATCAAAGTCTAGCTCTGCATCTCGTGTTATTTTTATGGTATAGGCTTTAATAGAGTCGTAATCGAACATGAAAAATATGTCATCAAGACAATACCTAATTAAATCATCGAGAATTAGTATGCGAACATTATCAGAGTCGTCAAAGTTTGGCAATACAACAAACCTCGATATACGAGGATTTACTGGTATTTCAATAATGGCATATTTTACTTTCAGTTTTGATTTTTTTGAAACCAATTTAATAGCGAGGTAAATAGTTTTTTCGCGTAAATATGGGAATGGTAATTTTGGCGACAATATTAGTGGGACAATATACGCGCTAACCACATCGGTAAAGTATTTATGAATATATTCTCCCTCTTGTGGTGTAATGTCTTTTACTCCAATTACGTGAACGCCTTCATGTTTTAGTTCTTCGAGAATTTTATTGTAGATATCGGAAAATTTTTTCTGTAACTTTAAGACCTTTTTTTGGATACTTTCCAAGATTCTTGCAGGGTCTTGTTCGGGAAAATCTCGGGGAGACTTGCCTAGTGCTACCAATCTGCGCATGCTGGCTACTCTTACGCGAAAAAACTCGTCTAAATTGTTTGAAAAAATACCTAAAAACCTTACTCTTTCAAGCATAGGAACTCGTTTATCTGCGGCTTCGTTCAATACTCTTTCGTTGAACGACAGCCAACTGATCTCACGGTTCAAAATATTTTCGTTGGTTGGTAATTGCATAGCTTTTAAATTAATATGTGTATGATAATTATAATTGTATTATGATTTATTTAAGTTTTTGAAAATCAACCATATATTCTATGCGTTTATTTATGCTATTGTATAGTTCGGTGATTTTCCCTGTCTTGATATTATGTTTTTTTGCATATTTTTTTAACGCAGGATAGGTTTTTGCGATTCCAAGTTGGATTGATAACCCTCCTTTAAAAGGGAAATAGACTACAATGCGCTCTTTTTTTTCAAATGTTCCAAGAGGTATATGTTTCCCAAGCTCAATTAAATTTTCTTCTGTACCCTTATATAACACAAAGCCAATTTCTGCATTTGTGAGGACATTGTCTTTACCCGGAATATCTTCGTATGAGCATATCGGGTGTGCATAACCAATATCGAATGATTTTAGAATCTCTATCTGTTTTTCAAACTCTGTTACAATATCTTCCTGACTGCCTGTAAAGGTTTGTTTGGTTATAGCAAATCCTCCTGTGTTCTTTATAGTGGGTTTAATTCGTTTAAAAATGCCATTTTTGGCAAAATATACCACTATTGTTATCATTATAAATAACAGGACAATAATAATGATTGTAAGAATTTTAAATATCATTGATAAACTGTTTAACTATTTGCTTGTGTTATAATCATATAATATTATCATTACGTGATATAAGTAATTTGGCATTTGTATCTTCAACTATCTTCCTTTACTTTCATGTTGTGGTTGGGCTGCAGTTAGTTTAATTCCCATTATTAACATATCGTCAACTTGAAAGCGTTCACCTTTCCAAGCTACAATAGTTTTACTAAAAACTTCGTGTTGTTTTCTCATTGACATTTTGTTTATTTCTAAAAGCATTTGTTTAAATCTTTTAACCATAAACTTTCTGCCGTGTGACCCACCAAATTGATCAACGTATCCGTCAGTACACAGGTATAGGGTGTCATCTGGTAAAAAATTGAAAGTTGTTGTTTTAAATTGTTTACACATCTCTTTTTGATAACTAACAGTCATGTTGTCAGGCTCATAAACGGTTAACTCGCCGTTGCTGACAACGTAAAGAGGATTGTTGGCTCCTGCGTATTCTATTTTCTGTTCTTTGTAATCAATAACAATAAGTGCAATGTCCATTCCATCTCTGGCTTCGCTTGTATCACCTCTCTGATGTAGTGAGTCCATGATATAATTGCGTAATTCGGTAAGAATGTTTCCTGGATGCAGTTCAGATATATGATTGTTTTCGACAATTTTATTAATAATTTCATTTAGGAATGCTGTTCCGAGCATGCTCATGAAAGCACCCGGCACACCGTGTCCTGTGCAATCAGCGACTGCGACAATTGTTTTTTTGCCTTTTTCTGAAATCCAATAGAAGTCACCACTAACTATATCGCGTGGTTGAAAAAACACGAAGTGGTCGGGTAAAAGCTTTGTAATATATTCTTGTGGTGGCAATACAGCTGCTTGAATTCTTTGGGCATATTGAATGCTGGCTTTAATTTTTTCAGACTGTTTCTCAATTTCGTCCTTTTGTTCTTGTATTTCTACGTTTTTTTGTTCTAACAGTTTGTTGGCTTTTTTAGTTTTAGCTATTTGGAAAAATAGTAGTCCCGAAAACATTACAACTATAACGATAACTATAAGCATGAAATTTCGGATCATCTCTTGTCGCTTGATTTCCGCTTTAGCTTTGTCTTCGACATCTTTTAGTTTAAGTCTTTCTATTTCTAACTCATATTTTTGTTCTCTTGTTAGCTGTTCAGCCTCTTCTAATGAAGTTTGTGTTTGTTTTAATATTTCATGTTTTTCTTGTAACTCTTGTTCTGTTAATAGTTTTTGAGATACAGCCTCACTAACTTTTTTTTGTGATTCGAGTTGAACTTGTGTCATCTCTTCACGTTTGATTTTTTGGTCAAAAGAGGCATAAAGATTAAAATATTCTAAAGTCTTTTCGTTATTTCCTAACTTTTTGTGAATTTCTGATAATAGACCATAACATGTTCTTATTAGCGAAATGTTGTTAAGCTCCATTGCCAGGGAAAGTGCGCTTTCTGCTGATTTTAATGCTTCGTTGTTTTTATTTTGATTTTGTTGTGCCGTTGCAAGGTTTGTTAATGCAGCTGCTTGTCCGGCTTTATCTCCCATTTGTCGATTTATTTGTAATCCCTTTTGAATATACTCTTCAGCTTTTGCATATTCGCTTTTATCGGAGTAAATCATTCCTAAGTTGCTACAACTATTCCTCATAGCATTGCGATTACCGTTCGATTCGGCAAGTTTATATAGTTCTTGAAATGATGTTATGGCTTCTGAAATATTTCCGTTATCCCACTGGTTGAACGCTATTTTGTTTAAATAAAAAATGGCGTTGTTCCTGTCGCCACCATCTAAAGCCTGTTGATAGCTTTGTTTAAGTTCATTTAATGACTGTGAAAATGTTGTTAATGGTTTCGATAGAATTATCAGCAATATTATAAAGGAAAGTCTTCTCATTGTATTACCTGTTAGCCGTGATTGAAATTAATTAACAGAAAACTCTATTTCTTTATTACTCATATTTCCAAGCTTATCTGTAGCTAGAACTTCTATTTTATAGTCCCTTCCCGGCGATAAATTACTTATTGGTTCACTGTATATTTTTTGTGCACTATTATTAATTTTATACTTGATATTCATTAGTCCAGATTTATCGTCTGTGGCTGACAGAAAAACAATTACATGGTTTGGGTACACTTCCATTTTTTTATCTAGGATTGTTTTGTTTCCAATTGGATTTACGCTATATCGTACAAAGATTTCAGGAGCTATTGAGTCAACATAAAAAGAGAAGTTTGAATTGTTAGAATTGCCAACCTTGTCGTACCCAATGAAATGTATGTTGGTTAAACCGTTATCTTCAATAGAAAATGGTTCGGTATATCTGTTCATAGTTTCGTTGTTGATACTGTACTCTATATAATCCATACCTGACTCTTTATCTGTGCCTTGTAGTGTTATTTTTGTTTTATCACTAATAAATACTGTATCTCGATTTGAAAAGAACGGACCGTCAAATTTATGAATTAGAGAAGGACCAGCAAGGTCAACATACATTTTGGAGTTTGCTTGACTTGTCTGTCCGCTTGTAGATTCATTGTTGACATTGTCAATGGCAAATGCGCGTATAGTTATTTTGCCTTTGCCCTCTTCAAGATAAAATGGCTCGGTGTAAAGCTTTTTTTCGCCGTTGTTTATGGAGTAATAAATCTCTTTAATCCCAGCTTTGTTGTCCATTGCGTTGATTTTATATTTGCTTCTTCCAGAGCTATATTCAATGTTATTTGATATAAATTTGTTGCCAATTATCTCTTCTACAATAAGTGGAGGTGTTTTATCAACATAAAACTCATAGGTATTGTTATCTTCCTGATTACCAACCCTATCAATCCCTCTGAATTTAATCGTGTGTTCTCCTTCTGAGAGTAAACTTGTTGGTATGGGCTTGCTGTATATTTTCTCTGGTTCATTATCAATAGAGTAAAATATTTTTTCAATGCCAGAGCCTGACTCTTCGGCCAGTATTTCAATATGTGTCTTGCCTGAAACTATATTTTCGTATTTATCTTTTTTGACATCAATATAGGTTTTAGGTTTTGATAAATCTATCACAACTGTCTGTGTTTTAATTTCTTCTATATTTCCAACATTGTCCACTGAGTAGTATTGAATAAAATATTCTTTCTCCTCTTTTAAATTAATTTCGCCTGTGAAGTCTTTAAAAGGCTCTTTATTAATACTTATCAATGTTCTCTCTACTCCCGACAACTCATCATTTGCAGATATTTTAATTACGACTTCACCTGCAACATACGCCTTTTTATCTCTGTAATATACCTTTGATTTATCGTAAGTGATTTTGGATACAGGGGGACGACTATCGGCATAAACTTCAAAAATAATATCTTCTAATGGATAGATCACCTGTTTGGTTGTAGTGTCAACACACCAAGGAGTTCTTATTGAATTGTATCCTTCTGTATCGAAATAAAATGGATTACTATATTTTTTATGTTTTTCGCTTTCAAGTCGTATTTTTTCTGATTCGTTGCCTGGTGAGGTGGAAATCCACAGGTACATTGGCTGACTTTTGTTCATGTATAATTTACCATCAGAAGATTTATACATTTTAGGAGTGTGCTTTAACTGTTCTTGCGAAAATAGTGTTGTGCTAAAATATAGAGAGAACAAAGCAACAAACGCAATAATTTTTTTTGTGATACAGAAGTTCATAAGTCGTGAGTTTTAATGTGTTGAAAGATTAGCTATATGAGTGTTTTTAAAGCTTTTATTACTTCGATAAATATAAATATTCGTTTTTAAATGTGCAAATGTTTAAATCTAATTGAGTATACACAAAGGATGTACCGTTCTATCATTTTATTTTTTTATATTATCGTTGACATATCTGTTTATATGGACAATATACACATGTGTTACTATTTTCTGTCTGGTCAAAGCGGTTGTTTTCATTAAACAAATTTTCTAATACGGTTTTTAAATTCTCTTTAAAAGGCTCAATAATATCACTTAAATGTATAGGGCTGTTTGGTTGTCCGTTAGGATGGAAAAAAGAGAAATTGTTATCTGTTATTTTTCTGCTTATTATTAGTCCTATTTTGATATCATCTGGCGTTGGTGCATTTGGATAAGAACTATAAAGCATAGCGTAGATAAGTGTTTGTAGTGCCTCTCTGTTTCTGGTTCTGGTACTGTCAAACAAGTTGGTTAAGTCCTTGGCAATGTTTATACTTGGGTTTCCGGTTTTGTAGTCAAGTATTCTTGTTTTGTCGCCTACTTTATCGATTCTATCTATATCTCCTTTTAGTTGTATTTGTTTTGCTTTTTCTCCTTCGAATATTTGAAAACTACTTTTTACCTTTTTTTCAAGGTCTATGATTTGTATAGGTGCATTAAGTTTATCAATTTCAATTATCTGGGTTATATATTCAATTACTATTTCCTGTAAAAGCTTGTTATATCCCGAATGGATGTTAAACTCCTCTAGATTTGCAGCAACTTTTTCAACTCGCTCTTTAATAGTTTTTGACTTTAAAAGATTGTCAAAATGTGTAGCTGAAATGGTTTTACCGATAAAACCCTTGTATAAATCCTCGATAGCTTTATGTAGCAAGTTTCCGAACACTCTGTTATCTATAACATTTTCAATGGTAATGGGCTCTTCCAAATTACACGGATATTTGAAATAAAACTTCAACGGGCAGTCTATATATGTGTTTATTACAGTGGGACTTAGCCCTTTTATTTGAACTTCCTTCATATATGCCGACACCTTTTCGTCCCACGGGAAAAAGGTTGGTTGTGGTAGTTTTGAAACTATTTGGAAACTATGTGCTCTTTTTGGCTTAAAATCCCACTTTTGTTCGGCAATAAACTGTTGTAGAAATCGTGTTGGCTCGGCTTTATCAATCTCTTGTTCATCGCTATTAACAATAAATGTAATGTTTTTCGAGCGTTGCATTAGTCTATACACATGATAGGCTGTAATATTAATGTTGTCTTCAAATGTGGTAAGCCCGTAACTTTTTCTTATAGAGTAGGGGATATGCGAAATTTGCCGTGATGTTGACGGAAGCATTCCTTCGTTAGCACCTGCAATTATAACATTTTCAAAATCAAGGCATTTGGTTTCTGCAATGCTTGTAATTTGAATGCCACTAACAGGAGACCCCTCAAAGGGTACGCTTAAATTGTTAATAAGCCGTTCTATTAGCTTTGCTTGTACATTTATTTCTAACTGTATATCAAAGCTTTTAATGACGTTCGAGAATTGATTTAAGTGAGTAATAATATGTTGCGCTGATTCAATATCAAAACTGTTTTGTACAGTTTTGTTTTCACAACTCTCTTTGCAAACAGCGATATAATTTTTTAGGATATCAGATAGTTTTGATGATACCGTTTCATTCTCAAACAAAAGACTTTTGTATAACCATGAAGATGATTGAAATTCGTCAATATCAACGAAAATTTTTCCTTTGCACTTTTCAGTTATTAATGCTGAGTCGTTATGAGTAATTCCCTTGCTATTGGCTAAACTTAGTAATAATTCAACCGAAAATCTTTTTTGGTTTTTACTGTTTGTTTGTTGTATCCATAGGTTGAGAAAATTTGAAGCAAAAGCAGCTGAACTTGAATACTTGACAGGCCAGCCTGTGGTTATGTTTATGCCATTGTATTTTGGCAGTTTACTAAGCATGGGTTGTAATATATTTGTGTCTGCCAGAACAATTGCCGTAAAATCGGGATTACTGTTATCAGACAAATGTTTTTCTGTCGCACAATTTATTGCTAACTGTGCTACTGACGACATACCCGGTGTTTCATAAATGTCAACACTTTTACTTCTCTCAAAATTTTCAAAATTAGATTTATCTAAAGCTGATGGGAATAGCTTTAAATTCTCTCTTATGTGGTAACCAGCCTCATATTTTTTATCAAGATATAACTCGTCGTAATCCCAATAAAATTGAGCTTTACCGCTATTTTTTATAAATTGCAAGATTGACTTCTCGGCATTTGTCAGATAGTCAAATCCTACAAATATAAAATCGGTGTTAGGAAGGGTAACATTACCACTTTTCAGGTTATCTAATGAGTTTTTGATATTTTTCCCGTGGTATGCTATCCCTTTTTCTGATAAATATTTGTTGTAATCTTTGTAGATAGGCAATAGATTTTTCCAAAATTCCAAAAAACGCTCTTTTATTTCGGTGTTTTCATCGGAATAAAATGTTTTCCAAAAACGCTCGATAGTATTTGCAAGTTCCTTGTCGTCGAAAGTATCTTCAATCTGTTTTATGTTTTCTATCAGACTAAATATTTCTTCGGGTTTAGCCAATGCTTTGTCGATATCATTAAAATCAGACAGAAGTACCTCTCCCCAAAAATAGAAATCATCGAATGTTTCACTCCCTGGCAAATGTTTTTTATAAACTATATACAGATGATAAACTAATTCTAAATTGCTCACAGTTATTAGGTTGGACCAACTTTCAACAAGCTCATTAAGTGTTGTAACCTTTGGAGCCAATATCTCGTTTGATGATATTTGGCTTAAATACCTATATAGGTAATACTCAGGTCGTTTTGAAGGGAGAACAACTATCTTATCTTCAAAATTGTTTTTAAATTTATCGTAAATATCTTGTGCTACAAGTTTTAAAAATTGTACCATTAGTAGTTTATTGTAAAACAGTTAACTGGCTGATAATCTTTCTGTAAAATGTTTCTTTAAGGTCTGTTTTTATCTCTGTATATAAATTGCTAAGTTAACAAAAAACCGTGATTCGTTTCAATTTCATTTTTACTTTTGAGATTAAATTATTGTAACATGGTATAATAGAAATAACTTTTTTATTGGGTAATGTAAAATTAGATGCACATACGTGTATATAAATGCATTTTTATTTGCATATTTACATAGTGTAAAATCAATTGTTATGTCGCACGCGGAGTTTGAAGCTCAATTATGTAATTTACGAAGTAGTTTAGAGCGTTACGCTTTAAGTTTAACTATGAACAAAGATGATGCGGGCGATTTGCTTCAAGAGACAATTTATAAGGCACTTCGTTATCGTGATAGTTTTGCTGAAAATACCAATCTTCTTTCTTGGACATTCACTATTATGAGGAATATTTTTATTAACAATTATCGCAAAAACTCACGATTGGCAAAAAATCTTGATTTCAATAAAGACACAACGTTTTTGGAAAGGCAGATTGAGACTGCAATAATGAACCCTGATAGTGCATATTCTGTAAAGGAGATACAAAAAGCTGTTTCAGAACTTTCCGATGAATACAAGATTCCTTTTAATATGCACACAGAGGGCTATAAGTATAAAGAGATAGCCGATGCATTGGATATCCCAATTGGTTCTGTTAAAAGTAGAATTTTTATTGCACGTCGAAAATTAATGACAAGGTTAAAAGAATATAGTTTAAGAAGTTGAGATTGTGTTTATAGGGAGAGTTTGAGGGAAACAAAGATGTAGTGAAAAAACCGAGACTTTTTAGGGTCTCGGTTTTTATTTTTATACAAGATTTACGTATGTATTGCTTCGCCGTGTGCAGCAGCAGCAGCCTCCATAACAGCCTCCGACATGGTCGGGTGTGGGTGAATTGATTTTATAAAATCTATTGCTGTTGCGTCGAGCTTTTTTGCTATTATTAATTCGGCAATCATTTCGGTAACATTAAGTCCTATCATGTGTGCGCCAAGTAGTTTGTCATTTTTGGCATCGAATATCAGTTTTACAAATCCTGTGTTGTTGCCGGCAGAGTTAGCCTTCCCTGATGCTGTAAATGGGAACTTCCCGATTTTTACTTCATATCCAGCCTCAATGGCTTTTTTCTCGGTTAGTCCAACAGATGCTACTTCTGGGGTTGTATAAGTACAGCCGGGAATATTTGTATAGTCGATTGGTTCGGGCGAGAGTCCTGCGATTTTTTCAACACAACATATAGCTTCTGCAGATGAAACGTGCGCTAAAGCCGGTCCATGAACAATATCGCCAATGGCATATACACCTTTAACGTTGGTGCGGTAAAATTCATCGACTTTTATCTTTCCTTTTTCGAGAACTATTCCATTTTCCTCTAACCCAATATTCTCAATATTTGGAGTTACGCCGACTGCAGAAAGAACAATCTCGGCTTCGACAGTTTTTTCTCCTTTTGGCGTTTTTATGGTGACTATGCACAAATTTCCTGATGTATCAACTTTTTCAACCGAAGAATCGGTCATTACGTCAATACCCATTCTTTTAAATGATCTGCCTAGTTGTTTTGACACTTCTTCATCTTCGTTGGGTACAATGTTAGGAAGGAATTCTACCAAAGTTACCTTTGTTCCAATAGAGCTGTAAAAGTAAGCAAATTCACTACCAATTGCTCCCGAGCCCACAACTACCATGCTTTCGGGTTGTTTGTCTAAAGTTAAAGCTTTGCGGTATCCAATAATTTTGATACCATCTTGCGGAAGATTTGGAAGTTGTTTCGAACGTGCGCCAGTTGCAAGAATAATATGGTCAGCCTCGATAATAGTTTTTGTGCCATCTTCGCCTGTAACTTCTACTTTTCCGTTTCCTGCAAGTTTGCCAAATCCTTGAATTACATCTATTTTGTTTTTCTTGAGCAAAAACTGAACACCTTTACTCATATTTGCTGCAACTCCGCGACTGCGTTCAACCATTTTTGGTAGGTTTGGTTTTATATCTCCGTCTATTTCAACTCCATAATCGGCAGATTTTTTTGCGTATTCAAACACCTGTCCACTTTTTAAAAGAGATTTAGTAGGGATACAGCCCCAGTTTAAGCAGATCCCGCCCAACTCTGAGCGTTCAACTATAGCAACACTTAAGTTCAATTGTGATGCTCTGATAGCAGCCACATATCCGCCCGGACCGCTTCCAATTACTAATACTTGATACTTCATTTTATTAAGTTTTTATGATTATCTATTATTTTGATAAAGACAAATGTAGTCAAGATTTTCTAATTAATTTAGTAACAATGTTCACTAATACAAATAATATTATTAACGAAAAAATTATGGTTGCACCAGATGGAACATTGATATACCACGATATTGCTAAACCAAGTAAAGATCCTAAAATAGCAAAAAGAATAGACAAAAACATAATGTGTTTAAAATTATTAGTAATCTGATTTGCAATAGCTTGTGGAATCGTTAGTAGTGATATAATTAGCACAATACCAGCTATTTTCATTGAGAAAACAATTGCTAACGCTACTAATGACATCAGAATATATTTGAACAGTGCTACAGGTATTTTATGTGTTTTTACATATTCTGAATCGAACGAAATAAAGAGTATTGGTCGGTAAAATATTGTAAAAAATGTGATTGTAACAAGGGCCAATGCTCCAATTAAGTATAAATCTAAGGTTTCAATGGTTAAGATTGAGCCAAAAAGGTAGTTCATAAGATTTGGCGTATATCCGGGAGTAAGGTATATAAAAAAGATACCCAGAGCCATTCCCATCGACCACCATATCCCGATTATAGAATCGTTTCTAACTCGCGTTTTGTCAGTAAAAAACTCTATACCCAATGCTGTCATAACTGAAAACATTGCGGCTCCTAATATTGGATTAAAGTTTAAGTACCATGCTAATCCCAATCCACCAAATGATGCATGAGCTATTCCCCCACTTAAAAAAACTATCCGATTAGTTACTATATAGGTTCCTATTATTCCACAAACCACACCAGACAATATAGAGGCAATAACAGCATGTAGTAGAAAACGATATTCGAAAATTGCGCTAATCATAACTCATCGTGATTTAAAAGAACTGTATGAGGAACAGTCCCATGGGTAATTAGTTGAATTGGACAGTTGTACGACTCTAACTGCTTTTGTGTTATGATATTCGATTTATGGTGGTGCAAATCTCGATTGACGCATGCAATACTTTTTACATAGGCAGAAATAGTTCCTAAATCGTGCGAGACAACCATAATCGCCCTTGTCTCATTTAATTGCTTAAGCAGTTCGTATAGTTCGCCTTCAAATTTATTGTCAACAAATGTGTTGGGTTCGTCTAAAATCAGCAAATCGGGGTCGCTGATAAGTGCTCGGCAAAGCAGGACGCGTTGGCGTTCTCCTCCAGACAGGCTACCGAATTTTTTCTTGGTAAACTCTTTTACACCAGCAAATTCTAGCCAATATTCAGCCTTTTCTGTATCGGCTTTTGTAAATCGTTTAAAAATGCCTTTGTTACCAAACAGTCCACTCAAAACCACTTCGTTAACAGGTATTGGGAATCTGTTGTCGTGTTGGTTCATTTGAGGCAAATATCCGATAGTTTTTTTTGTATTGAAAGTTATTTCTCCCTCCATGGGTTTTATTAACCCCACAATTGCTTTAAGAAGAGTGGTTTTACCTCCACCGTTGGGTCCAACAATACCAATAAAATCGTCTATAAAGACATCAAGGTTAATGCCCGATAATATCGGTTTTTCACTATAACCAACGGTCAGTTTCTTTATGCTAAGTAACGGTAAATTCATCTTAAATTATTCTGATTTTCTAAGTGCCTTTTCTATAATATTTGTTATTTCATACATAATACTTAACCAGTCGTAGTCTAATGGTTTGATTTGAGCAATTTCTGCATTCGTCTCTTTTGCAATAACAGAAGCCCTTTCGAAAGGGAACTCGTTTTGGATTAAAATAACTTTAATGTTCTCTTTTTTTATCTCGTCTATAATATCTTTCATTTTAGAGGGACTTGGTTCTTTGCCATCAATCTCAATAACAATTTGTTGTAAGTTGTATTGCTGTGCGTACCAAGTCAGCGCAGGGTGAAAAAGCAAAAACTTTCTGTTCTGAAAACCGGATAATTTTTTAGTTATATAATTGTCCAACGAGTCAATCTCTTTCAAAAACAGTTCCTCGTTTTTTCTAATAGAGTCGGCACTTGCAGGTACGAGTTTACATAATTCATCAGCCATTATCATAACCATCTCTTTTACCATAGGTGGATTTAGCCAAATATGAGGGTCAATTCTAGACGTATGTTTGTGTCCGTGATTTTCGTTGTTGAGGGAGTGTTTACAGCAAAAGGAGTCTGCTAACGTTAAATTTAATTTTTCTGAAAGGTCAACAACTCTCATCTTTGGATTTGAGTTGATAAATTTAGGAATCCACGCATATTCAAAATCAATATGCCCGATTTTGAAATATATGTCCGATTTTGAAATTTTTCGCATCTGTTCAGGTGCTGGCTCGTAAGTTGAGTGATCTGAACCAGCTACTAACATAGGGTTAACCTCGACAAAACCTAAAGCTAAGCGTTCAACCCAATACTTTTGAGCTAATAAACTAACAGTTACAATTGGCTTGTCAGTTTTTTGATTATTATTGCAAGAAGCTAACAGCATGAGGCTTAGTGCAATTGCAAAATTTCTCATAAAATCATATTTTTCGCGCGAATTTAATGCTTTCATGTGCTTTGAACAATTAAAATTGTGGAAAGTTTTTGTTTAAAAGATAAAAAATGGACTTCTACATACATTATAAGGTATGGTTGTTGTTCAGTTGTATATTTAATCTTGCCTATCGTCAAATTTATTGTAGAAAAAGGGTCGTTCTACAACTTTTTTTCGTACAATTGTGACTTGGTAAATAAAAATAAAAACAGAAGAATTATGAATAACGATTTTGTAACAATTTTACCGGGTGAAGGCTTTGGAAAATTACGTTTTAGCATGACACGCGACGAGGTTGTTAACGTTGCTGGGAAACCCGATGAGATAGAAGATTTTACATATTCTGGCGAAACAGTTGAGACGTGGCACTACGACAAATACGACTTTTCGATCTCATTTGAAAAAAACTTGGATAGCAGCTTAGATTCTATCGCTATAAGCTCTCCTGATGCTCTTTTGAATGGCGAGAGATTAATCGATAAAACAAAGTCGGAGGTTGTTCAAATTCTTAACAAAATGAACATAACCGATTTTGAAGAAGAAACAGTTGAAGAAGACCAGGATACAACTGTAACATTATTGAGCTTTTATGATTTAGGATTAATCCTATGGTTTGAAAATGATTTTTTGACAGAAATACAGTTGGGAATTTTTGAAGACGAAGAGGACTCTTAGGATTAATAAACAAGGTACAAAATAACCAAAATATAA
>JGI24712J26585_10000734_pt1 | contig 27874 bp, 26 predicted proteins | sample BioPla3DNA2_FD_26585 | JGI IMG/M metagenome (IMG submission 26585)
TATTTTGACGAATTATTTATCGGATTGGGGTAAACTATTTTTTATACCCTTTTCTAATCCTTTGATTTCAAGGGTTAGAAATTATGAAATTAACTCAATTATTTATAAGGGGGCAAATTGTAATGGCCGAATTGAAATTAAAGAATATCTATAAGAAGTATCCTAATGGATTCGTTGCAGTAAAGGACTTCAATCTGGACATAGCGGACAAAGAGTTTATTATCTTTGTTGGGCCATCTGGATGTGGAAAGTCTACCACGCTTCGAATGATTGCTGGACTTGAAGAAATCTCTTCAGGGGAATTATGGATAGGAGACAAGCTTTGTAATGATGTTGCTCCAAAAGACAGGGACATTGCCATGGTATTCCAAAACTATGCTTTGTATCCTCATATGTCTGTATATGATAATATGGCATTTGGATTAAAGCTTCGTAAAACACCTAAAGAAGAAATAGATAAGCGTGTTCGTGAAGCAGCTAAAATTCTTGATATAGATCATTTATTAGATAGAAAACCAAAAGCATTATCCGGAGGACAAAGACAACGTGTAGCGATGGGTCGTGCGATCGTTCGTGAACCAAAAGTATTCTTAATGGACGAACCTTTGTCAAACTTGGATGCAAAATTAAGAGTACAGATGAGAACAGAGATCTCTAAACTGCATCAAAGACTTAAAACAACATTCATCTATGTTACCCATGACCAAACAGAAGCGATGACATTGGGTACAAGAATCGTTGTATTAAAAGATGGTATTATCCAACAAGTAGATACACCAAATAATTTATATACAAAACCAAACAATTTATTCGTTGCAGGATTTATTGGATCTCCTCAAATGAACTTTATTGAAACGAAAGTTACTAAGAGTGGAGATGATATACTCCTTTCCTTCGGAAGCGAAGAAATCAAACTTCCAAAAGAAAAAGCTAAGAAGCTTATTGATGGAGGCTATGTAGGCAAAGACGTTATCATGGGAATTCGTCCAGAAGATCTCCATGATGAACAACCTTTCCTTGAAGCATCTCCTGACAGTATTATTAAATGTAAAGTAGAAGTAACAGAAATGCTTGGGGCTGAAATATTCTTATACATGACCTGCAATGGACAAAACTTAACCGCTCGTGTTGATCCAAGAAGCCAAGCAAAACCAGGAGATATTATTAAAGTTGCATTGGATGTAAATAGAATTCATGTATTTGATAAAGATACAGAAACAACTATTACAAACTAAATTTTAAGAAATAAAAAAGATAAGAGAAAGTGCACATAATTTGTGTATTTTCTCTTTATTTTTTTGAAATTCTACTATAATATAAAATAAAGTACAATTAATTTATTTAGGAGCGTTGATGCTATGATTTCAAATCAAATTCTACAAAGTACAATTGATGGATTAAAATCTATTACAAGACGGGACTTTTTTATAACAGATATAGAAGCTAAAGTAGTGGCGTCTACAGAAGAAAATCAAATCGGAATGCACATGGAAATCGTAGAAGATTTCGTGAATTCCCAAGCAGAAAGTCAACTCATTCAAGGATACCATTATTTCAAAGTATTTGATGAAAACACGGCAGAATACATCGTTTCTGTCCGAGGAGAAGATGAAGAAGTTTATAGAATCGGAAAGCTTGCAGTATTCCAGATTCAAAGCCTTTTGGTTGCATACAAAGAAAGATATGACAAAGATAATTTTATTAAAAACCTTCTGCTCGATAATCTTCTCTTAGTGGATATTTACAACAGGGCTAAAAAACTTCATATTGAAAACAATGTTCCACGGATTGTATATCTCATTGAAACTCAACCGGACAAAGATATCAATCTAAAAGAAGTTGTACGCAGTATGTTCCCTTCCAAATCAAAGGATTTTGTGACGGCAGTAGATGAAAGAAATATTATCTTAGTAAAAGAAGTAAGAGAAAAAGAACTTATAGAAGATAAAGAAAAGATTGCCAGAATGATCTATGATACATTAAGCAGCGAAGCCATGAGCAGCATTTCCGTTGCAGTGGGAACTATGGTTGAAGACTTAAAAGATGTATCCAGATCTTATAAGGAAGCTAAAATGGCACTGGAAGTAGGCAAAATCTTCTATAGTGAAAAGCATATCATAAGCTATAATCAATTAGGCATTGGCCGTTTGATTTATCAATTGCCAGTACCTCTTTGCAATATGTATGTAAAAGAAGTACTTCAGGGAAGAACCGTAGAAGAATTTGACGAAGAAATTTTAACGACTGTACAGAAATTCTTTGAAAACAATTTAAATGTTTCAGAGACCTCAAGACAGCTTTATATCCATAGAAATACATTAGTCTATAGATTAGACAAACTTCAAAAAATGACAGGTTTAGACTTAAGAAATTTTGAAGATGCAATTACTTTTAAAATCACTCTAATGGTTAGCAAATATATGAATTATATGGAAAAAATGTCATATTAGTTTCTCCCTAGGGCATAATGTATATTGCTATTTAATAGAGAATATTGTAAAATAAAATAGATTTTATGCCTCTTATGGGAGGGGATAACTTGATTCAATTGCATAATATTACAAAAATTTACCCGAATAATGTAACGGCTCTAAAAAATATATCCTTATCAATCGAAAAGGGAGAGTTCGTTTTTATTATAGGAAGTAGTGGTTCTGGAAAATCCACGTTATTAAAACTCTTATTAAAAGAAATAGAACCAAGCCATGGAGAAATTATTATCAATGAAAAAAATATAACCAATTTGAGAAAAAAGGAAATTCCTTTTTTAAGAAGGAAATTAGGGGTTGTATTTCAAGACTTTAGATTACTTCCGAATAAAACTGTGTACGAAAATGTTGCCTTTGCCATGCAAATTGTAGAAGCAACGCCTAAAGAAATAAGAAGAAATGTACCCATGGTGCTTTCTATGGTAGGATTGGCTAAGAAAGCTAGATGTTATCCTAACCAGTTATCAGGAGGAGAACAGCAAAGAACAGCTTTGGCAAGAGCTATAATAAACAATCCTCCTATTCTTATATGTGATGAGCCTACGGGGAATTTAGACCCGGTAACCTCCTGGGAAATCATGAAATTATTAAAAGACATCAATGACAGAGGTACCACGGTCATCATTGCTACCCATGAAAAAGATATTGTAGACAAAATGAAGAAAAGAGTCATTGAAATAAAAAACGGTACACTGATTCGAGATTTGCCAAAGGGTGGATACAGCGATGAAGATTAGAACTATGAAATATTTTGCAGGGCAAGGGTTTCGTGGCATTTGGAGAAATAGATTAATGTCACTGGCCTCAATTGGAACGATTGCTTCCTGCTTGATGATTGTAGGCATATTTTACTGCATTGCTGTAAATGTGGACTATATGTTAGAAACTTTAGAAGAAACTACAGGAATTACGGTTTTTTACACCGAAGAAATCTCGGAAGAAAAAATCCAAGCTTTAGAAAATCGATTAAATCAAATAGACCATATTGAAAAAATAGTCTATATTTCTCCGGAAGAAGCTTTAAACAAAGAAAAAGAAGAGTGGGGAGAATATGGCTCACTATTGGAAGGATTAGAAAACGACAATCCTCTGCCTCCTTCCTTTGAAATTACCCTCGACGATATAAGGTATCAAAAAGATGTTATTGCACAATTAAATAGAATAAGTGGAATAGAAATCAGATATCTGGAGGAAGAAACAAAAATTCTTATAGGCTTTAATAATATGATACGGATTATTAGTCTGGTACTGATTCTCATTTTGGGCTTTATTGGCGTAATGCTTATGGATAATACTATTCGCCTTACAGTCTATGTTAGAAAAAATGAGATTAATATTATGAAATATATCGGTGCCACGGACTGGTTCATCAGATGGCCTTTTGTCATTGAAGGCATCATCATTGGCATTATTGGTTCCATACTTCCTCTTATCATCATTTGGTTTTCCTATAGTTTTATTACAGAACTGATCTACGAAAGAAATACATTTATTCAAAAAATATTAGTCTTTAGAACAACAGGGGAAATCTTTAATGTGCTTACTCCAATTTCACTGGTAATAGGCATTGGAATTGGGGTTATAGGAAGTGCGATATCGATTAGAAGATATCTTAAAGTTTAGTTCTGTTATATAATAGGGGGAATTGTATGTATAAAGTTATAAAACGGGGGATAATTCTATTATTTGTTATTATCCTGGGATGCGGTCCCTTTTTCTCTGTAGCTGCAGACAGCCTAAAAGAGAAGAAAAATAAACTGGAAGACGTACAAAAGAACTTAAAAAACGCAAAAGAAAAGCTTAAAAAGACTAAAGAAGAAAAAGAAAATATTATGCAAAACATTGAAGCTCTTGACAGTGATTTAGCAAAAGTTGATGAATATCTTGAAGAGATTAATGGGCAACTTGAAGAGTTAGAAGCTGAAGTTCAACAAAAGGAAGAAGAGCTTATTAAGGCAGAAGAAGAAAGGCAAGCGCAATATGAGGCCTTTAAGGAACGCTTTAAGTATATGTATATGAATAAAAGAGTCGGTTATATGCAAGTTCTTCTTCACTCAAAAGATTTTTCTGATTTTCTAAACAGAGCGGATGTCATCTCTAAAATTGTGGAATATGATCAAAATTTAATCAAAGAGATGAAAGAGAACGAAGCAAAAATAGAAGAGCAGAAAAAGGAATTGGAGAACAAGAAAGAAGAGGTTACTCTTGTTAAAAAACATCAACTGGGTGTTAAGCACAGTATAGAAGAAGCAATGAAGGAGAAAGAAACATTAATTGCGCAGCTTAGTGATGATGAAGTCGCTTATATGGAACTCATCAAAGAAGAAGAAGAAATCTCCAAGCAATTAGAGAAGGAAATCAAAGAACTGACAAGAAAAAGTACCAGAATATACAGTGGAGGGAAATTTGAATGGCCGGTTCCGGGGTATTACACTCTAAGCTCCAATTATGGAGGAAGAACTGACCCGGTATACGGAGGCTATGCCTTCCATAACGGTATAGACATTCCTGCCCCAAAAGGAACCAATGTAATAGCAGCAGCCGATGGAGAAGTAATTGTTTCAGGATATGTTAACGGCTATGGCTATACCATCATCATTGATCACGGCAGTGGTTTGACCACTTTATACGGCCATAATTCTCAATTGGTTGCATCGGTTGGCCAGTTTGTTCAGCGAGGACAAGTGGTTGCGAAAGTGGGAAGTACAGGAAAATCAACTGGTAATCATAGCCATTTCGAAGTGAGAGTTAACGGAAGCCATACAAATCCTATACCCTATTTATCTAAATAAAGGACTTAGTCCTTTATTTTTTTATCAAGAAAATGACTTTAATCGTTTAACTATGGTATAATAATAAATAGTTTATAATACAATGAAAATATAATCACTAAGGGAGTGCCGATTGCATGAACAATAAAAAATCATTTTTGAGCGGTTTAGCTGTAGGGATGTCGATTGTTATTTTTATCAATATCTTTTTCTTCGGCTTTCGCATTGTCATGGGAATGACAGGTAATTCTAATTTAGGAATGAACCAAAAGGTCAATAAAATTCTTGCTTACCTCAATAAATTCTATGTGGATAAAATAGATGAAGATTCTTTAGAAGAAGGCATGTATAAAGGACTCGTCAGTGGTGTAGGAGACCCTTATACTACATATATGAGCAAAGAAGAGTTTGAGAATTTCCAGACAGAAACTTCAGGCCGTTATGCCGGCATTGGAGTTGTTGTATCTGTGGACCAAACGGATCAACTCATTACCGTTGTTTCACCCTTTGAAGGTTCCCCCGGGGCGAAAGCAGGACTGCTTCCAGGTGATAAAATTATTAAAGTAAATGATTTTGAAGTGACAGGGGATGATTTAAACGAGGCGGTATCCATGATGAAAGGTCCGGCAGGCACCAAAGTGAAATTAACGGTTTATAGAAAATCTGACTTTAAGACCTTTGAAGTGGAAATTACCAGAGCCAATATTGACTATCCTACAGTTTCCCATAGAATGTTAGATAACCAAATAGGATATATAAAGATTGTTTCTTTTGATGAAGTAACCTACAATCAGTTTATGACTGCCTATAAAGATTTAAATAGTAAAGGACAAAAAGGACTTATTATTGATCTTAGAAATAACCCTGGAGGGCTTCTCTCTACCGTAACCAAAATTGCAGATCAGCTTCTTCCTGAAGGAATGATTGTTTATACGGAAGATAAGAACGGAAAGAAAGACACGTATTTATCTGATGCCAACGAGATCAAAGTACCACTGGTGCTTCTTGTCAACGAAAACAGTGCCAGTGCTTCGGAAATATTATCGGGAGCGATAAAAGACCATAATAAGGGCAAATTAGTAGGAACCACAACCTTTGGAAAAGGTTTGGTTCAGTCCATCTATCCTTTGGGAGACGGTTCTGCAGTCAAAATTACTATTTCAAAATATTACACGCCCAGTGGGGTATGTATCCAAGGAATAGGGATCGAGCCTGATTATGTAGTAGAATTAAGTGATGAATTAAAATCTAAGTTAACTTTGGAAGAAGACGAAGATATTCAGCTTAAGAAAGCAGTAGAAGTAATCAAAGAGCAGTTATAAAGTTTTAAGAATAGGTGATATGATGCATTCCTTTTTTCAAGTTGTTTATACAACATTACAGGCGGTGGCAACCGCCATTTTTCATCCTTGGTTTTTGATTGTAATTTATTTAATGTATAAAATGTATAAAAAAAATGGGGATATGGAAGTAGAGACCCTGCTTTTTATGAGACAAAAAATCAGTAACAAGATGGTTCAGTCTATCCTAAGCGGCATTTTAATCGGTATAGGAGCCAGTATTCTTCTTGTTGTTATAGGGTTTCCCATACATCTTTCAGAATATATGGTGTTTCTTCTTCCAGTTGCCATTCTGCTTGCGGTGATAAATTTCAGGTATTTATGTTTTTCCTATGCAGGAGGGATCTTAGGCATCTTATCCTTTATTTTTCAAGGGCAAATGTTTTTAGGATATAAACTTCCGGATATGAATATGGATATTCCGGGAATCATTGCCCTGGTGGGAATCCTGCATTTTATGGAATCGCTTCTTATTTTACTGGAAGGTGCCGATGACAGTATTCCGATTATCATTAAGAAAGAAGGGAAGTTTGCTTCGGCATACATGATGCAGAAATATTGGCCCCTGCCCTTTGCCCTGCTTGTTATGGAGGTTATGACTGCAGTACCTCAAGGCAGCATAGAAATGCCGGATTGGTGGCCTCTTATGAAAAACATCATCGACAATCCCGGTGGAGTACTCGTATACTCCATTTATCCCATTACGGCAGTCCTGGGATACGGAGATATTGCGGTATCCACCACTCCGGAGCAAAAATCCAGAAGAACTGCCTTATCTCTTATGGCATATAGTTTATTCCTTTTAGTGACAGCCATATTTGCACCCAACAGGATTTGGCTTCAAGGATTAGGAGTGATTCTAATGCCCCTTTTACATGAGATTCTTATTGTTCAAGGGCAGAAAAGAGAAAGATATTCTAAACCTTTATATGTTTATCCGGATAAAGGGGTTAGAGTTTTAGATTTAAAGCCGGAGGGCTTAGGAGAAAAGCTAGGACTCAGACGAGGGGATGTTATATTAAAGATTAATGGCACAGAAATAGAAAACTATCTTCATATGAAAGCGATTCTTAATAATTATTTCACATTTTTATGGGTGGATATTTTGGGGATAGACGGTAAGCATAGATGCATAGAACATCAAGCCTATCCCTCAGGAGTAAATGATTTAGGTATTATTCCACTCATTGAGGAACCTTTGGCGGTATATAGATTAGAAAACATGGAAAGCGTAGGCCTTTTTAGAATGTTTTCAGGGAAAAAATAGAAATAGAACGTCTTTAACGTCTATTTCTATTTTTTTATTTCATAAGTGAGATGTAGTCGCTATCTTATGTGTTCATGATTTTTTAAGTGATTCATGCAGTATTCATAATCTCCTTCACAGGTGGAGCAGTATCTAAACTCCATATCCGGATCATCTTTTTCGGTAATTCCGCATATTGTACATTTGTGAATGGTAAAGTCTTTAGGCATCTGAGCTTTAAACTGTTGCCTGTTTTGATGAACCACTCTGCTGGTCTTGGCATTGGTTACAATATCCTTGCCGAAGAAAATAAAATAATTGATTAAAGAAGCGATGGCTGCAAGTTTATAGGGCAGAGGATAAACTAAAATAGTAAGAATAAAAATAAACCAGTCAAGCCAAGCTAAATACCGGATTTTTATGGGAAGAAGAAAGAATAACAGTATTTGATAATCAGGATAGATTCTTGCAAAAGCCAGAAATAGGGATAAATTAATATAAGTCGAAGATACAATGGAATTCGATATAAAAGCAGACAAGATGGTTCCAAGCATACCTAATAAATAAAACAGATTAAATCTAAAAGTTCCCCATTCATGTTCCAGGGAGGAACCGATCATATAATAAAAATACAATACAAAAGCTGCCCATAGGGGAGAAAGGGTAGGCGGTATAAATATAAAGGTAATCAGCCGCCACACTTCTCCGTTAAGCACTGATGTGGGATCGAGCATAAGAAAATATAAACTTTCCTGAGAGAGATACGTCATCACAAAAACAATGGCATTTAAGCCTATAATGTATAGCATTAAATTACGGACAGCAAAACGTCCTAGTTTTCTTTCTAATTGATCCAACCATCGCATAGTAATTCTCCTTTATTGATGAATATGGACATCCATTTGAGGATAGGGAATCGAGATATTTTCTTTATCGAATTCCAATTTAACTTTTTCCCTGAAATCATAGTAAAGATTCCAATAATCCGTACTTTTACACCATAGCTTTACATCAAAGTTTATGGACTTATCTCCTAATTCCGATACACCAATCACCCATGCAGGCTCTGTAAGAACCATAGGATGATTTTTTGCAATATTGGTTAAGATTTCTTTTACCTTTAAAATATCGCTGTTGTAACTTACTCCAAAGACAAAATCCAGCCTTCTTGTATCTTGAGTAGAATAATTTACAACACTATGATTAGACAGTTCCCCATTGGGAATAACTATCTTTTTATTATCCGAAGTTAAAAGCACAGTGTATAAGATTTGAATTTCTTTTACAGTTCCTCCCACGCCTTGTGCCTCTATGTAATCTCCCACATTAAAAGGTCTAAAGGCTAAGATTAAAACCCCGCCTGCAAAATTGGCAAGACTCCCTTGAAGGGCGAGACCTATTGCTAAGCCTGCAGCACCAAGAGCAGTAATCAGAGAAGTTTCTTTAACTCCCAGAGTGGCGGCTACAGTAATATAAAGGATTATTTTTAACCCAAACCTTGATAAAGAAATTATAAAAGAATGGAGAGACTGATCGGTTTTACTTTTTTCTAAAGAACGATCGATTATTTTAACTAAAAATTTAATTACCCATAATCCAACAACAAGCAATACTATACTTCCAAGAAGTCTTGGTCCGAATTCCAGGGCTTTATCCTTAATAAAATCCATCCAGCTCATCATATCACCTCATTTTTTAGTTTAATTTATTATGTCTCTTTTTCCCTTGTTAGTCAAATCCTATATGGACTTATTTTTTGCAAACATATGTTTTCAAATACTCAAACATATGCTATAATGATTTAGTTATTAATAATGATTATTAAATAAATGTAGAAGGTGGGTATGGTATGGCAGAATTTCAACTTATATCCGAATATAAACCGACGGGGGATCAGCCGGAAGCAATCGAAAAACTTTCAAAAGCAATCCAAAAAGGAAATAAGTTTCAGACACTTCTTGGCGTGACCGGTTCGGGAAAAACCTTTACGATGGCAAATATCATTCAAAATGTCCAAAAACCCACACTAATCATTGCACATAATAAGACCTTAGCAGCACAGCTTTACAGTGAATTCAAAGAGTTTTTTCCAAATAATGCAGTAGAATATTTTGTGAGTTATTATGACTATTATCAACCGGAAGCATACATTCCTCAAACGGATACATTTATAGAAAAAGATTCATCCATCAATGAAGAAATAGATAAACTTCGCCACTCGGCAACTGCTGCCCTGGCAGAGAGAAGAGATGTCATCATCGTTGCCAGTGTTTCGTGTATATATGGATTAGGAGACCCTATTGATTACAGCACACAGGTACTTTCCTTAAGACCTGGAATGGAAAAGGGAAGAGACGAGGTTTTAAGAAAGTTAGTAGAGATTCAATACACAAGAAATGATATGGAATTTACGAGAAGCACTTTTAGAGTAAGAGGGGATGTGGTGGAAATTATCCCTGCAGCTTCCTCTGAAAGAGCTATTCGAGTGGAATTTTTCGGAGATGAGATAGACAGGATTTCTGAAATAGATACCTTAACAGGAGAAATCATAGGCATTAGAGATCATGTGTCAATTTTTCCCGCTTCCCACTATGCCATTCCTCAGGATAAACTGGAGATAGCCATTAAAGCCATAGAAGAAGAATTGATTCAAAGAGTAAAAGAATTAAAGGAAGAGGATAAGCTTTTAGAAGCTCAGAGACTTGCTCAGAGAACGAATTTTGATATAGAAATGATGCGGGAAGTGGGCTATTGTTCCGGTATTGAAAACTATTCAAGACATCTTTCCGGAAGAGCTGCAGGAAGCACCCCCCATACCTTAATTGACTATTTTCCGGAGGATTTTTTAATCATAGTGGATGAATCCCATATTACAGTTCCTCAAATTAGAGGCATGTACAATGGGGACAAAGCCAGAAAAACCACCTTGGTAGAGTATGGCTTCAGACTGCCCTCAGCGCTTGACAATAGACCTTTAAAGTTCGAGGAATTTGAAAGCAAGATTAATCAAATCTTATTTGTGTCGGCGACACCGTCAACTTATGAATACGAACACTCTAATATTGTTGCAGAGCAGATTATAAGACCTACGGGACTTTTAGATCCTATTGTTGATGTTCGCCCGGTTAAGGGACAAATTGATGATTTGTTCCATGAAATTCAAAAGAGAGTAGAAAAAAATCAAAAGGTGCTGGTCACCACCCTAACCAAAAAAATGGCAGAAGATTTAACGGATTATATGAAAGAAATGGGTGTCAAAGTAAGATATCTTCACTCGGACATCGATACTTTGGAGCGTATTGAAATTGTCAGAGACTTAAGAATGGATGTATTTGATGTTTTGGTGGGCATTAACTTACTTAGAGAAGGTTTAGATATACCTGAAGTCTCTTTAGTGGCTATTTTAGATGCCGATAAGGAAGGCTTCTTACGTTCAGAAACATCTTTAATTCAAACCATAGGCCGTGCAGCGAGAAATGCCGAAGGCTGCGTGATTATGTATGCCGATAAGATTACGGATTCTATGAGAAAAGCGCTATCGGAAACCAATAGAAGACGACAGATTCAGGATGCCTATAATCAAGCTCACGGTATTGTTCCAAAAACCATTGAAAAGAAAGTTAGAGACTTAATTCGTGCAACGAAGACAGCAGAAGAAGAAGGAAAATATACTACAGAAAAAGATCCGGAATCCATGGACAGAAAAGAACTGGAAGAAAGAATTGCAAAAGTAACCAAAGAGATGAAACAAGCAGCTTCCGATTTGCAATTTGAACGGGCTGCACAACTAAGAGATGAACTGATCGAGTTAAAAAAATATCTGCAAGAGTTATTATAGAGGTGAACTATGTCAAAGGATAAAATCATCATCAGAGGAGCAAAGGAGCATAATCTAAAAAATATCACTTTAGAAATTCCTAGAGATAAGTTTGTAGTATTTACAGGCTTAAGCGGCTCTGGGAAGTCTTCTTTAGCTTTTGATACCATTTATGCAGAAGGACAAAGAAGGTACGTAGAGTCTCTTTCTGCCTATGCTAGACAGTTCTTAGGACAAATGGAAAAGCCTAATGTAGAGCAGATAGAAGGTTTATCCCCTGCTATTTCCATTGACCAGAAGACAACGAGCAGAAATCCAAGATCAACAGTAGGTACGGTAACAGAAATTTATGATTACCTTAGACTTCTGTTCGCCAGAATAGGCATCCCCCACTGTCCTAAATGCGGTAAAGAAATCAAAAGGCAGACCTTGGATCAAATCGTTGATCATATTATGGCATTGCCCCCGAGAACGAAAATTCAACTCCTGGCTCCAGTTGTCAGGGGAAGAAAAGGTGAACACGTTAAGGTTCTTGAAAATGCCAAGAAAAGCGGTTATGTACGGGTAAGAGTTGATGGTATTATCTATGAACTGTCTGAAGAGATTAAGTTAGAAAAAAATAAAAAGCACTCCATAGAAATCGTTGTGGACAGATTGGTTGTTAAAGAGGATATCGCAAAGAGACTCAGTGATTCTATAGAAACGGTTATGAATCTTTCCAATGGCTTACTGCTGGTAGATGTCATAGGAGGAGAAGAACTTACCTTTAGTCAAAACTTTGCCTGCCCCGACTGCGGAATCAGCATCGATGAAATCGAGCCAAGACTTTTTTCCTTTAATACACCTTTTGGGGCTTGCCCGTCCTGTACAGGTCTTGGATTTCAAATGAAAATAGATCCTGATCTTATTATTCCAAATCCCAATCTTAGCATTATGCAAGGGGCAATCAGCGCGCCCGGATGGAATGCCATAGATAATGCCGAAAGCTACGGCCATAATTTCTTTAAGGCTTTGGCAAAGCATTATCATTTTGACTTAAATACTCCCTTTAAAGATTTGGATGAAGAGATTAAGGATATTATTTTATATGGCTCAAAAGGAGAAAAAATTAAAGTAGAATATCAGAATGCCAATGGAAGAGGTTCCTATATGTATGCCTTTGAAGGGATCATTCCGAACATGCACAGAAGATATTCAGAAACCTCTTCAGACTATATGAAACAAGAGTATGAAAGCTATATGACCAATATTCCTTGTCCTACTTGCCATGGCGCCAGATTAAAACCGGAAGCTTTAGCGGTAAAAGTAGGCGGAAAGAATATCTCCGAAATTACAGATATGTCAATTATAGAATTACAGAAGTTTTTTAACTCCATGGATATCAGTGACAGGCAAAAACTCATCGGAGAGCAAATTTTAAAAGAAATACATGCCCGCATTGGATTTTTGGTGAATGTTGGACTGGATTATTTAACCCTTTCAAGACAAGCAGGAACCCTTTCAGGGGGAGAGGCACAACGCATTAGATTGGCTACCCAAATCGGCTCAGGCTTGGTAGGGGTTGTGTATATCCTGGACGAGCCAAGTATTGGGCTTCATCAAAGGGATAATGAAAGACTGATAAAAACTTTGGAGCGTTTAAGGGATTTAGGCAATACACTGATTGTTGTTGAACATGATGAAGATACCATGTTTGCAGCGGATTATATTGTGGATATAGGGCCTAAAGCCGGTTCCCACGGCGGAGAAGTGGTTTGTGCCGGAACGGTTCAGGAAATCATGGCTTGCCCTGAATCAGAAACCGGTGCATATCTTAGCGGAAGGAAAAAAATAGAGGTACCAAAAGAGAGAAGAAAAACCAACGGTAAGTGGTTATCCATTAAAGGTGCCAGAGAAAACAATTTAAAAAATATTGACATTAATATACCTTTAGGGATATTTACCTGTGTTACAGGGGTTTCAGGTTCAGGAAAAAGTTCTTTTGTCAATGAAATCTTACTTAAAAGATTGGCGAGAGATTTAAACAGAGCCAAGTTAAAACCGGGACTTCATGATGATATCTTAGGAATAGAACATTTAGATAAGGTGATTAGCATCGATCAATCCCCTATCGGAAGAACGCCAAGGTCTAATCCTGCCACATATACTGGGGTGTTTGACGATATACGAGAGGTATTTGCAAGTACTCCAGAAGCAAAAATGCGAGGTTATCAAAAGGGGCGTTTTAGTTTCAATGTAAAAGGTGGAAGATGCGAAGCCTGTCATGGAGACGGAATTTTAAAAATCGAAATGCACTTCTTGCCGGATGTTTATGTACCCTGTGAGGTGTGTCATGGCAAACGCTATAACAGAGACACGTTAGATGTACATTATAAAGGAAAATCCATTGCGGATGTTCTGGATATGACCGTTGAAGAAGCATTGGAGTTTTTTGAAAATCATCCTAAGATTAAAAGAAAGCTTGAAACCCTAAACGATGTAGGTTTATCTTATATTAAGCTGGGACAACCCTCTACGACGCTTTCAGGAGGAGAAGCCCAAAGGGTAAAATTGGCTACGGAATTAAGCAAGAGAAGTACCGGAAGAACAATGTATATTTTGGATGAACCCACAACAGGACTTCATTTTGCAGATGTGCATAAACTGATAGAGATCCTTCAGAGATTGGCAGAAGGCGGCAACTCCATTTTAGTGATAGAGCATAATCTGGATGTGATCAAAACATCGGATTATATCATTGATTTAGGACCTGAAGGGGGAGACAGAGGGGGAGAAGTGATTGCCACAGGAACCCCTGAGGAAGTTGCTCAAATTGAAGGTTCCTACACAGGAAAATTTTTAAAGAAGATATTAAACAAATAGAATATTTTACCAAAAACTTTTTTGAATGAATACCCTGCGAATAGAAAAAACTAATCAAAAATAAGAAGGCAGGGTGATAATAATGATTAACAGCATTATGGACACCAGAGTAAGACGTGAAGACGGACACTACCACATTTTTTTAAAACTTCCCAAAGACGAATACGAACTGATTTATGACGGCAATTATAGCAATGAAAATGCGGCAGATATTTTAACATATTATTTAGAGATGCGTGGAGACGACGGAAAGCCTAAGAATATTGTCATCAAACAAAGCGAAAAACCAGATATGGTGGAAATCCAGGCGGATTTAGAATACTATGACAATGAGCATACAGACTATAATAAACAACTGGGAAGTTTCTTCATAAATATTATGGATCCTAAAGATAAAACGGAATGGTTTCAAAAAAGATTTGGCGATAATAAATAAAACAGCCCTAAAGGCTGTTTTATTTATTAATCGAATCTTTCAAATCTATGGCTTCCAGAAGAAGAACGATAATACTTAGCAAGCATGGTTTTGTTGGATGAAGTATACACATATCCTTCAATGTCAGCACCTGGGAATTCATCTTCTATGTCGTCATAGATCTCAGACATAAAGTTTCTGATTTGAGAATCGGTTAAATCATCCCACTCATCACCGTATGCATTATAGTCTATTCTAACTTCATAAACTATATCTTTTTTATCCCCGTCTAATTCAACAGATAGGCGAATGCCTGTGAAATAATTTTTATAATCATAGTTAAGCTCATCTTCTAAATCAGATATATCTGTGTTGCCTACAAAATCAAATTTAAGCTTTTGTTTGGAATCGCTTTTAAATTCAACCACATCTTCTCGAGCATCCGTATCGTATATATATCCTTCTATTTTCGCATCTTTGAAACTATCCCAGATATCATCGCAAATGTCTTGAATATATTTTTCGATATCTTTTTGTGATAGTTTGCTCCATGCTCTTGCAAAGTCATCTAAATCAACTTTTATTTTTAAAGTGATTTTGTCTTTATTGCCGCTAAGCTGAATATCAAATTCAATATTTTTATATTCTTCATAGTCTTTTATAAGCTGTTCTTCCAGCTTAGACAAATCGGTAGTTGTATTCTTTTGGTTCTCTTGTAAGGTTTTAATCTGTTGTTCCAAAGCTGCTTTTTCTTGCTTTAACTGAGCGATTTCAAAGCTCTTTTGTGCCAATTGAGCAGTTAGAGTAGAGATTTGTTGGGCCTGATCAGAAGTAGAGGGACCATTATCGGTAATTGCAATCTGTTTGTTTACGCCATCCCATGTTACATTTTTACCAACTAATTCTGCTACCAATCTTAAAGGAACATATGTAGTATTATCCACAATAAACGGTTCTTTTTCATCTGTTTTAATCTGACCGTTATAGCTAATTTTAATACCATTAAATATCGCATTTAATGTTTTAGTCGTAGGAGCGGCATATATAGCAGTAGCAGTTGAAAAACAAAATGCAGCGCTTGTTGCCAATGCTATCAGACGTTTCTTGCTGTTATTCATTATGATTCATCCTCCTTTGAGTTTTATTTTCAATGACTATTATAAAAGACGTCTTTGTTTTTTTCAAGGAAACAGAGGATGAATTGGAAAACTGTAACATAAATTTAATGTAAGCGATCTACAATAGCCGTATAAAGAGGCTCTAGTCTGTCCCAAATCCAACGATTAGAATCATATCCTGATTCACCAATATCGATGATATCGGTTTTATCCAATATAAATCCTGGTACAGATTTAAGTGCAGGAAGAATGGTGTATAATATGGATGCAATTTTATGGGGATATACATGTCCTAAGATTTCCAGGGCTATGGAATCCGTAGAAATGTTTAAGTGTTTATCCATTTGCTCCTGATAATTTTGCTTTAAAGTTTGTGCGATATCCCTACCTATTAAAGCTTCATTCTTAAGTAATTCATTTAAAACTTGATTGTTCTTTAAATGTATTGTATGGTCTGAAAAAGCAACATGAATATGATGATTTTTAACATTAAGAGGTCGGTAATTTAAGTTCATCTTTAGCACTCCTTCTTAGTTAATGTACTTATTATATCTTAGTTTGAAGTGCCTTATACCTGATAGAGACTTAAACCAATAGATTATGGTATAATTTTATTGCATAGGAAATTCGGAGGAATTTCCTATGCAATAAAAAAAGAATGGTCATAGACCACTCTTTAAATAACAATATTAAGAATTATAAAGTAAATCTTTAATAGTAGATTCTACTAATTCAATAGCATTTTTAGCCATATCCTGAGGAAGTTCCTGAAGAAGGATAGGCTTCCCAATACGAACATCTACCTCGGCAGGAGTAATGCGGAATCCTCTTTCTTCCATTATCTTATACGAGCCAGAAATTGCAATCGGAACAATAGGTACATTGGTTTTTTGGGCAAGGCGCAGGCTTCCTTTTTTGAATTCTCCCATGGGACCTCCTTTGCTTCTGGTACCTTCAGGGAAGATGACCATGGATTGCCCTGACTTTAATATTTGAATACCTTGATCCATTGCTTTAAGGGATTGCCTTAAGTCCTTTCGATCCATGAATACACATTGGATTAATTTCATCCATGTATGTACAAGAGGAAGCTTAGACAGTTCAATTTTGGCGATAAAGCCTTTGGGTTTATCGATAAATCCCATAAGTATAGGAATATCAAAGTTACCCTGATGATTGCTTACAAAAAGCACAGGACCGTGGCTTGGGATGTTTTCAAGCCCTTTTACATGAATTTTACTGCCGGTAGCTCTAACCATTGCTTTTGCCCAATTATGGGTTACTTTATGAATGTATGCATTGGTTTGATCGGGAGTGCTGAATTTTTTAAGAAAATAAATTTTTATCAGGAAGAATAGAGCGATTATTTGATACAGCCAAAAATAAATAAACCACACAATCGTACGGAACATATACTCACCTCGACTTTAAAATTTTTTTAGGAAAGAAACATATACACCCCTTAAAATCTGAAATATTTTTCATTATAACATAAAATACAGGCGGCCAACTACTCTACGTTTAGAATGGAGTGACACTATGTTTGATATACAGGAAGAATTAAAGAAATTACCCCAAAAGCCTGGGGTTTATCTTATGAAGGATCAATTTGAGAATATCATATACGTGGGTAAAGCGGTTAATTTAAGAAACAGAGTCAGACAATATTTCCAAAGTTCCAGGAACCATTCTCCAAAGGTACAAAAAATGGTTCTTCATATTAAAGAATTTGAATATATTGTTACTGATTCAGAAGTTGAAGCCCTGATTCTTGAATGTAATCTGATTAAAAAATACCGTCCCAAGTATAATATACGCTTAAAAGACGATAAACATTATCCTTATATTAAGATTACCGTGAATGAAGCTTATCCTAAGGTATTTATGACGCGAAAGCTTTTAAAAGATAAAGCAAAGTACTTTGGTCCCTATACAGATGGATTGGCTTTAAAAGAAACCCTGGAGCTTATTAAAAAACATTGGCCAATTCGTACCTGCAACAGGGTACTTCCAAGGGATATAGGCAAAGAAAGACCTTGTCTGCAGTATCATATAGGACAGTGCAAAGCCCCTTGCGCGGGACTCATTTCTGAAGAAGACTATAAAAAAATGATTGCAGAAATAATTTCATTCTTAGATGGGAAATATGAAGATGTGATCAAAGAATTAGAAAACCAAATGCAGGTTGCTTCAGAGGAGCTCAATTTTGAAAAAGCAGCCCAATTAAGAGATCAAATTCTGAGTATAAAAAGAATTGCCCAAAAGCAAAATATGATTAACGCCTCCATGGAAGACCAGGATGTCATTGCCTTCGCAAAAAAAGAAGACGAAGCTTTAGTACAAGTATACTTTGTTCGAGGAGGCAAAGTAGTCGGCAGAGAACATTTTCTATTGGACGGGGTGGATGAAACCAGCTCAACAGATATTATGACGTCGTTTATCAAGCAGTTTTATGCTGGCACTACATTTATTCCGAAAGAAATTATTCTTCAGGAAGAAATTGATGAATTAGAAATCATACAGTCATGGCTTAGCGACCGTAAAGGACATAAGGTTTATATCAAGGTTCCTAAAAAAGGAGAAAAATCAAAATTAGTGGAAATGGCGGAGAAGAACGCAGAGCTCACCCTTAATCAATTTGGAGAAGAAATGAAAAGAAAAGAACAAAGAACGAAAGGGGCCGTAGAAGAAATTCAAAATGCCATAGGGATTGAAGAAACCATTCACCGAATAGAAGCATATGATATTTCAAATACTCAAGGGATAGAAGCGGTAGGTTCCATGGTTGTATTTGAAGGCGGCAAGCCTAAGAGAAGTGATTATAGAAAGTTTAAGATCAAGTCGGTTCTGGGGCCCAATGATTATGCCAGCATGGAAGAAGTCATCAGAAGGCGGTTTACTCATGCTAAAGAAGAACTGGAAGGGCTTAAAGAAAAAGGATTAACAGTGGATGAAGGTAAATTTACAAAACTGCCTCAGCTGATTCTCATTGATGGAGGCAAAGGACAAATTCATGCTGCACAAAAGGTATTAGAAGAACTGAATATCTCTATTCCTGTTTGTGGAATGGTTAAAGACGATAAACACAGAACAAGAGGGCTTCTTTATAATGATGAAGAAATAGGCCCTCCCTTAGGAACCGAAGGGTTTAAACTCATTACCCGAATTCAAGACGAAGCCCATCGCTTTGCAATTGAATACCATAGAAAACTAAGGAGTAAGGCACAGATTCAGTCGGTATTGGATGAGATACCAGGAGTGGGAAGCGTTAGAAAAAAAGCACTCCTCGAACATTTTGGCAGTGTACAAAGGTTAAAAGAAGCGTCTATTGAAGAGATACGCCAAGTGGAGGGAATTCCAAATAATATCGCTGAGCAAATTTTTAACTTTTTTCACCAGAGATAGGTATTTTGATTCAATTTAAATATAATGATTGAAATTCTAAATAAATCTTGATATGCTTGATTTATGAGATTGATCAAAAATGGGGTGAAAGCATGGGAAACTCTAATAATAATAAGTTTACTTACGCATATGTTGCACAAGATACGGGAGAAATTTCTACCGTAGAAGTGAGTTTAAGCGTTGGGAGCAATAAGATGAAGGTTTTTATAAAGCCCAATGAGCAGCAGAAGATCGAGAATGATCTGCCTGAAATCTTAAAGCAGCTTGAGAAAAACCAGTTATCCCGAGTAAATTTAAATGTTATAGAAGACTGTGAAGTTTATATACTGGATGCTGAAGATCCCAGTCGTTTTAAAAAAGTTGAATTTATAGATGAAAATTTCACAATTAAGGAATAATAAAACGGAGAAAATTTTATTTCTCTGTTTTTTTTATGAAATAAATAAGCTCGTCTTACAATGATATTAATGTTCTTTCTAAAAGAGTTAAAACGAATTGATATACTCCATTGATTTTACTCCAAAATATGATAAAATTAAAAAAAGATTTGTATGGAAAAGAGGGATATCCTTGTACAATGTGAGTGTTAAGCAGATCTATGATAAATTTAATCTTGAAAATATTACACCTGATGTTGAGTTTGAACATATTCGAGTGACTCAATCGGATGTGAACAGGCCAGCTCTGCAGCTAGCAGGATATTTTGATTATTTTGATGAAGAGAGAGTACAGATTATCGGTAAAGTAGAGCATACATACCTTAGCAGGATGGAACAGGAATTAAGGGAACAAATTCTGGAAAAGTTATTCCAATTTCACATACCCTGTTTAATTTTATGCAGAGAGTTAGAAGCGTTTCCTGAAATGATTTTTTATGCCAATAAGTATGGTGTGCCTGTTTTAAGAACGAATGAAGCGACATCCGCATTCATGTCGGAGTTGATTCGATGGCTTAAGGTAGAATTGGCTCCCAGGATATCCATTCACGGTGTTTTAGTCGATGTTTTCGGAGAAGGGGTGCTCATCACAGGAGAAAGCGGTGTTGGAAAAAGCGAAACCGCCCTTGAGCTCATCAAAAGAGGACATCGGCTGGTAGCAGACGATGTCGTAGAAATCAAGAAAGTTTCTACTCAAACTTTAATTGGTACATCTCCGGAGGTTATCAGGCACTTTATAGAATTAAGAGGGATTGGTATCGTAGATGTTAAAAAACTCTATGGGGTCGAATCCGTAAAAGACGTTCACAATATTGATTTGGTCATTAAAATGGAATTATGGGACAATCAGAAAGAATACGACCGCTTGGGCTTAACGGAAGAGTATACGGAACTTTTAGGCAATAAGGTAGTTTGCCATTCTATTCCGATTCGCCCCGGAAGAAATTTAGCATTGATCTGTGAAACAGCAGCGATTAACCACAGACAAAAGAAAATGGGTTATAATGCTGCAGAAGAATTGAACAATCGCATTATGGAGAATATCCAAAGAAAAAAAGAGGAACAGAAAGAAAATAATAATTAATATATAAACAATATCTTTAAAGATGGAGGAAAGATTATGTATTATATAGGAGTAGATCTTGGGGGAACCAATATTGCAGTGGGGATTGTTACAGAAGAAGGTAAACTAATTAAAAAGAGAAGTATTCCAACCCTTCGTCATAGAGAATATCAAGAGATTCTAAAAGACATGGGGGAATTATGTGCAAATATTGTTAAAGAAGAAGGCATTCCTTTAGAAGAAGTTGCCTCTGTTGGAGTAGGAAGTCCGGGAACTCCAGACCCGGTAAATGGAATATTGGTTTATGCCAATAATTTAAAATTCCATAATGTACCTATCCGTACAGAACTTCAAAAATACATCAATGTTCCAATTTACTTAGAAAACGATGCCAATTGTGCTGCTTTAGGAGAAGCAGTTGCAGGGGCTGCAAAAGGATATAAGAATTCTGTTACAGTCACCTTAGGAACCGGAGTAGGTGGAGGAATCATAATAGACGGTAAAATTTTCAGCGGCAGTTATTATGGTGGGGCTGAAATAGGACATCATGTAATTGTTGCAGACGGAGAACAATGTACCTGTGGAAGAAAAGGCTGCTGGGAAGCCTATGCTTCTGCTACTGCTCTTATCAGGGAAGCTAGAATTGCTGTGATAAGACACCCTGAATCAGGAGTTGCTAAATTAGTAGGAGGGGACATTAATTTAATTAATGCCAAAATACCTTTTGATGCAGCTCAAAGTGGAGATCCTGTTGGACAAGAATTAGTAGATCAATATATAAACTATCTTGGAATTGGAATCGCCAATATGATTAATATTCTGCAGCCTGAAATTGTTGTAATCGGGGGAGGCGTATGTGCCCAAGGAGACAACCTCCTTAATCCTTTAAAAGAAGTTGTGCAGAAAAATGTATATGCAGACGGCACCTTGAAAACTCAATTGCGTATTGCAGAGCTTGGAAATGATGCAGGAATCATTGGCGCTGCAATGCTTGGAAAATAGCAATAAGTATGTATAAGACGCATAAAAATCTCACCCATGTATGCATAGGTGAGATTTTTCTTTGTATTATGCATAACATATATTATAATGTAGGGGCAGTAAGATAAAAATATATTCATATACTATGAAATAATAATCTATATATGTATAGAGGTGAAAAATTTGAATAACAATCAATTGCTTGAAAAGATGTCGGAGATCATTCCGAAGGATTTAATTAAAATAAATGAACCTATGAAAGACCACACTTCATTTAAAGCCGGAGGGTGTACGGATTTCTTTATTGCTCCCCAAAATATCGATCAGCTTATCAGACTTATACAATTCCTGAAAGACAATCAAGTTCCTTATTATATCATGGGCAACGGAAGCAATCTTTTGGTTCGGGATAAAGGATTCAGAGGGGTAATCATACAGATTTATAAAAATATGAGTGATGTTAGAATTGAAGGAGAAGAAGTCTGGGCAGAGGCAGGCATCTTGCTTTCTACTTTATCGACTAAAGTGATGAACAGCCACCTTACCGGATTTGAATTCGCCAGCGGTATTCCGGGAACGCTGGGAGGAGCCATTTACATGAATGCCGGAGCCTATGACGGAGAAATGAAACAGGTTCTTGTATCTGCTGATGTGATCGATGAAGATGGCAATATTGTAACTTTAACCAATGAAGAATTAAAATTAGGCTACAGAAGCAGTATCCTTCAGGAAAAAAAATATATCGTACTGAGTGCGAAACTTAAACTTAAAAAAGGCAATATAGATGAAATCAGAGAAAGAATAAACTATTTAACAGCGCAAAGGAAGGCGAAACAACCTTTGGAGCTGCCCAGCGCCGGAAGTACTTTCAAAAGACCTCAAGGGTATTATGCAGGGAAACTCATTATGGACGCAGGGCTAAGAGGATATTCCATAGGAGATGCTCAAGTATCAGAAAAACACTGTGGTTTTGTGGTTAATAAGGGGAACGCCAGTGCAGGAGATATTATCAGATTGATTCATCATATTCAAAACACTGTTAAAGAAAAATTTGGGGTTTTAATGGAGCCGGAAGTACGTATTATAGGAGAAGAATAGGTAATTTTATACTTTGGTCGAAACAATAAGCTATGGTATAATAAAAATGTTTGAAATTACTTAAGATAAGCTTTAATTAAGGAGGATTATCATGCGGTTTGTCATAGTAACAGGAATGTCCGGAGCAGGGAAAAGTACGGCAGCAAAGATGTTAGAAGATTTAGGATTCTTTTATGTGGATAATCTTCCTCCAGCACTCATTCCAAAATTCGCCGAAATTTGTTCAAACCCGGGCAGTGAAATTGACAAAGTGGTCGTGGGAATTGATACCAGGGGAGGCAAGCTTTTTTCCGATTTATTTGATGGATTGGAAGCTTTGAAATCCAAAGGATTTAGTTATGAAATACTTTTCTTAGATGCATCAGACGATGTTCTAATAAAACGTTTCAAAGAAACCAGGAGAAAGCATCCTTTAATAGATAGTGAGAGAATTAATGTAGGTATTGAAAAGGAAAGGGAAATCTTAAAAGAAGTAAAAGAGAAATCGGATTATATCATTGATACAAGCAATATTTTAACAAGACAGTTAAAAGAAGAGCTGTATCACATTTTTGTAGAAGAAAAACCTTTTGAAAGCCTAATGATTACAGTCTTGTCCTTTGGCTTTAAATATGGCATTCCTAATGACTCGGATTTGGTTTTTGATGTAAGATTCATTCCCAATCCCTATTATATTCCTGATATGAGGCATAAAACAGGAAATGATAAAGAAGTACAGGAATATGTGATGCATTGGGAAGAAAGTCAGACATTTTTATCTAAAATGGAAGATTTAGTGGAATTTTTAATTCCTAACTATATTAAAGAAGGCAAAAATCAATTGGTTATCAGCATTGGATGCACCGGAGGAAAGCATAGGTCCGTTACCTTAGCCAATGCACTGTATGAGACCCTTAAAAAGAAAGGCCACCGTACGATCATCAATCATAGGGATATCGATAAAGACAATAAATTGGGAAAATGAGGAGTTAATATGAATATATCGAAAACTATGCCTAAAATCGTTGCAATTGGAGGGGGCACAGGACTCTCCACCATGCTTCGAGGGCTCAAACGGTTTACAACTGATATAACTGCCGTTGTGACGGTTGCTGATAATGGTGGGGGTTCAGGTGTATTAAGGCAGGAAATGAAAATGCTGCCTCCAGGAGATATTAGAAACTGTATTTTAGCTTTGGCAAATACCGAGCCTATTATGGAAAAGCTGCTTCAATATCGTTTCAAAGAAGGAAGCTTAACAGGACAAAGTTTCGGTAATTTATTTTTGGCTGCCATGACGGGAATCTGCGGAAATTTTGAAGAAGCGGTACAGCGTATGAGTGAGGTATTGGCAGTGACGGGAAAGGTTCTGCCTGTAACGAAGCAAGATATTCAGCTTTGTGCCGAGCTAAAAAATGGCGAAATCATTTGCGGCGAAAGTGAAATTGTAGAAAAAAGTAAAGAAAGCCGCATCCCAATTAAAAATGTATATTTATCCCCTTCCAATCCGGAACCCCTTTATGAGGTACTGGAATCTATTGAACATGCCGATGCGGTTATTCTTGGACCAGGAAGTTTGTATACAAGCATTATACCTAATCTTTTGGTTAAAGAAGTTCCTGAGGCACTGCAAAAAACGAAAGCGATTAAAATTTACATTTCAAATATCATGACGCAGCTGGGTGAAACCGATGGATTTGATCTGTTAAGGCATATTAAAGTACTAGAGCGTTATGGAGGTAAAGGGATCATCAATTATGTTGTTGCAAATACGGATGAAGTACCTAAAGATTTGCTAAAAGGATACCATGAAGATGGGGCAGATGTAGTTAAATGGGATATGGATTCTATAATGAAAGAAGGATTTCATCTTGTAGAGGCTTCTGTTCTTAAAGCATATCCTGAAAGGGGGCTAGTAAGGCACGATCCTCAAAAATTAGCACAAGTAGTCGTAGACATCGTCACACGAAATATTAATAACTCTTGTGGAGGTGAATAATTTGTCATTTTCTTCACAAGTTAAGAATGAATTAGCCCGCCAGATAGATAATTCCAGACATTGCAGAATAGCAGAAATAGCAGCTCTTATCAATATGTGCGGAGAAATTCTTATACATGAAGAACAAAAGATATCCATTAAATTTCAAACGGAGAATGCAGCAGTTGCTCGAAAATACTTTACTTTGCTTAAGAAAACTTTTAATATAAATACAGAAGTATTAATAAGAAAAAATACCCAACTTAAAAAAAATCAGACTTACTTTCTTTTTGTTACAAATACGGAACAATCCCTTAAGTTATTAAAAGCAACAGGATTGATTACGGAGCAGGAAGGAAGGCTTGTTAGAAGACGGGGTATATATCCTTTGATTATTCAAAGTACCTGCTGCAAAAGGGCATACATCAGAGGTGCTTTTCTAGGAGCGGGTTCTCTAAGTGATCCCGAAAAGGCATATCATTTAGAATTTGTCAATCAAGACTATGTACATAGTCAGGAATTAAAAAAACTCATTAATTTATTCCAAATGGACTCAAAGATTGTAGAAAGAAAAAAGCATTATATCGTTTATTTAAAAGAAGGATCACAAATTGTTGATCTTCTTAATATTATGGGGGCGCATCTCGCATTAATGGATTTGGAAAATGTACGCATTATTAAGGAAATGCGTAACAATGTAAACCGTATTGTGAATTGCGAAACCGCAAATTTAAACAAGACCGTTTCGGCTGCTGTAAAACATCTTGAGGATATAGAATATATTGAGCAGCATATGGGACTTGGCAGCCTTCCTCAATCATTGGAAGAAGTGGCGAGATTAAGGGTGCAGTATGCTGAAGCCAGCTTAAAAGAATTGGGCGCTATGTTAAATCCACCTGTTGGAAAGTCGGGGGTTAATCATAGATTGAGGAAAATTAGTATGATTGCGGATCGATTAAGAGAAGAAAAAGGAGGATCATTATGATTGAAAAGACAGTTAAGGTACAAATCGAATCAGGTTTAGAGGCAAGACCTGCGGCATTGTTTGTACAGATTGCCAGCCAATATGAAAGTCAGATTTATGTTGTGATGGAGGACAAGCAAGTAAATGCAAAAAGCATCATGGGAATGATGTCTCTTGGCGCTTTAGAAGGACAAGAGTTAACTATTCATGCGGAAGGAAAAGATGAAAAAGAAGCAGTGGACGTACTGGTTGAATTTCTGACATCCCATAAAGAATAAAATTTAGCATACGAAGAAAGATGCCATTATTTATTTGGCATCTTTTTTTGTGCAAAAATATCCGGAAACTGGCGAATGAGTTTTTGAGCAAAGTGTTTTTGAATACTTGAGCTTACAATTAAATTCATGAGGATCATAAACAACTCAGAGTAGCTGTCTTTATCTTCTCCATCGATCTTATCAAAAAGCGCATTAATTTTTTTAGAAAAGCTCTCTTCAAAAGCTCCCATTTCTTCCTTTTGAATCTTTATAAATTCTTCATACAAAGAGTGAAGTTTATGATTGCCCTCAGAGGTTTTAGACATATTCTTCTGGATTATGGGAAATAATACAGTGTGAATTTCATTGATTGAAAGCACTTGTTTTAAATGATAAATAAGTACAAGCAAAATGATATGCTCTTTAGAATATTTCTTTTTAATCGGCGGAAAAAGAACATCTGCTTTCGTGTAATTATTAACCATCGTTTTTGTAAGCACTTTATCTTTTTCGTCTAATTTCCAAGGTCCTAACTTGTCATCGAAGAAAGTGGTTATTTGATCCATGTATAAGTCTATATTCGGAATATCCGACAATTCAATAACATCTAAAGAGCTAAATTCTTTAATGAGTGCGTCTAAGGCATCTTTATTAAAATCCATAATCATCTCTCCAATATGTAGTTTTAATATTATTATATCACAACTGCAAACCATTACAATAGATTTAATACATAGAGTAAAAAGGTGATGGTTAATACATATTAAACTATTAATAATATGTATTGCATTTGTCAATAATATATATTATCATACTTATATATATTACAAGTAGTATTAAACACTATATAAGGAGTGATTGTATGTTTACAAAAATGAAAGAACCCATGAATGCATTGACCCATCTTATAGGGGATATACTTTCTGTCATCGGATTGGTATTTTTGCTTTATTATGCGATTGTCAGAGGGACTCCTTGGCACATCGTATCTTTTAGTGTATTTGGAGTGAGCTTGATTTTACTTTATACGGCAAGCACCCTGTACCATGCCCTTAAAGTATCGGAAAAGAAAACAGAAATTCTTCACAGAATTGATCATATGATGATTTATGTACTCATTGCAGGAACATATACCCCGGTATGCTTATTGCCCTTAAGAGGGGTATGGGGTTGGAGTTTGCTTATATCCATTTGGACGATAGCTATAGTTGGAATTTTGCTTAAAATCTTTTGGTTTGATGCCCCCAGATGGTTATCCACTTTATTTTATATTGCAATGGGTTGGCTGGTCATAGTGGCTTTTTATCCCTTAATGAATGCTCTTTCACCTCAGGGATTGGCTTGGCTGGTAACCGGAGGAATATTATACACCATAGGCGGCATTATCTATGCCACTAAAAGGCCTAAGATAAATTTGAAATTTTTTGGTTTCCACGAAATATTTCACCTCTTTGTATTAGGGGGCAGTATATGCCACTTTTGGTTCATTCTTAATTATTTATAAAATAATTTATATATGTCAAAAATGATCGAAAAAGCAAAATTAATTTTCTTCTTAAATTGCAATATTAAATGCAACACCCCTGTGAAAAAATCATGTAGAATAGGACTGACAATAGTCAAAATCAGCCTTAAGCCCATCTTAATAATAACA
>JGI24712J26585_10000739_pt1 | contig 27812 bp, 26 predicted proteins | sample BioPla3DNA2_FD_26585 | JGI IMG/M metagenome (IMG submission 26585)
CCGATAATCAACAAGCGCGTTTCGGTAACTCCGATTTCGCTTATCGGCGGACGGCTTACGAGCGACGGCTATATCAAAGTCGCTAAAACTCTCGACCGCGCCGCGAAATCGCTCGGGATTAACTTTATCGGAGGATACGGAGCGCTGGTTCAAAAGGGTTACACCTCTCAAGCGCGCGCGCTGATAAATTCAATCCCTCAGGCGCTTAGCGAGACTGATTTTGTCTGCTCTTCTGTGAACGTCGCATCAACAAAAGCCGGAATCAATATGGATGCGATAAGACACTGCGGAAAAACCATCAAAGAGCTGGCTTATCTAACAAGAGAACAAGATTCTATAGGCTGCGCCAAGTTCGTTGTATTTGCAAACGTTCCCGATGACAACCCCTTTATGGCCGGTGCTTTCCATGGTATCGGCGAAGGTGACTGCTGTATCAATGTAGGCGTTTCCGGTCCCGGAGTTGTTGCTGCGGCTGTTAAACACGCAGGGGATTGTGATTTATCCGAGCTCGCCGATATAATCAAACGCACCGCTTTTAAGATTACCCGTATGGGTCAGCTTGTAGCGCACGACGCATCAAAACGGATGAATATCCCGTTTGGAATTGTTGATCTTTCGCTTGCACCGACTCCTGCAGTCGGCGACTCCGTTGCCTTGATACTTGAGGAAATGGGACTTGAAAAATGCGGCGCACACGGCACTACTGCCTGCCTTGCAATGCTTAATGATGCAGTCAAAAAGGGCGGAGTAATGGCATCAAGCCATGTGGGCGGACTTTCCGGAGCCTTTATTCCGGTTTCAGAAGACGCGGGAATGATTGACGCCGTAAGCTGCGGTGTGCTTACACTCGAAAAGCTGGAGGCGATGACCGCGGTCTGTTCTGTCGGTCTTGACATGATAGTGATATCATATGATACTCCCGAAGATGTAATCTGCGGTATAATAGCCGATGAGATTTCAATCGGAGTCGTAAATAACAAAACAACTGCTGTCCGCCTTATCCCTGCTTTCGGAAAGCAGGTCGGTGACAGAGTATGCTTCGGCGGACTATTGGGCGAAGCTCCGGTAATTGCGGTTAATACAAGCTCACCATCTAAATTCATAAACCGCGGCGGACGCATCCCAGCGCCTATACACAGCCTTAAAAACTGATTATTGAAACAAAAAAGAGGGTTTAGGATCATTTCCTTAAACCCTCTATTGTTTTTTAATGTTTATTTAGCTGCTGCGGAAGCTAACTGCTTTTCGGCGTGTTTTTCAGCCTGAGTACGTTCGACATCCTGAGACATCTTACGCTGCGCCATAACAAGCTTCCAGTAGATGCCCTTATTGGCAAGCAGTTCCGAATGGGTACCGAATTCAGCGACTCTTCCGTGGTCGAGAACAAGCAGCTTATCCGCGTTACGCAGGGTTGACAGGCGGTGAGCTATGGCAAGAGTAGTGCGGTTTTTAACCAGCTTAACCATCGCGTCCTGAATAAGCTTTTCCGTTTCGGTGTCAAGCGAAGCGGTCGCTTCGTCAAGGATAAGTATCTTCGGGTCATGGATTATTGCGCGAGCGATAGCGATACGCTGACGCTCTCCGCCTGACATGGAATACCCTTTCTCACCGACAAGGGTATTATATCCTTCCGGGAGATTTACGATAAAGTCGTGTGCGTTAGCAGCTCTTGCGGCGCGGATAACCTCCTCTTCTGTGGCAAAAGGCTTTGAATAGCGAATGTTGTCCTGAACGGTACCTGAGAACAGGAAAGTCTCCTGCAATACGACGCCCATCTGCGAACGCAGNGCTGTCTGCGATATATCTTTGATATTGACATCGTCTATCAATATCTCGCCTTCGTTAACGTCATACAGACGCATAATAAGGTTGATAAGAGTGGACTTTCCGGAACCGGAATGCCCGACAATTCCTATCATCTCCCCCGGTTCAATATGCACCGATACATTTTCAAGCACCGGGTTGTAGCTCTGATAACCGAAAGTGATATTATTTACATCGATCTCGCCCTCTATCGAGATATCGAGAGGAAGACCGATATCCTTAACTTCCGGTTCTTCTTCAAGTATCTCAAACACCTTTGAGGCTGAAGTCAGGAAGTTAGATATATTACGCGGTATAAAGGTTATATACATCAGCGGGGCGTATACCATATTGGCATAACTGTTTATCTGATGCAGAAAACCAAGTTCCATCTTTCCGCGGAAGATCATCATATAACCATAAAGTAGTATGAAATATGACCCTATCCGGATGAGAAGACCAAGCAACGGGAAGATGGTGTCAAAGATTTTTGCGTTGGATTCGCTCTGTCCCGAAGATTTTATCGACGATTCCTTGAAACGGGTAATTTCATACTCTTCCGTTCCGAAGCCTTTTACAACTCGGATACCGTTTAATATATCGTGAAGCAGGTAGCCGGTTCGAGTCGACAGCACCCACAACTTCAGGTTGCGGCTTCTTACGAAATCCCAAACCTTGCTTGTTATGAATATCACAAGCGGTATGGGCACAAAGATGAAAAGGCAAATCCTCCAATTCATTATTGCCAGTACCGGTAACGAAACAAGGAAAGTTACAACTTGAATAAAATATGTCGGCAGCTGGCTTGTAACGAACCCCTGCATAACGCTGGTGTCATTGTTGACTCGCCCCATTAAATCTCCTGTGGTTCGACGCTGAAGCGAGGCAAGTGACAGTGACTGAAGCTTTTCGTAAAGTACTGTTTTCAGCATCAGGGTAAATTTATTACCCGCGATTGCAGAGAAACGCCCCTGAAGAACGCCGAGAGCGCGTTGGAAAAGGTCAATGGAAACGATCGCGATAACAATAGATATAAATCCGCTTAACGGTCCGGATACACCCGAAGAAGGGTTAATATATTTGTCGATTGCTTGTCCTTCAATATACGGTACAACGAACTGGAATAAAACGCTAAAGATGGCGACCAGAAACGGAAAGCTCATCATCAGTCGAATACCCTTTGTCATGGCAAAGAGTTTCTTATATATCTCTTTCTTATCCATGCAATAAGGGCAGATAGTCGTCGCATTGATATATGGATGTCCGCATTCGGGACAGAAGCGTTCCGGAGTGCTGTTTGTAATCGGGGTAGGTTCTTTATTTTCGTCTTTTTGCTCGTTCAGTATCTCGCAAGCTTTTACAATAACGGCATACCGAGGCAAATCGCGGCCGGAAACAAACTGGCAAATAAGGGTGGTAGCACCGTCAACTTTTGCATAAAAGCCGCAGCAGCCGTACATAACTTCGGTTTTGAAGTCAGTGCTGCCTATAATCGGCCAGGTACCGAGCAACTCTCCGTTCAGCAGCTTATACATTGTTTTGTTGGTGAATGCCATATAACCTTTAACAAATTTGTTTTCATGAATCGTAAAAGGCAGGCAATACATCAGTTTTTCATCCGATCCGACTGCCGCATCAAATGCGGCCTTATCATCGGCCGGAAGATCATACATCAGTTTCATATCTGATTTCTTTCCTCCGGTTCTTAGTCATCACAGATATATCTCTATCTTCCTATAGCTTTGAGCGTCAAGCTTTTGGGGATCCGGAATTTCAAAGACATTTCCGTCAATGTCGTGCATTATTATGCGTCCGTCATCAAGAACACGGATATTCGAGAAGGGGTTGTTCATAATGAAAGTCACATTTCCGGAAGAGGTTTCGGCATCCCAATATAGATAACCGAATTTATCCTTCACTGAAATGATTTTTATTAGTTTCGGTGAGAAATAACGGCGGTCGAGCTCTTCGAGAAAAAGCTTCTGCGTATTATCGTCAAAATCAGTTATGTGACGGATCATACCAATCTCATTTCCACGTCCCTTGCGCTTTGTGTCAGGTTCACGAACCGAGAGAAACTCATCCGGATTTGATATCGGAAAGGCGCGCATAATCACTACACGCTCAAAGAATTCCGTTGTGCCGTCAGGTTTCTGCAGCTCAAGAGAGATCAGGTTTCCTTTTGATCTTGTAAATATAGCATTGTCGGTGTTTAGCGGAACCGACTCGCGACGGTTCTCAAGAATAAGGTCGCCGGCGTCGTCCTCTTCCAGAAGTTCTTTGTCTTCATCTATATCGGTCTTTTTATCTGTCTTCTCACCATTGGAAGTCTTAATTACAGCCTTTTCATCCGATGAGTCTTTTGCCGCCTCATCTTTTTTGCTGTCGTCGTCTGTCTTATCTTTCTTATCTTTGTCAGACAGATCAGCTGAAAGCTGCTCTTCTTTGTCCTTTAAATCTTCTGAGGACATGTTTTTTTCGTTATTTTTGTTTTCTTTGTCAGCCACTTTTTTATCCTCCCTGTTACATTCCCTGAAGCACTTTGCGCATAGCCTGGGTCTGAAGGGTATAAAGTCTGTAATATGTGCCCTTCTTTTCGATAAGCTCGGAATGGGTACCTTCTTCAGCGATTTCGCCGTTATCAATCACATACAGGTAATTGCATTCCTTTAAAGTTGACAGCCGGTGAGCGATGGTTATTGTAGTCCTTCCCTTTACCAGCTTGTCGAGCGCGTCCTGTATAAGGCGCTCTGTTTCGGTATCCATGGCGGCGGTCGCTTCGTCAAGGATAAGTATTGTCGGATCAAGCAGCAATGCGCGGGCGATTGAGACGCGCTGTCTTTCTCCACCGGAAAGCGACCGGGAGCCGGTTCCGACAATTGTCTCATATCCTTCCGGCAGAGACAGAATGAAATCATGCGCAGAGGCTACTCTCGCAGCGGCGATAACCTCGTCCATGGTTGCGTCAGGCTTGGCGTAACGGATATTGTCGGCTATGGTGCCTCTGAACAGATATATTTCCTGCGAAACAATGGCGATGTTCTTTCGCATCGATTCGCCTTTTATTTGTTTTACATTAACGCCGTCAATCGTAATTGAACCGCTTATCGTGTCATAAAGACGACTTATCAGGTTTGCTATGGTACTCTTTCCGGCTCCGGTATGACCAACGAGACCAACCTGGTCTCCGGCTTTAATATGGAAAGTCATATCCTTGAGAATAGGACGATTCGGAGCATAATGGAAGCATACCTTCTTGAATTCGATTTCGCCATCCATGCGCTCTATTACGACAGCGTCGGGAGCGTCGATTATTTCGGGAACCGCGTCAATAACCTCGAACATACGCTGCGCTGAGTTCATAGTATCGGTAAGCATATTCGAAAAGTTAGTAAAGAAGTTAAGCGGTCCGAAAATCATGCCCAGATAACCAAAATATGTTATAAACTGACCGTATGTCATATAGCCGTTCATAACTTGGAATCCGCCAAAGCCCCAGATCGCCTTACTTGACAAAGCAATCAGCAGACCGATAACCGGGAAGATCATGAGCGAGACCATATTTAGCTGAAGCGAGGCTTCGTAATGTTTATGCGCATATCCGTAGAAACGGTTGGTCTCATCGGTTTCTTTTGCGAATGCTTTGACGACACGAATGCCGGTAAGCGAGTCGCCGAGCATCGCGTTGAGCGAGGAGGAGCGCCGCCAAAGCTTTGTATACATTCTCCAAAGCTTGGGAAGCATGAATTTAAACATCAGAACAACAAGCGGTACCGGGATAAATACTATAAGCGTAAGCTGCCAATTCATCATAAAGAGGAAGATAGTGAGACCGATGAAGTTAACTCCGTTTATAATAAGGTTTGGTACACCGTCTATAAAGAATGCGCGGATTCTGTCGGCGTCATAGTTTACTCTTGTTATAAGACGTCCGGTCTGATTATTGTTGAAGTAGGAAAGGGACAGCTTTTGCATTGATGTGAAGATGTCAAGCTTCATATTAAGCGCGACTTGAGTCGACAGATGGGCGTTTGTGCGGTTTTGCAGAATAGATATGGCAAGCGAAAGCAGCGCCATAAAAAAGATAATTCCGACAGCAATTAATACCCACTTTTCGCTGTGGAGAGTACCGACCTCTCTGCCGTTGACAATACCGGGCTTCGCGATTACCTGATCATAAAGGAATTGACCGTTAACTATAGGCGAAAGCAGACTGATGCCTGACGTTGCAAACATACAGAACACCACTATTGCAAGTTGAAGCTTAAACGAAGTGAAATACTTAAGCAGCCGTCTTATTACTGCAGACTGGTTGGTACAAGTATCGCAGATTTTACGATTCTGGTCTTTATAAACATTACCGCATTTCGGGCATTTCTGCTGAAACTGTTCGAATATCGGGTCGTCATCTTTAACTTCTTCGCCCTTTTTCAAACGCGCAACAATGTCAAGAAATGCAAAAAGCTGACGTTTGCGTGCGTTTGTAGAATACGCCAAGGTAATAGTCTGGCGCATGTCCGGTTCCGATTCGATTTTCTCACGCTCGGCATCGTCTTTCGGCTCCTCGAGTTCCTTCCCTAACCTGCCGAGCACACGGTTCGAAGAGACATAGTTGTCAACATATAGATTAGAAAGATTATTCCAGTCGTATTCGTTGAAATATCCTTTTCGGAATAAACCGACGGCTTCTTTCTCTTCTTCTTCGTCAGAGTCTTTTTTGTTGCGTTTTGCTTTCGCTTCGGCCTTCTTTGTGCGGTAAACTGTTTCTGCGTCGGATGTTACGCTCATTGCGTAAAACAGCATCTTATTTTTGTTTACGGCAAGCCATGTGGTACCGAAGTTTCCTTTTACGTCAAGATCAAGCTCGACACAAACATCCAGCTCGTCTAAATCGACGCCCCGATGACTGAAACCGTCCCTGGCTTCGGCATCGAGTTTATCCAGTGGAAGCATAAATTTCCTCCCATACTAAATATAAAAACTTGTATTGGTATTGATTTTTGTTTAATAATAAGGTATTATATATATAAAGCTTTGATTTGTCTTCTACCCTAAGGAGTCGATATGTTCAGGAAAATCAGAAACCGCTTTTTCAAACCAAAACCCGGCAGTGTAGCTTACAACCGCGAAATGGCCCGAAAGCTTAACGGCCGCACCATAAAATATGTCACCGAACGTCTCGAAAATACCGATATCGTTATCGGTCACAGCGGCGCTCTCATAGTCCGCGGCGACGAATTCATCGTCTTTTCCTCGTCGGATATCGTGTTCCGAGCAAAGGTAGACGAGCTTCAAGCTTCCGAACTACTGAGCCTCGAGGGTGTTATTCTTACGGCTCCCGATTATGAACACGGCGGAGTCGAACGAAAAATCATCGCATATTATACTTACTTTTTGAAGACTAATGATTAAATCTCAATCGAAACCGGTCCTGAGCGTATAATCCGCTCAATTCCAAACTCGCGAAAGGCTTCAATTACGGTGCGATGCCTTAAGTCGTCTCCTATTACCCTAAGCACCATTGAATCGCTGTTAACTGCCGCTACGTCAACCTTGACTATTTCGGTTAACTTCAGCATATCCGGCCGCTTTGAAAGCGGGCAGCTTACGCGAAGCAGCATAAGCTCGGAAGTGACATAATCATCGCTGTCGGCGCAGAATACTTCGACTACCTCCATAACCCGCCCAAGCTGTCTGATAAGCAGATCGATTATTTCACGCTCGCCGATAACGGTTATAGTCATGTGATAAACGTCGGGATCTTCCGTCGGGCCGGTGACGAGGCTGTCGATATTGTAGCCGCGGCGAGTGAAAAGTCCGGCAATCCTTGAAAGCACTCCGGGCTTGTTATCAACCCGCATTATTATAATATGTCTGTTTGAATCCATATTTTCTTGCCGACTTTATGCCGGCTTATTTCATTTATGTCCCTGGTATGGGAACTGTTCAGATGTCAGTTCGATTATAAGATTGAGATCATCCGGCTCGTTTCCCTTGAGCGCAGCGCGGCATTTCCGAACCTCACCGCACTTTTGGCATCGATATACGATTACATACCCTTTTTTCGAATCCGGATAAGCCGTCATCGGCTCAAGCTGACCCAGGCAGCCGCAGGCGCGGTCTCCGGGATTTATATCAATGTGAATCGACCACAGACAATAAGGGCAATGATCGCGTGAAGTTGTTTTGAGCGGAGGCACATCGCGCCCGCAATGAGCGCAGATAAATCCGCCGTCGTTTTTTTGGAAGCGTTTTGTTTCCATTTTTTTAGGGTTATTCGAATTATCTATTTTCCGACACAGAAGCGGCTGAATATATCGTCGACAATATCTTCGGATACTGAAAGTCCGTCTATTTCGGATATATTTGACATCGCATGCTCTACATCAAGCCCGGCTATATCCTGAGTAAAACCGCTTTTAAGAGATTCAACCGCATTTTCAATATCTGCACGGGCGCGAACCAGAGCGGCATACTGGCGAGCGTTTGAAATAATAGCGTCATTTGAAAGATCAAGCGAGCCGTCGGTAAACATTCGGTCGATTAAATCCGCAAGCGGCTTTATGTCGCCGCTGCATGCGCTGAGTCTCAGCGTTTCGGCGTCTTCGATAAGGTCTTTTATCTCTGAATCTTTGAAAACAGCGGGCAGATCGCTTTTGTTTATTACTGCGATGACTTGTGTCAGCGGATTTCTCTTTCTTGCCGCCCTGATATGGGAAGCAAATTCGGTATCTGCCGAATCAAGTGGTTTTGATCCGTCGAAAACAGCTATTATAAGTTCCGATTTTTCAAGCTCCTCTACTGCGCGATCAACGCCTATGCGCTCAACGACGTCTTCAGCCTTATGAATTCCGGCAGTATCTGAGAGCTTGAGAGAAGCGCGCCCGAGATTGACTTTTTCTGATACAATATCTCGGGTCGTTCCGGCGATATCGGTAACGATTGCGCGGTCATAACCCAAAAGAGCATTAAGAAGTGACGATTTGCCGACGTTCGGTTTGCCGGCGATGCAGGCGGAGATGCCGTCTTTTATCGCGCGTCCGGTTTTCCAGGTTGATGCAAGAGCGTCTACTTCGTCGCGGATATCTTTCAGTCTTGATAGAAGCTCGCTGCCCGGGACATCGGTAAGATCTTCATCCGGGAAGTCGATATAGGCGTATATCGAACTGAGCAGTTGTTTCATTTCATTGTAGATAGCATCTATCTTTTCGCTCAAAACACCTCTCGACTGAGAGGAAGAAAGTTTTACGCTCTCACGACTTTCCGCTTCGATAAGATCGATTACCGATTCGGCTTTTATCAGTCCCAGTTTGCCTGAAATATAAGCGCGCTTTGTAAATTCACCCGGTTCCGCGGGAAGCGCTCCGGCGGTAAAAACCGCTTCAAGCACCAGCTCTGTGAGCAGAACTCCGCCGTGACAGGATATTTCTACAGTATCTTCTCCGGTATATGAATTTGGCGCCGGAAAATATATCGCAATGCCGTCGTCTATAATCCCCTCTTCGCTTTTTATATCGCCGTATACGGCGATTCTTGCCGTTTGAGCTGAGAAAGGCTTTTTGTTTTTCGGAAAGAAGACTTTATCCGCTATCTCAGCGGCTCCCCGACCCGAAATTCTTATTACTGCGATACCGCCCTTTCCCGGCGGAGTAGATACCGCCGCTATAACCGAACCTAAGCGATTCATACGAGATTCCTGCGGCTTCATTTTATTTTCAAAGAAAAATATATCATCTGTCGGTAATAAGCGAATCGGTTATCATGTTGACATTCGAGAGGTTATTGTCACAGCAATATTTTTCAAGTCCCTCAATAACCTTAAGCGGTGACGCCGGATCGTAAAACAGCCCGGCGCCGATAAATACTGCGTCGGCTCCTGCCATCATCATCTCGACGGCGTCCTCCCATTTAACGATACCGCCCCCGCCTATTACCGATATATTAACGGCATTTGCCGTCTGCCAGACCATTCTGAGCGCCAGCGGAAAGACTGCGGGACCGGACATACCGCCGGTAATGTTTGCCAACATAGGTTTTCTTGTATTTATGTTTATCCGCATTCCCATCGGACAGTTGATAAGCGATACCGCGTCGGCTCCTCCGGCTTCCGCCGCAAGGGCTATCTCGGTTATTGACGTTACATTAGGACTGAGTTTAATTATTATCGGTTTTTTTGTGATATTTCTGATTTGGTTCGTTAATGTCTCGGTTGCTTTGGCATCGGCGCCTATCGGCTTACCAGCGACGTTGGGACATGATATATTAAGCTCAATCATATCCGCGTCGGTTTCATCGAGCAGCTCAACACAAGCGGCGTAATCGTCAGCGGTATATCCGACAACATTGACAATTACAGTTGCGCCGATACTCTTAAGCCATGGCAGATCGGTTTCAATGAAATGCCTGACGCCTGGGTTCTGCAGACCTATCGAGTTTAAGACACCTGACGGTATCTCAGCTATTCGCGGCGGAGGGTTACCGTTTCTCGGTTCGATCGAGACGGCTTTAACCATTATTGCGCCAAGCTCGGCAGGCGACCAGATATCTAAATAATCTCTGCCGTAACCGCAGGTACCGGAGGAGGTCATAACCGGATTTTTAAGTCTAATACCGGCGATGTCGACTGTCATGTCAACTTTTTTTGTATTTTCCATCACCAGATCACCTCTGCGGCGTTAAATACCGGTCCTTCGGCGCAGGCGCGCTTGTATTCCCAGCCCTGTTCGTTGTCGGCTTTAATTTTTACGACGCAGCCCATACAGGCGCCGACGCCGCATGCCATTCTTTCCTCAATGGAAACATAGCAATCAACGTCGTAATCTTTTAGGAGTTCCGCAACGCTTTTCATCATAAGAGTAGAGCCGCAAATAAACACCGTATCGTATTCATTTTTATCAAGCTCTTCTTTTACAAGCTCGGTTACCAAACCTTTTCTGCCGGAACTGCCGTCTTCTGTTATAATCGAAACAGGCACGCCGAATGCTTTAAAATCTTCAACTGAATTGACTAAATCACACGAACGAAATCCGAGCACTGCGCGAGATTTATCTCCGAGATGTGACGCGGCTCCGAGTACCGAAAATATGCCGGTACTTCCTCCGACAAGCAAAGTTTTTTTAGTTTTATCAACAGGCCAGCCGCGGCCGAGCGGGCCTAATACATCGAGCATCTGACCGGGTGTTATCCCGCTCATCCATTCGGTTCCCGCTCCGACAACATTATATCTTATGGTAACTGTCTTGTCATCACAAAACGCAACGCTGAACGGTCGTCTCAAAAGAAAGCGGCTGTCAAGTCCCCCGACTTTAATTTCATAAAACTGCCCGGGCAAGCAGTCCTTTGAAAGCTCCGGAGAATCGAGTGTAAGCGAATAGATCCTTCCCTTTTCGCTAAGCAGACGATTTTCTATCACCTTTGCGGTTATATCAAGCATAAATACACCTTTGATATCTGCCGTTATTAATTATTATCTGACGACGATACCATTATAAAAGTTTTTATTCCTATTGAGTATAACACTTTTTTGGCTCAATGTCAATCTTTTACATCAATATTTAACAATGGATTAACCTTAAAATTCATTGTAATTTTACAGTCGCGAGTATATGAAAGCGGTAAAACAAGCTTTTTTCCGAGAAAAGAAACAATTATACAATAACACCATTAATTCTCTCCATATATGTCGTATAACTATATATACTGTTCATCTTTGTCGATGAGCGTTAGAAATTTATAAATTCTTCTTGACATTGGTTTGATTGTAGGATATAATATGGTAAAGAATATAATTTCTCGGAGGATATTATTATGGCAAAAACAAGAATCGGTATTATCGGATGCGGCGGTATTGCAAACGGTAAACACATGCCTTCTCTCGCCAAGGTTCCGGAAGCTGAAATGGTTGCTTTCTGCGATCTAATCGAGGAAAAGGCAGCTAAAGCCGCAAAACAATATGGCACTCCAAAAGCAAAAGTATACACCGATTATCGCGAGCTGCTTGAAGATAAAACTATCGATGTAGTCCATGTTCTTACTCCTAACCGCTCGCACAGCGTTATCACCTGCGACGCTCTCGCGGCAGGCAAGCATGTTATGTGCGAAAAGCCGATGGCTATCAACAGCGAAGAAGGCAAAAAGATGGTCGACGCCGCCAAAAAATACGGTAAAAAACTGACCATTGGTTATCAAAACCGTCAGCGTCCCGATTCGCTCTATTTAAAGAAGGAAGCTATTGACGGCACATTCGGAGATATCTATTATGCCCGCGCTATTGCGATCCGCCGCCGCGCGGTTCCGACATGGGGCGTTTTCCTCAACGAATATGAGCAGGGCGGCGGTCCGCTTATCGATATAGGCACCCATGCTCTTGACCTCACTCTCTGGATCATGGACAACTACAAGCCTAAATATTGCCTCGGTACCGCTTATCATAAACTTAACAATGACATTGACCAGGCTAACGCTTGGGGCAAATGGGATCCTGCTGAATTTACCGTTGAGGACTCTGCTTTCGGTTTCGTTGTTATGGAAAATGGCGCTACTATAAATCTTGAAGCCAGCTGGGCTCTTAATACCCTTGATGTCCGCGAAGCAGTAACACAAGTCAGCGGAACACTTGCCGGCGGCGACATGGTAGGCGGTGTTCGAATCAACGGTGTCCGCAACGGTCGCCAATATGTTCTTCAGCCTGATCTTAACGCCGGCGGAGCTGCTTTCTACGACGGAGACGGAGACGAAGAACCTTCTGTCCGCGAAGCCAAACTTTGGATTAAAGCTGTTCGCGAGGATAAGGATCCCTTCGTTCTTCCCGAACAGGCCTTCTGCGTAACACGCATACTTGAGGGCATTTATACATCCGCCAAAACCGGAGATATCTACAGATTCTGATCTTATTTCTCATCTGCTCCCGACAAATACGGCAGGAGCAGATGAGGGAATTTTACTTTAATTCTTCTTAAGTGAGCATGGTCATGAAGAAAAAAATGATTTGCGCTTTGATATCGGTTGTTCTTGCATTGTCGGCAGTTGCATGCAGAGATTCATCTGCTCAGCCGGATACAACTACGGCGGTTTATGCTGATACAACAACCGAAAGCGTTAATGTCGAATTGACTGAAACCGCTTTTGCTTCTGCCAATGTCCCGATCAACGATTATGAAGGCGCGAAGTTTGTAATACTCACGGCCGGCAACTCCGGTCAAAACATCAAGTATTATATGAACTCAGATACCGAAGCCGAGAACGGCGACAATATAAACGACGCCATTTACAAAAGAAACCTAATCGTTGAAGAAAGATTTAATGTTGATATCTCTCAATACGATTCCGGAAATGTAGTTTCAGACGCAAAAAAATCCATCTCTGCCGGTGATGATGCGTATCAGTTGATTATCCATAATTATACCAGTCTTTATTCCCTTGCTACCGGCGGATTTCTTATGAATCTGCTTGACGCGGGACATCTTGATCTTGAAGCCGACTGGTGGGATATTAATATGAAAAACGAGCTTACCATTTCTGATAGGCTCTACTTCGATACCGGCGACATCCATCTTTACGATGATATGCGAGTTTCCTGCGCATATTTCAACAAAGGACTCTGGGAAAAATACAGTCTTGAAGATCCGTATGCTCTTGTAAACGAAGGAAAATGGATCATCGATAAAATGAAGCAGCTGGGCTCTAATGTGACTTCGGATATTGACGGTAACGGTATACTCGACCAATATGACCTTTGGGGAATAGTTTCAGAATATGCCGGCGTTTCTGATTTCTATTTCGGCTCCGGTGAGCGCCTGATCAGCAACAACAACGGCAACCTGCAAATCGAAGTCGGCTCGGAAAAATCGATTACTGTCGCGTCTGATATCCTCGAATTCATGCGTGACAGCGAGAATGTTTTCATGGCGGAAAAAATCAAAGCCGACGATATCTGGAAATACGCTTCTACCATCTTCCAGGAAGACAGGGCTCTTATCCGAACATCCTGCTTTGAAAACATACCTCGTGACTACCGCGCGATGGATACCGACTTCGGTGTCCTGCCGATTCCGAAATATGATGAAAGCCAGGAAAAGCACTTTACCCTCGCCCGAACCGACGGTTATGGTGTTGCGATTCCGGTTTCGGTAATCGATCTGGATTTCGTTGCTATAATAACCGAATCGCTCGCCTGCGAATCCATGAACCTGCTTCGTCCTGCTTTCTACGAAGTATCGCTGCAGGGCAAAGTACTTCGCGATAACGAATCGGAAGGTATGTTGGACATTATTTTCGGAAATAAAGCATATGATATCGGCTATCTCTATTCTATCGGCGGACTTTCCGACGCGATACGGAATCAGGTCACCAAAAAAACCGCGGATGTTTCGTCTGCTGTTGCAAAAGTCATGCCGAAAGCCGAAAAAGAGCTGCAGAAGCTTTTAGACACATATAATTCTTTGTAACATTTTATTTTTCGATATATAAACGGAGGAAACCATATGAAACTTTGTGTACTTGCGAATCTTTACGGCAAACTGACTCTTGATGAGACTCTTGCAAAGCTGGCGCCTCTCGGAGTCGAAGCCGTTGAACTGGGTGCCGGAGGCTATCCGGGCAAAAACCAATGCAACCCGGAGCTGCTGCTTTCAGACGGCAAGTCTTTTGACACTTTCATGGACACCTTCAAAAAATACGGCATCGAACCGGCTGCTTTGGCATGCCACGGAAACGCCGTACATCCGAACAAAGAAATCGCCAAAGGCTTTGATACCGATTTCCGCAATGCGGTTCTGCTTGCGGAAAAGATGGGTATCGACACCGTGATCGGATTCTCCGGCTGCCCAGGCGACAGCCCTTCGGGACAGTATCCCAACTGGGTCACCTGCCCCTGGCCGGATGACTTTCTTACCGTTCTGAAATATCAGTGGGATGAGGTTCTGGTTCCATATTGGAAGGAAATGTCTGCATTCTGCAAAAACCACGGCGTCCGTGTTGCATTTGAGATGCATCCTGGCTTCTGTGTTTACAATCCCGAAACTCTTCTCAGGCTCCGCGAGCTTGCCGGCAACAACCTTGGCGCCAACCTTGATCCGTCTCACCTGATCTGGCAGGGAATGGATCTTACCTCTGTTATTCGCTGCCTCGGCAAAAATGACGCTTTATATCATTTCCATGCGAAAGATACGAAGATAGACCCGATTAACACGGCTCTCAACGGCGTCCTCGACACAAAGCACTACGGGGATGAAATCAACCGCAGCTGGGTGTTCCGCGCGCTCGGATACGGCAACGACCTTAAGTTCTGGCGTGATATCGTTTCGAACCTCCGCCTTGTCGGCTACGACGGAGTTCTTTCGATTGAACACGAGGACAGCCTGATGAGCATTGACGAAGGTCTTTCGAAGGCTGTTGCTGTCCTTAAGGAAGCAATTATGAGCGATCCTAAGCCCTCTACTATGAGTTGGGCTTAAACATAAGAAAAAATAACATTTCTATACACTTATATACACTTACATTTATTATTGAATATGAAAGGCGTCTCGGTTTCGGGACGGAAATAATACCAGGTTATTTATCATGAAAAAAAATCTTGTTGTGGTTGGTTACGGAGGAATGGGAGGCTGGCACGGCGAGTATGCCCTAAAGAGTGACGTAGTTAATCTGCTCGGGGTCTGGGATATTAAGAAAGAACGCCTTGAGCTTGCCGAATCACGGGGAATATATGCATATAGCTCTCTTGATGAGGTTCTGAATGATGATCGCGTCGACATCTGTGTTATAGCTACTCCCAACGATGTTCATGTCACCGTTGTAAATGAGGTTCTTCGTGGCGGAAAACATGCAATCTGCGAAAAACCGGTCTCCATGAACATGGAAGAGCTCGACGACATGATCCGGACCGCAAATGAGACCGGAAAGCTTTTCACCGTCCACCAGAACCGCCGCTGGGACGTCGATTTCCTTGCGATGAAGCAGATTGTTAATTCCGGTGAGATCGGCGATATGATGAATATCGAATCCCGTATCCATGGTTCTCGCGGAATTCCCTCTGACTGGCGCGGACAAAAACCTTACGGCGGCGGAATGCTTTTCGACTGGGGTGTACATCTTATCGACCAGATCCTACAGCTTCTTCCTAATAATAAGGTTGTTTCACTTAACTGCCGTTTTGACAATCTTACCAATACCGAAGTTGACGACGGATTCAAACTTAATATGTATTTCGACAACGGCGTTTCCGCTTATATCGAAGTTGGCACATACAACTTCATTCCGATGCCGCGCTTCTATCTGCGTTGCCGCAAGGGCACCGCTATGATCCGTGACTGGCGCGAAGAGACTCAGGTTGTAAAATGCAAGGCTTGGCATGAAAGCGATGTTGTGCCGGTTAAGACTGCAGCCGGACTTACAAAGACCATGGCTCCCCGCGACTCTGTAACTACCGATTCCTATTCTGTCGCGCGCCCGAAATCGGATGTTCACGATTTTTACCGTAATTTCTGCAAAGCTATCGACGGACTTGAGCCGATGTTTGTAACTCACGAGGAAATCAGACGTTCAATGGCTGTTATGATGGCTGGCTTTGAAAGCAACGATAAAAATCAGACTATCTGTGTCAATATCTAACAATCATAAACTTGGGAAGAGAACGCCCTTGATTTCCAGAGCAGTTCTCTTCCCCGTTTCTTATTTTAATTTTAACTAAAAAGAGGAATTTTTATATGCACAAGCTTGGTATTTTAGGTTTTGGCGGAATGGCGTCAGGATATCATTATGAAACTTCGAAGCGGGAAGATGTTGACATTAAAACTACCGCTGCTTACGATATAAACCCTGACAGACTCAAAGCCGCGCGTAAAGAAAAAATCCCGGCTTTTTCGGATCTTGATGAATTTCTGAAGCAGGATTTCGATCTGTGTCTTGTTGCGACAACTAATAACTTCCACTGTGAAATGGCTTGCGCTGCAATGAATGCCGGTAAAAACGTCATGGTTGAGAAACCGGCCGCTATGTCAAGCACCGAGATCGAAACCATGATTGCAACCGCAAAAAAGAACAATGTCCTTTTCACGGTTCATCATAACCGCCGCTGGGATCGCGACTTTATGATAGTTAAAAAGGCTTTTGATGACGGCGTCTTGAAAGAACCGTATATGATAGAGTCTCGTATTCACGGCGACGGAGGTTCCATGTATGGTTGGCGCGACCAGCCGGATCACGGCGGCGGAATGTTCCTTGACTGGGGTATCCATGCTATGGATCAAATGCTATACCTTATCCAGGAACCGGTTATATCCGTTACGGCTGTAATCAAAAACATAACCACTGAACTTGTCGATGACTACGCAAAGGTCATTCTGAATTTTGAATCTGGTCTTTCAGCTCATGTTGAAGTTGCCACATTTATCCAACAGAAACTTCCGCGCTGGTCGATTTTCTGCCTTGACGGCAACCTTCAGATAAGCGAAATTAGCTCACAATATGCCTCTCTCGTCAAAATAAAGGATGCTCATTACGAACCGTATGAACTTCTTGCGTATACCAAGGATGGAGTTGAAACAAGAACCTCGAAGTACTTGGTTTTCAAAAAAGAAGAAGAACAATATCCGGATATTGAGATACCTCAGGATTGGGCTTTTCTTTACAAAAACCTATTAAACGCGCTTGACGGAAAAGAAGAACTGATAGTAAAGCCGGAACAGGTGCTGCGCTGCTTCAAGGTTATGGAAGCCGCATTCCGCTCCAGCCGCGAAGGCATAACGGTACAGTTTGACGACCATTATCTCAGCGAATACAAGAAGCTTGGAAAATAAAAATTATTTACGGACATAAAATACGGAGACCGTTAGAAAGCGGTCTCCGTATTTTATTAATTTTTCAGTCTTCGAAAACGATTTCTCTGTTCTGTTCTGAGGAATCGTAAATCCCCTGCATCATCTTCGCGGTGACTATTACAGTATCGATATGCGACGGAAGTTTCTTTCCGGTCTTAATGCAATCGACAAAATCGCTGATTTCTTTGTAGAACATATCGCCGCTTGTGTATTCCGGGCGATAGCTGTAAAGCTTTCCGTCTTTTGTGGTATAGACGTCGAAATCTCCGCCGTATTGGAGGTGTATTCCGGCTTTGGTGCCGAGGAACTGAACATATGAATAGCTGCCGCTGCCGATATTTTGCGCCCATGCGCCGTTAAAGGTTATGGATGAGCCTTCGGTGCGGATAAACCCGGTTACATAGTCGTCAACGTCATATGTGCCGTTGAGATCCTTCTTATCTTCAGCCCACATACCCTCGTAAACATAGTTTTTCATATCGACGCCGAGCTTTGAATAGGCTACGCCGGAAACAGTCTTGGTCTTGGGATCGCCTAAACAATACATTGCGATATCGAGGTAATGGACGCCCCAGTCGATAAGTACGCCGCCGCCTGCGATTTCTTTGGTTGTGAAATCGCCGCCCAGCCCCGGAATGCTGCGATGAGCGCGGAAGCTTACGTTAGTCTGATAGATTTCACCCAAATCACCGGCAGCAATGATTTCGCGAATCTTGTTTACTGCGCCGTTAAAACGGTTTACGACGCCTATGTTAAGCGTCATGCCGGTTTCATGCTGAACCTTCTGCATATCAAGCGCTTCCTGATAGTTACGGGCTATAGGCTTCTCACAAAGCACGTGTTTACCGGCGCGCATCGCGTCAATGGAGATAAAGCGGTGCATCTTATTCGGGGTGCAGACAGATACCGCGTCGATCTCAGGGTCATTTATGACATCCTTATAATCTTTAACGGCAACTCCGACTCCCCATTTTTTCACGGCTTCTTCCGCTCTTTCAAGGATAATATCGCAAAGATATTTTATCTTTACCTTGCCTTCCTCCTGAAGACGCTTGTAATTCGGAATATGAGCCGAATTTGCAATCGTACCACAGCCGATAACTCCGATATTAAGAATCTTTCCCATAATGTTTCCTCCATATATTTGTTTTTAAAGAGATACTTATTTCATCAGCTTTTGCTGGCGGACATCCCGTCCGCGGAACATCAGCGGTCTAAATTCGCCGAAAAGCCTTGATGTAATACGGTCGGAGTAGCGTTTGTTCAGCTCCGACTGGTCTAAATTTGTGTTGATAATCATCGCACGCCCGGTGTTTATACGAGTGTTCACGAGATTATAAAGACAGGATATCGTAAACTGGTTAGTTAACTCTGTACCGAGGTCGTCAAGAATAAGAAGCTCAGAGTCGAAATATTTGCTTACCCTCTCCCCGGGTGTTTCATTTGAAGATCGACTGAAGCGATCGTATTCGAAATCGGCAAAGATATTTTGCGCCGTATCATATACGACATTGAACGCCCTGTCAATAACCCTTCGGGCAATCGAGGTAGATAGGTGGGTTTTTCCGAGTCCTGTAGGACCTATAAACAGAAGATTTTCACCGGTATCCGTCCCGAATTTTTCTGCATATTCACGGCAAACGGTCAGAATATTCTGCATGTTTTCGTATATTCTGCGATCTTCACGGTAATATTCAAGGGAGAAGGTATCAAATGACTGCGATTTCATAAGCTGACCGATGCCTGAACTCTCATATTCGGCTAAAATCAGCTCTCTTTTCATACAGCCGCATACCTTGGTTCCGACAAAACCGGTATCGTCACATTCAGCGCATTCATATTTGACGGAAGTATAATCCGGCGAAAATCCATGATACCTAAGACAAGCCGCGCGACTGTTTTGAAGCTGTTTGTTTTCCAGCCTTAGTTTTTCGAGCTCAAACTCAATATCTCCTCCGCCAACTATGGCTCTTACAATCTTCGACGAAGTTTCGCTTAACGCAGCGTCTATATCCCGAAGCTCGGGGATTTTTGAATGAAGTTCTTCAAGCCTTTCCGAAGCTGACTGTTTTGCCTTCAGATGTTTCTGCTCAAATTCACGGCGGATGCGTATGAAGTTTTCTTTATTGTAACCCATATGGACCGCCTTTCGTATCTAACTATTTTTTCCGCTATCATTGCGGCTGTTCTCGATTTTTTCATAGCTGCGCTTAAGCGCAAGTTCAAAGAATTCGTCGGTATCAAAGCTTCTTTTGTCTGCCGTCTTGCTTTCGGCCGCTTGTTCTTTTTCTGTTTTATATCGCTCAAGAGCTCGTATCACTTCGTCAAGTGTCTGATATCCGGCGTCATGCCAGTTTTGCAGAACCTTATTCATATATTCATAGGACATTTGGTGATTCCTTGTCCCGTCAATGGTAACCTCATAAGCCTGCTCAACGACATCATACGGGAATGCCCAGTCCTGGAACCATGTTTTAAAGTATGATTTCTCTTTTTTGGTAGCTTCCCTGCCATCAATACCAAGTTTGCGGCGAAAGCGTTTTTCGGTATCTGCAGCGTCTGCACGCTGTTTTATCATCATTTCAAGAGCTTCGGTAGTGGATATACCTTCGTCGTAAAGGTTATAGGCAGTCCGTTCGATATACCTCATCCCGATACGGTCTTTCTTCGATGAAGTTTCGTTTATGCAGTAATTGACTAAGGTCAGTATATAATCGTTTGTCAGTTTAAGGTAATCCGACATACCGATAAGCGTCATAACCTCTGTCGGTGAAAAAACGCGGGATAGGAGATTTTGACATTCGTCAATAACAGCCGATAAACCTTCGGTATTTTCAATGACATTTGCCATCTCTTCGCCGGAATACGAGGCTCGGCGGTCGGGTGCTATAACCTTTTCTTTTGGAGGCGGCGGGGGGATATATGCGTCCTCCGATGCGGCAGGACGTTTAATCGAAATCACTCCGTTATCCTTCCAAAACTCTACCGCGGCTTTTATTTCAGCCGGCGCGGCGCCAAATTCTATTGCCCATCCGTCGCAAAGCTCATCAAGCGAAGGATATCCGACATCGGAGCCTTTATACATGCCGCAAAGCTTTACTAAAACAGAGAGTTTTAAAGGATCCGACTGGATAAGACAACTATCCGGAAGTGTAACGGTTCCGCTGCCGTAATTTATTCGCAGTTCCATTATCTTCCTTCCTTTAGTCTTTTGATTTTGCAGCAGAGTGTCATAAGCGAATCTCCAAGAGAAACATTGTGAACTAAGGTTTTTTCTCCCCGCTCTATGAAGCGGTTGGTGAAATTCCATATTCCCCTGAGAGAGCCGTTATCTATGAGCTCTGACGGGTCGTAGCCTTCAGTGGTCGTAAGCACCGCAATATCAACTTTTTCTTTTACAATAAAGGGAATCAGCTCATCCAAAGGATAAACTTTTGTGTTCCCGACACGCTGCCCGACAAGTGTTCCGTCAAAGTTGAATATTCCTTTGAGCAGGACTCCGTGGCGGGAAAAGAGCGAATCGGAGGCTATTGCCAGTCCCAAAACATTGGCTCCGATTATTACGGCGCTAAATTCATCGGTTATTCCGAGTATATCCGAAACACCGATTATCAGCTCCCGAACACTATACCCGTATCCCTGACGTCCGTAATCTCCGATACGAGCAAAATCCTGACGAACCTGTGAATCGGTTATATCAAGCGCTTTTGAGAGCTCGCGGGAACTGACCCTCATAATGTCACGGTTTACTAAGTCCTTAAGACAGATATAATATTGAGGCAGACGAGATAAAAGCGCTGCGGGAATCGTTTTTTCCTTATCTTCTGCGCTGAGCATACTATCGTCGGAAGATGTCGGCAGACGGGTATCCATACATTAAAACCGTATTATAAATCGGTAAGTGTCTGCATTACATATTCTGCAAACTCGCTGCAGGTAGCACCGGTCGCTCTGCCGGTGATAATATGCTTCTTGTCTTCGTACATACAGAAGTCAAGCGCTTTTTCAAGCCTGTCGGCTTCTTTATCACGACCAATATGTGAAAGAAGCATTACCGTGGCGCGAAGCATCGAGCTGGGGTCGGCGTACTTACCTCTTCCCTCTTCGATCATACGCGGAGCCGAACCGTGTATAGCTTCAAACATTGCGTATTTTTTACCGACATTTGCAGAACCGGCTGTTCCGACACCGCCCTGCATTTCAGCTGCCTCATCGGTAATAATATCTCCGTAAAGATTGGGAAGCACCATGACCTGGAAATCGCCGCGGCGCTTTTCGTCTATCAGCTTGGCTGTCATTATATCGATATACCAGTCATCTGTTTTGATTTCCGGATATTCAGCGCCTATTTCCTGGCAGATGCGAAGGAATTTCCCGTCGGTTGTCTTTATTACATTAGCTTTGGTAACTATCGAAACACGTGTTTTGCCGTGCTGACGCGCATATTCATAAGCGAGACGAGCTATCCGCCTTGTGCCTTCTGTAGTGGTTATGGTAAAGTCGTTGGCAAGATCTTCGGTAACATCGAAGCCCTGTGAGCCGACAGCATAAGCTCCTTCGGTGTTTTCACGGAAAAAGGTCCAGTCGATTCCTTCCCGCGGTATTTTTACCGGACGGACATTGGCAAAAAGATCCAGCTTCTTTCTCATCGCAACATTGGCGCTTTCGATATTAGGCCAAGGGTCGCCGGCGCGAGGAGTGGTAGTCGGTCCTTTAAGTATAACCGGACACTTATAAAGCTCGTCCATTACATCGTCCGGGATAGCCTTATTCTGCGCGGCGCGGTTTTCTATTGTAAGACCTTCGATATAGCGCAGTTCGATTTTACCTTCTTTGATTTCTTCCGAGAGTAGAAACTCGAGAACATCTCCTGCGGCTTTCGATATAATCGAACCGATTCCGTCCCCGCCGCATATGCCTATAACAAGCTTATCAAGCGCCTTATAATCTATAAAGTCGCCTTCGGCTTTGATTTTCTCATTGCGCTCAAGCTGAGCTTTAAGTACCTTCTTGTATTTTTCCGCTGCGGAGTTTAGAATGGAATCAAAATCAGGGGTCATATTAGTATACCTCTTTTATTTATATTTTTTATACAATTTAATTGACAACGGCATTTAGCCTAAGGTCGGCTATTTTACCGGCTTTATACTCATAATACGCCTGCGCGCCGATCATGGCGGCATTATCGCCGCAAAGTGACAAATCAGGTAGATACAGACTGATATTATTTCTTATTGAAAACGCTTTAAGGGAAGCGCGAAGATGCGAATTTGCTGATACTCCTCCCGCTGCGACAAGTTTGATTCGTCTAGTTCTCTCGACTGCCGACGAAAGTTTATTAATTACTGAATTAGTTATAGCATATGTGAAAGACGCGGCAATATCTGCCTTATTATAGGACAGTTCTTTCATTTTAAGAGTGTTAACATGATTTATTACCGCGGTTTTAAGCCCGCTGAAACTGAAATCAAGAGAATCATCGGGTATCGCCGGAGATGGAAACTTAATTGCTTTCGGATCTCCGACCGAAGCCAGCTTATCCATTTCAGCGCCGCCGGGATATCCGAGACCGATAACTCGAGCAACTTTGTCAAAAGCCTCTCCCATGGCGTCGTCTCTGGTGCGTCCTATCGTATCAAAATCGGTATAGCTCTTTACATCAATTAGCGATGTATGACCGCCGGAGGCGACAAATGCCAAAAAAGGAGGTTTAGGCGCAGGTGTTAAAAAATAGCTTGCGGCTACATGCCCTTTTATATGATCTACGCCGACAAGCGGCTTTCCGACTGAATAAGCAAGCGCTTTTGCGAAGTTTACCCCGACAAGTAAAGCTCCGACCAGCCCGGGCGTATATGTAACCGCAACCGCATCTATTTCATCAAGAGTGATATTGGCTTTATCCAAAGCCTGATCGGTTATACTTGATATTGCCTCGCAGTGCGCGCGGCTGGCGATTTCCGGGACGACACCGCCGTATAAAGCGTGTATAGATATCTGGGAAGCGATTATATTTGATCTTATGACGCGGCTTTCATCGGACATATCTACGACGGCGCATGAAGTTTCGTCGCATGAGCTTTCAAATGAAAGGATCAGCATCGTAAAGTCTCCTGTTATTTAAATCCAATTTCATCACAAACGCGTCTTCCGGTGGCTCGCTGTAATAATCTCGGCGTTTTGCCGCAACATTGAATCCTGTTTTTTTATAAAGCGCCTGCGCCGCAACATTTGATTCCCTTACATCGAGGAACCATATATGAGCAATCTCACAGCAACTATCCAACATTTTTTGAAGCATAGCTTCACCGACACCTTTTCGCCTGAATTGCGGGTCTACCGCGATATTAATTATTTCCCCTTCCGGGGGTACTATATATGCCCCGCAAAAACCTATCAACATTCCCCCGCTAACCGCGCCAAACCAGAAGGCAGTCCGGCAATTAAACGAAACTTTAAATGATCTCTCCGACCAGGGGGATGAGAAACATTTCTTTTCAATTTCTACGACAAAAGGAATGTCCTTAACCGAAAGGCGTATGATTTCAAATTCCATCAAAATACGAACATCATTTTAAGTAAAGATTGAACCCTATCAATCACAACAAAATATTCAGACAACTCATATCTTTTCGGCGGCAGAACATCTTGCGCCATTGACGAAAGCTTCAGCGCGAATGACGGACATGAAGACATAACTCTCATTGTAATATCATTGTCAACGCCTATCAGACGCTCATATGCTCCTGCATGACGCTTATCAAAGCGCTCGGTAAGCAAAATTCGCTCTTTTGGTAACATACCGCGCTCTTTCAGCGCTTGAGAAGTCAGCGTGTCGACAGGAAAACCGGCGGTTGCGTCTATTCCGGCGGAAACCGCTTTTATTTCCATTTTTGAAGCAAGATAATTAAATACCGCTGCGCAAATCGGACCTCTGACGCGATCGTAACGACTTACAAAGCATATCTCTCGCTGGGACATAAATGTCTTCTGAGTCATTAACTTGTCAGAAAATACAGCTCTTGGGTTCACAGAACCGCCGTATTCAGGCATTTAATAAAGCACCGCCTTCTGTTTGAATATCTTCGTCTGAGGGCAGCACATCTTTTAACAGCCGACCTATATCGACGCAATGCTTTGTGCCGCGGTCATAGAGATAATTGTGTTCACTGTCGTATTCGACATATAAAATATCATAGTAAAGAGAGGGCCAGTCGGGCGATAAAAACTTAAGGTGATAGACATTGCTTCCGTCCGGAGGAAGTTCGGCTTCTTCACCGCTTATAAAGGCGTTGACAATATCCGTTACCTTTTCCTGGTCGTTAATTTCGTTAACCTTCATTATGATATTATCTTCGATACAGATATAAATCAGGTTTGCGCCGAAATCTTCAAGCTTTGGCGGTGTAATCGTATCCGAGTAATATAATGAACCTATTCCCTCAAACTCTTCGGTTAGCCACTGCTTTGGATCCATACCCGGAATAGTATAAAGCACTCTTTTATCATAAATTGCGTATTCATCGCCGACACTAACAGGCTCATAGCTGACCGTCGCCGGAATATATGAAATATTGTTCTTTTTGTCTATATATTTTCCGTCTATATATGATATTTTTATGAGATTTCCGCAGCCTGATAATAAAAACAGCAACAGAATCAATGATAACAGGGCTTTTTTCATACTAATAACCAAAGACGCCGCTTAAGCTATCGTCATCTTCTATCCAGTCTTTAACCTCATAAACAGTATAGCTGTCAAAGGTTTCCCGGACTATTACTTCTTTTATTCCCGCGTTTATAATAAGACGCTTACACATTCCACAGCTGGTTGTACCGCCTATAATATCACGACTTTCAGGATCGGTGCAAGCCATATATAGCGTTGCACCGAGCATTTCCTCGCGTGAAGCGGAAATAATCGCGTTGGCTTCAGCGTGAACCGATCGACAAAGTTCATATCTTTCACCGCGAGGGATATTAAGCTTCTGACGCTGACAAAAACCGAGATCACAACAATTTTGACGACCGCGCGGCGCGCCATTGTAGCCGGTTGAGATAATCGAATCATTTTTTACGATTATAGCGCCGTAATGCTTGCGCAAACAGGTACTTCTCTCGGCAACTGTCTGGGCTATATTAAGGTAGTAATTAGTTTTAGAAACGCGGTTCATAATATTCTCCACAATCAAAGCGTTTTAACAAACTCTTTGAGGTATTCCCGAAACTCGCTGCCCAATTCGGGATTTTTTGTCGCCTGTTCTGTGTTTACCTTTAAAAATCCTATTTTTGACCCCAAATCGTACCTGGTACCTTCAAAATCAACAGCAATCATTCCGATGGTTTCTGCCATTATTTTCATAGCGTCAGTCAGCTGAATTTCGCCGCCGGCACCTGGGGGAAGATCGTAAAGAATATCAAATATTTCGCTTGTCAGAAGAACACGTCCGAGTATTGAAAAATGCGAGTAAATTTGATCTATTCTCGGTTTTTCAATCATCGTTTCGACTTTATATATTTTCTCTTCAAGCTGATGAACTTTGAGAGAGTCGTATTTCATTACCAGCTCAACGGGAACTTCTTTTACCCCAACTGTCGGCAGGTTATATTTTTCATAAGCTTCAATAATCTGCTTTACTACCGGTTTCTCTGAAAAGATAATATCATCGCCGTAAAGCACGACGAAAGGATCGTCCCCTACAAAGGTATGCGCAAAAGTAATTGCGTGGCCAAGGCCTTTAGTTTCGAGCTGTCTTATATAGTGTATATTGCAGAGATCGGCAATACGTCTCAACTCAGGGATTTCGTCTTCTCGTCCTGATTCCTTGAGCTTTGCTTCGTATTCAAGAGAATAATCAAAATAATCCTCCATCATTGTCTTGCTGCGGCCGGTTATAATCAGTATGTCTTTAATTCCGCTTGCCGCGCATTCTTCTACAAGGTAAGATATGGCAGGTTTATCGACAATTGGAAGCATTTCCTTGGGCACCGCGCGTGAAATGGGAAGCATGCGGGTTCCGAGGCCAGCTGCCGGAATAACGGCTTTTGTGATCTTTTTATTCTTGGAAGTTACAGCAGACATTTTTCTTCCTCCGACTATTCTATTGCTTTTTTTCGAAAATTCCCTATACGTTCAACGGCAATCATAAGCGGAATGCCCAAGCCGTAAGCAACCACAAGCTCACCGGCACCGACAGAAAGCATATTCGCAATAAAAGCCGCTGCAAAACCATTTTCTCCAACAGATGAAACAGTAATAACAACGCCTATAATAATGGCATTGAAGATAATCGGCGGCAGCGGAGCCAACCACTTTACCTTGATTTTATAAGTGCATATTGCGGCAAGCAAAGTTGCAAGCGAACCGAATATCACGTCAAGCACGACGATATTCGAGGAAAGCAGGTTTGAAATAATGCAGCCGATAAACAGTCCCGGTATCGCTTCCGGGAAGAAAAACGGAAGAACCGTCATTACCTCGGAAATTCTGAATTGCACAGCGCCGAAAGAAATCGGAGCAAATATCAGTGTTATTGCGGCGTAAAGCGCGGCAATGAGACCTGCCTTTGAAATATATGCTATTTTTTTATCAGAATAATAATCTTTCATAATCACACCTATTTATATCTATCTTATTATAAACTCTTCTTGCATATAAATCAAGCATTGAGTGTTAATTCTGTTAAAATTTTATATTTATCTGCCGTCTTTAAATAAAAAAAATCCCTATTCCTTAAGGAATAGGGAGAGCCAACATCCATAGAAAACCGAAGAAAGAAAGTCAAAAGATTGTGACAGCCTGAAGATTAAGCGACTTGAAATGAAGGTTCAAGCCCTCGGTCTATTAGTATCGGTAAGCTGAACACATTACTGTGCTTACACATCCGACCTATCAAACTCATAGTCTATGAGTGACCTTACCAGCTTTTGCTGTGGGATATCTTATCTTGAAGGATGTTTCACGCTTAGATGCTTTCAGCGTTACTCACTTCCGCACGACCGCTACTCAGCTATGCCATTGGCATGACAACTGATGCACAGGAGGTGCNTCCGACCCGGTCCTCTCGTACTAAGGTCAGCTCTTCTCAAATATCCTTCGCCCACGACAGATAGGGACCGAACTGTCTCACGACGTTCTGAACCCAGCTCGCGTACCACTTTAATCGGCGGACAGCCGAACCCTTGGGACCTTCT
>JGI24712J26585_10000742_pt1 | contig 27763 bp, 25 predicted proteins | sample BioPla3DNA2_FD_26585 | JGI IMG/M metagenome (IMG submission 26585)
AACCTCCTTGGCAAATGATAGTATGTATTGAGTTGAAAATATTAGAAGGCATATCTATTTATGATGGAGTGCCTTCTAGTACTATACCATATGTGGTAATGCATGTCAAATGTGGTATTCATACTATTTGTAAGGTAGAAATTGGAACAAACCACCAATGAATAAAATTTCAATAAATGGAAAATATATCTGTAAAATAAGCAGATATGGGTATATAGGAGGTTGCATATTGGAAACCACAGTAACAGTAGGAAAAAGTGTCATTAGGATAGATAGTATGGATAAGGCCTGTGGTAGGGTAAAGTTTAATAGTGATGTCATTATCCCGGGAATTCTGTACTGTAAAATGGTTACAAGCAAGTTTGCCCATGCTAAAATTAAGGCTATAGATATATCGCGGGCATCTAAAGCATCGGGGGGGACAAGGAATTATAACAGGGAGTGACACCGGCGGGGTTCTCACAGGAACCTTTGTTGAAGACCGCCCTCCCCTTGCAGTTGAAAAGGTAAGATATTTTGGAGAACCTATTGCTGTAGTGATTGCAGAAAGTGAACTGGAAGCTTCTAGGGCCGTAGAAATGATAAAAGTAGAATATGATCCGCTTCCTGTTATTAACTCGCCTGGAGATGCTCTAAAGCAGGGGGCAGCATTAGTTCACGAGAATTTAGGAAATTACAGGATAATGAAGGCATGTACTCCAGTTCCAGGGACAAATAATGCCAACCATGTAAAGATTCGAAAGGGTGATATGACAAAAGGATGGAGAAAGAGTGAAGTGATAGTAGAAGAGGACTTTTTTCTCCCTCAATCAGATCATATAGCTATGGAAACCCGTTCGGTTAGGGCAGAAATAAGACCTGATGGGCATATTATTATCCATTCTACATCACAAGGACCGTACATTATAAGGAAAAAGTTGAGCAGACACTTTAATATTGACACGGGCAAAATTACTGTACATACACCTATGGTAGGGGGAGCTTTTGGAGGAAAGGCTGCAGTTCAGTTAGAGATGATAGCATATCTTGCATCTAAGGCGGTGGATGGTAAAGAAGTTATTATTGTAAATTCAAGGGAAGAGGATATGATAAGCTCCCCTTGCCGTATAGGTCTTGAGGCTAAAGTTAAATTAGGGGCTTCCAGGGATGGGAAAATAAGGGCAGCAGAAATTACCTATCTCGTGGATACGGGGCTTATTCAGATATGGGGGCTGTTATTACTAAATCTATCGCCTCTGATTGCACGGGTCCATACAATATTGAAAATGTATGGTGTGATTCCATGTGTGTTTATACTAATCACCCCTACGTAACATCTTTTAGGGGATTTGGGCATCTAGAGTATACAATTGCTATAGAAAGAACCATGGATAAATTAGCTCACGCTCTAGGGATTGACCCGATAGAATTAAGACTTAAGAACGCTATAATTCCAGGGGATACTACTCCAACTCAGGTAGAGTTAACTAGATCGAATATTGGGAACTTACCAGAATGCATAGGAAGGCTTAAGGATGTAATGAATTGGGAAGAAGGACAAAGGATCGATATTGGAAATAACAAAGTAAGGGCTAAAGGAATAGCCTGCTTTTGGAAGACATCGAGCACTCCGCCGGATGCTGCATCGGGGGCTGTTATTACATTTAGTCCTGATGGGTGTGCCAATCTAAGCATTGGCGCAGTTGAATTAGGGCAAGGTTCTAAAACAACTTTAGCACAAATCTTAGCTGAAAAATTAAGATTAGACATTAGTAGGATAAATGTTTCTATAGATGTGAATACCCAGGATAATCTAGAGCACTGGAAAACAGTTGCTAGCAGTACAACCTATATGGTGGGTAATGCGGTAATTGCAGCAGCCGAGGATGTGATAGAGCAGATAAAGGCTATCTCCTCCATTGTTCTAAGATGTGAGGCCAAAGATATTGAAATTGCAGATGGTAAGGCATTTTTAAAAAACAATCCCAAAAAATATATCGATATCACCGAGGTTATCCACGGATATAGGTACCCCAATGGCAATTCCATAGGGGGACAAATTATAGGACGGGGAAGTTTTATTATGAGGCACCTTAGCGGTATGGATAAGGAAACAGGCAAGGGCACCCCGGGACCGCTTTGGACCATAGGCGCTCAAGGAATAGAAGTAGAGTTTGATACGAAGGAGTATACCTATGAAGTTGTTAAGGCAAATTCAGCTATCGATGCGGGGAAAATTATAAATCCAATGGCAGCCAAAGGTGTAACCATGGGGGGTATGGCTATGGGACTGAGTATAGCAAGTAGCGAGGCATTCATATATAACGATATGGGAGTTATCTTAAATCCGAATCTGCGTACCTATAAATCTATACGATTTGGTGAAGAACCGGAATACTTGGTAGAATTTATTGAAACACCTGAAGGGGATGGACCTTACGGAGCCCGTGGACTTGGAGAACATGGTCTTGTTGGCATACCTGGGGCATTACTAAATAGTCTATCGATAGCAGCACAGGCTGATTTAAATAGATTACCACTAACTCCAGAGACCATATGGAGGACAAAGACAGGAGAAACTATATGATAGGATTTGATTTTGATTATTATAAACCCAATTCTATAGAAGAAGCCCAAAAGGCATATAAAGATTTGAAAAGCCAAGGAAAAGTTGCAATTTATTATTCAGGAGGCACAGAGATTATAAGTAAGGCTAGGGTAAATCAGATCCACTTTGATGCCATAATTGATATTAAGGGAATACCTGAATGCAGTATATATGGCTTTAAAGAAGATAAACTTATAATAGGCGCCGCCACCACTCTGACCCAAATATCAGATTCGGCATTTTTTCCACTGCTTAGCCAATCTTGCAGAAATACAGCTGACCATACAGCAAGGGATAAAATAACTATAGGGGGGAACATCTGTGGCAAGATTATCTATAAAGAGCCCCTTCTTCCTTTATTGTTATCAGACGGAGAGGCGGTTATTTCCGATGGAGAAGGAGTAAAATCCGTACCCCTTACACAGATTTTTGATAAAGAGCTACAACTTGAGGAGGGAGAATTTCTAATACAAATTACCATTAATAAGGAGTATATTTTCCTACCCTATATTAACATCAAAAAGACAAAGCAGGGAAAGGTCGATTATCCATTGGTTACAGTAGCTTCTATCAAAAAGGATAATAAAATAAGAATTGCCTTTAGTGGTTTATGTTCCTATCCCTTTAGATTATATGAAATAGAAGACAACCAAAACAATATAAACAATGAAATTAAGATAGAATTTAATAATATTATGGATTTTCTGCCCTCACCCATAATGGAGGATATATTAGGCACAGCTGAATACCGTAAATTTGTAACACGAAATACATTAGACGAAGCTTTAGAAAAACTGGGAGGAGTCTTATGTTAGAGATAAAAGGTAAGAGTATAATCGATATTAACATAAATGGGACTATAAAAAGTGTAATGGTAAGGCCGGCAGATACACTTCTTCATGTGATTAGGAATCAACTAGGGCTTACAGGGGCTAAAAATGGATGCGAAAATGGAGATTGTGATGGCTGTACTGTATTGGTAGACGATTGGCCTGTAAAGTCATGCCTTATGCTTGCCGTTGAAGCAATAGGTCATAAGATAGTCACCATAGAGGGATTGAAAAATGAGCCTATACAAAATGCTTTTGTGGAGAAGTTTGCCATTCAATGTGGCTATTGTACCCCTGGGATGATTATGAATTGCCATGGATTGATTAAGAATTTTCCTAATGCTACTGGAAAAATAATAGAGGAGTGGCTAGAATCTAACCTCTGCAGGTGCACGGGCTATCATGAAATAAGAGAAGCTATTAAATCAGTCATAAATCGTTAATTTTGTAAAGGGTTCTTCATGAATAATAAAGACAGTTATCAAATTATTTATCCAGAATAATCCTAAATCATATAAACAGGCTTAATTAAGCCTGTTTATTGTTGGGTATTAGGATTATTAGCTTGTTTTAAGTGCTTAAGTCTATTATCTAGAGTATAAAGATGATTTGTAATATCCGTGAGCATATTCCTGTACATCTTTTTTACCTCAACATCAATATCCAAGATAGCCATCGCTTCGTAACTTCCCTTTGTATCTTCAACAGTTATAATACATTTCTCTAAAAAATACTGTTCTGACATAAAAATCACCTCAATTTACTAATTATGATTTAATACCCATGATATAGTATGTGTAGAAATCGACAGGATATAAATTTAAACAGGTTCATGTTTAAATGGATAAAGAAATACAGTATAATAAAGAAATATATTATATTTAGGAGGGATTTTGTGGTAAAAGAAAGGGAAAAATTTTCATCGCGGTTGGGATTCATTTTGATTTCTGCAGGCTGTGCTATAGGATTAGGTAATGTATGGAGATTCCCATATATTACGGGGTTATATGGTGGAGGAATTTTTGTATTAATTTATTTTTTGTTCCTTATAATATTTGGCTTACCCATCATGGTTATGGAATTTTCTGTTGGCCGTGCTAGCAAAAAAAGTATTGCTACGTCCTTTGATATTTTAGAGCCAAAGGGTAGCAAGTGGCATTTTTTCAAATGGTTTGGGATGGCGGGGAATTACTTGCTTATGATGTTTTATACCACCATTACGGGATGGATGTTGGCTTATCTTTTCTTTATGATCAGGGGAGATTTTGTAGGTATCACATCAGCAGAAGTAGAAACTATTTTTGACAATCTTACTGCAAATGCTGGGGCAAGCATCCTTTGGATGATTATTGCTTGTCTTTTGGGATTTGGAGTTTGTTCCTTAGGACTGCAAAAAGGAGTAGAAAAAGTGACCAAAACAATGATGTTGGCACTTTTATTTATAATGTCTGCCTTAGTAATTCGCTCTGTTACACTTCCTAATGCGGGGGAAGGGCTCAAATTTTACCTTTTACCTCATATTGATAGCATTAGGGAAAATGGACTTTGGTCAACAATTTATGCTGCCATGGGTCAATCTTTTTTTACTCTAAGTATTGGTATGGGCTGCATGGCTATATTTGGAAGCTATATTTCTCAAGATAGAAGATTACTTGGAGAAGGTCTAAGCATTACAATTCTTGATACTTTTGTAGCAATTATGGCAGGACTTATTATTTTCCCTGCATGCTTTTCTTTTGGTGTTAATCCCGGGAGCGGGCCTGGACTTGTTTTTATAACCCTACCCAATATATTCAACCATATGCCCCTTGGAAGGATTTGGGGAATAGGATTTTTCATATTCATGGTATTTGCAGCTTTATCTACGGTGATTGCAGTATTCGAAAATATTATTTCTTTTGGAATGGACCTTTCAAATTGGTCAAGAAAAAAATCAGTGCTAATCAACTTGATTGCAGTTATCATTTTATCTATACCAGTTGCCCTTGGGTTTAATATTTGGAGTAGCTTCGCACCCCTAGGGGAAGGCAGTACCATATTGGATCTAGAAGACTTCATTGTAAGTAATAATATCTTGCCTTTAGGTTCATTAGTGTATGTTTTGTTTTGTGTTAGCCGTTATGGTTGGGGTTGGGATAGTTTCCTTGGGGAAGCCAATGAAGGCACGGGATTAAAGTTTCCTAAATGGCTAAGGCCTTATTTAACATTTGTTTTACCTATACTAGTCCTAGCAATTTTCATCCTAGGTTATATAGAAAAGTTTGCTTAACCCTATTTATTTATCATAGGCAAATGAAGGGTATAGGTATTTAAAACAATTCTTTTTAACTAGATAGATTGCTGCAACCAAAGTTATCATTTCCGATAGAACGAAGCTAAGCCATACACCGGTCATTTGAAAGGAAATAGATAGAATGATAGCCAAAGGAATAATGAGAAAGCCACTGCGGAGTACTGATATAACAAGGGCAGATTTTGCTTTGTTTATGGAGCTTAGTACAGAAGAAATGATAATATTAACCCCAGCAAAGAAGAAGCCGGCAAAATAAATAATTAGTCCATAAGCAGCAGTTTTAGATAATATATCTATATTGTCTCTATTAAATATATTTACCAATGAAGTATTAAAAATCACAATTAAAACATACAAAGATAGTGAAATTCCAAGGGATAGATATATTGCATATAGGAGTAAATCTTTGATGTTATCATAATTCCCCCTACCAAAATTTTTACTTAAAAGGGGTTGGGTTCCTTGGGCGATTCCGGTAAAAATAGCAGTGGCTACTAATGCCAAATTAGCCACGATGCCATAGGCAGCTACTCCTATATTTCCGGCGATACCTAGGATAAGCAAATTAAATACAATAAGAATAATTCCAGATGCAACCTCAGAAACAAAGGAGGATACCCCTAGGCTGCAGATATTAACAATATCTGCAGTTTTTAATTTTGACTTGGCAAAATGAAAATTGTTTTTCTTTTTTATATAGTGAAGTGCTAAGATAGACATACTTATTATAGGGGCAAGTCCTGTGGCAAAGGCTGCCCCAAACATACCCAGATTAAGGGGGAAAATAAAAATATAGTCTAAAATAACATTTGATATACTTCCTATTAACATAGCAATCATAGATAGTTTGGGACTATTATCATTTCTAATAAAGGCAATGAAAATATTATTAAGAATAAAGCAGGGCGAAAAGATTAAAATAGTTTTCAAGTAAATATTTGTTTTATCAAGGATACCCTTATTGGCACCCAATAAAGCACTAAGGGTTGAGGAGCCAAGTAAGCCAATTAGGGAGAATACAATACCAAATAATATACCAATTTTTATTGAATGTGTGAAAAATACATTTGCTTTATCTTGCTCATTTCGGGCTCTATGGATAGAGTACCTTGTAGCGCCACCTATGCCAATCATAAGTCCGGCAGCACTAATAAAACTATAGATAGCGATGGATAGATTAAGAGCAGCTAATCCATCTGCCCCTAATCCTTTAGAAACAAAAAATGTATCTGCTAAAATATAACATGAAAGACCAATCATCCCCATAACATTTGCTGATACATATTGTAAAAAAGACTTTTTTGTATTCATTTTATCAGCTCCTTTTAAATAGTGCATAAAAAAATACCTAACGCTTATCCCTACCAAGACCTAAAGGGATAAAGTTAAGCATTCATGCAGGTTACCCGGTGGCACCCCACAAGAACTTCAATGATAGCATAGATATCCAATTTTGTCAAAAGGCATATTCCGCCTTTTCCATTAATAATATAATTATATAATATAAGAATGGAGGGGTCTTTTTGTTGCCAATTGAGGAGTTTATAAGGATTTCTATAGAAACAAATCTTTTCTTTCAAAGAATTATGAAGGAACATCTGTTTTTTATTCAGGTTAATTTACAACCTACAAATCCTGAGTATATAAGAGAAGCCAATGGGTTAAAGCAAGTATTTGAAGATCTTCTAGCTGAAACGGTAACCCATGCTAACGGGAATGTATCAGAAAGTGCTATTAAATCCGGTGAATTTGTAACACCTTACACCCTAAAGGCAGAGGAAATCAACAAGAAATTGACAGGAGCAAGCCTTAATACAGAGATTACCAAATCGGAAGTTAGATTGATTGGCAATCAAAACCGCGGATATATGAAATGGTTAGAAGGTGTAGTGTTCGATATTAATGCCAGAACATTAAACCAGCTTAAAAAGGTAATCATATTTCAGGAGAAATTAATTACCTTAGTTTCTGAATGTAAAATATTCATTCCTTTATATCTCGAAATGTTAAAGCATGATACCCACGAAGCAAAGCACTACCAGAAAATATTGCAATCCCTTCAGGAAAAGAAGGCGACGCAAGAGGACCCATGCGAAAGTCTTAACTTCTGGAATGATATCATGGGAGAACACGCAGAGTTTATCGATGGTATGCTAGATCCAACAGAAAAAGACCTTAGGAAAAAGGCTAGGGCCTTTGCCAAAAAGTTTGAAAAGTTAGTAGAAGTGTGTATTAAAACAGCCGAAAGGCAAATACTTCAAGAAAGTATAGAGGACACAAAAGGAATAATAGATTTTAAAAGGGCATCAACTGAAGGTTTGTTACAATGCAAAATTAAGTCCATTATCCCCCCACTTTTAGCGGACCATGTACTGCGGGAGGCTAACCATTATTTAAGATTGTTGACGATGTTAAAAAGATAAAGATAAAGAATATAATAGAGCCTTATCTCTAATAGTCTTAATTGAGGTTTTTCATCCTTTTCAAATTAAGAACAATATGGTAGCATGATTAGAAAGAATAATATATATGATGAAAGGATGAAATGTTATGAGAGATAGGATAGACTTAGACTGTGATTTTCCCGTATGGTACACCATAAGAAAAAGGCGACATAAAAACATATCAAGGATTCTTGGCTTTGGGCTCATTTTTAGTGGTATTGGCTTTGGTATTGGTTGTTTAGTTTATGGTTTTACCAAAAAGTAACATTATATTAAATTTGACTACTTTATATCTATTTTTGGTTACAAAATTCTACCTAATTTCATAATATATTGTAAAACTAATATTATGAAAGGAAGAATTAAAGGATGGATGACTTAAGGATCTACAATCAGGGAAATGTACCTTCATGGAAACAAAATATTATTAGGGTTAAGAATGCCATGATTGAAGAAATAATGATAGAAAGAGAGATGGGGTACTTAACCATATCCTATAGAAATATGGGTGATACTAACATGACTCATAAGGGGCTCATTACTTTAATAGTTCACCAAAATACAATAATACAAGATGAATTTGGGTATACCCTACCCCTTAGGAGTTTAAAAGAGGGTATGAGAATTAATGCAGACTTTTCCAGTGCTATGACAAAAAGTATCCCACCACAATCAAGAGCATTTAGAATAGTTGTTATTAGTAGAGAAATGCCTTTTATTATTAAAGTAGATAGGGTTTTAAAGGTTGATGCTAAAAACAACCTCCTTTATACGGGAAGTGCTAATAATGTATATAGTCAGATGAAGTTTATCGTAACAAATACAACAATAATTTTGGATAGAAGAGGTAGAAGAATATCTCTGCGAAGTATAAGGCCAGGACAACTCGTAAAAATAAGCCATGCAACTTTTCAAACTCTTAGTATTCCGCCCCAAACTACGGCTTATAGTATACAAGTTCTGTAAGATTTAACCATTATACCTTAAAAGGTGGCTACGGCCACCTTTTATTTTTCTCCCTTGACAATGTAAATATCTATGCTAAAATGAAAAATAAATATCAAAAGCTATGAAAGCGTAGATTGATTTATTATCAATAAGTAAATGGTGGATTCCCTTATAAGAGAAAGAATGTCGGCGGCTGAGAGCATTCTTATGGACAGGTCACTATTGAATTTCCCGCTGGAGCTGCATTTATGAATCTGAATAATAAATGCCGGAATCAATCCTCCGTTATAGGTTTAAGGTGTCTGCACTTTGCAGGAACTAGGGTGGTATCGCGGATTAACTCCGTCCCTTTTTGGGGGCGGGGTTTTTTGATGTTTAAATTATTTGAAGAAGGGAGAATTTAATATGAAGGAAAAATTACAGTCCATTTTAAGTCAGGCAATGGATCGTTTAAACAATGCAAAAGAATTAAAATCTTTAGATGAAATCCGGATTGAGTTATTGGGAAAAAAAGGTGAATTAACACAGGTTTTAAGGGGAATGAAAGACTTGTCCTCAGAAGAGCGCCCCATTATTGGACAAATGGCTAATGAAGTTAGGGAAGCAATTGAAACTAAGTTAGAAGAAACAAAAAATAATCTAGGCAAAAAGGTTCAAGAAATGAAATTAAAGACAGAAACAATAGATGTTACTATGCCGGGTAGAAAAACCAATATGGGTCGCCGCCATCCTATGAATTTAGTGGTAGATGAAATAAAAGAAATCTTCCTTGGTATGGGCTATAAAATAGCAGAAGGACCTGAAATAGAAACTGAATACTATAATTTTGAGGCCCTAAATATTCCAGAAGAACATCCGGCAAGGGATGAGCAGGATACCTTTTATATCAATAAAAACTTTATGCTGCGTACAGCAACATCTCCAATCCAAGTTAGAGTTATGGAAAAACAGGAACCCCCGATTAGGATTATATGTCCGGGTAAGGTATATCGCTCAGATGAAGTGGATGCTACCCACTCTCCAGTTTTCCACCAGCTAGAAGGATTAGTTGTGGATAAAAACATCACATTTGCAGACTTAAAGGGCGCCCTAGAAGTATTTGCGAAGGAATTATTCGGAGATAAGGTAAAGGTAAGATTTCGCCCTCACTTCTTCCCATTTACTGAGCCCAGTGCAGAAATGGATGTATCCTGCGTAGCTTGTGGTGGGGAAGGCTGCCGGGTATGCAAGGGCAGTGGATGGATAGAAGTATTAGGCTGTGGGATGGTTCATCCTAAAGTCCTTAAAATGGCAGGAGTTGATTCTGATGTATACACTGGGTTTGCCTTTGGTATGGGGCTTGAAAGACTTGCCATGAGTAAGTATGGTGTAAAGGACTTACGTTTATTTGTAGAAAATGATGTTAGATTCTTGAGTCAATTTTAGAAAGGAGTATAAATATGAATATACCTATGTCTTGGCTTAAAGATTATACGCCAATTAATTCTGATATAAAATCTTATATAGATGCTATGACCATGTCTGGTTCTAAAGTAGAAACCTATGTAGAATTGGGAAAAGAAATAACCAATGTAGTAGTTGGGAAAATTCTTTCCATAGATAGTCATCCTGATGCTGATAAACTAGTAGTTACAAAGGTTGACACAGGGAAAGAAACTCTCCAGATAGTTACGGGTGCCGATAATATTTCAGTAGGGGACTATGTTCCCATTGCCCTTAATGGTTCAACCCTACCCGGTGGAATAAAGATTAAGACTGGTAAACTCCGTGGGGTAGAATCTCAGGGGATGATGTGCTCCATAGAGGAATTGGGCTTCGAAAAAGAAGATTATTCTGATGCACCAGAAGACGGAATTTATATTTTATCTAAGGAATGCACCCCAGGAAAAGATATAAAGGATATCTTTGGACTTAATGATATAGTGGTTGAATATGAGGTTACCTCTAACCGCTCGGATTGCTTTAGCGTAATAGGGATTGCAAGGGAAGCTGCAGCAACTTTTAGAGTACCCTTTGGATATCCTGAAATATTTGTACAGGAAAACGAAGAGAATGTTTCTGATTATATTGATATAGAAATACAAAATGCAAAATTATGTCCAAGATATGCAGCAAGAGTTATTAAAAATGTTAAGGTAGGACCATCTCCTAAATGGATGAGGCAAAGACTGTTAGCAGCAGGGGTTAGACCAATTAACAATATCGTAGATATAACTAACTACGTTATGCTTGAAATGGGTCAGCCCATGCATGCCTTTGATCTCTCAAAATTAGAAAGCAAGAAAATAGTTGTCCGAAACGCAAAGCCCGGAGAGAAAACCATGACACTAGATGGGGAAGGAAGAAACTTAGATGAATCCATGCTTTTAATCACCAATGGTGGAAAACCTATAGCTATAGCTGGGGTCATGGGAGGAGAAGAATCTAAGGTAACAGAAGAAAGTAGCACAATACTTTTTGAATCCGCTAATTTTAATGGAGCAAATGTAAGAGTTACAGCTAAAAAGCTCGGGCTTAGAACCGATGCATCCATTAAATATTCAAAAGGATTAGATCCCAATCTTGTAGGAGATGCCTTAAATAGGGCAGCACAATTGGTAGTGGAACTAGGAGCAGGAGAAATTGTAGGGGGAATTGTCGATGTGTATCCGAACAAGAGAGAAGCTAAGACTATTCCCTATTCCGCAGAAAAGATTAATGAGCTTCTCGGTACAAATATTTCTGAAGATGAAATGATGGGGTATTTGACCTCTCTGGAATTTATAGTAGATAAAAACACCAAATCTGTAATCATACCCACATTCCGTCCTGATATAGAAGGTAATGCAGACTTAGCAGAAGAAGTTGCAAGATTGTATGGATATGATAAGATAGAAACTACACTAGAAACAGGAACCCCAACGGTTGGTAAGAAATCCTATAGCCAAAAGGTGGAGTATGTTATTAAGGAAGTCATGGAGGGTCAAGGATTTTATGAAATCATGAATTATTCTTTTGAAAGTCCCAAGGTATTTGATAGATTAAATATCGGTAAAGACAGCATACTTCGTAATGCAATAACTATTTCCAATCCTTTAGGAGAAGACTTTAGTGTAATGAGGACCCAAACATTAAATGGTATCCTTAGTTCTTTGTCCACTAACTACAATAGAAGGAATGAAGAAGCTTGTTTATATGAATTAGCAAAGGTATACATTCCTAAATCCCTACCCCTTACAGAACTTCCCGATGAAAGAGGAAAACTTACTATTGGTATGTATGGAAAGGGAGACTTCTATGACCTAAAAGGAGCCATAGAAGCACTTTTTGAGACATTAGGAATGGCTGAAAAAGTAGAATACAGTTTAAAGCGGGATTTATCTTGGATGCATCCTGGCCGTACTGCGGCGATATCTATAAATAATAAGGAAATAGGGTATTTAGGCGAACTTCATCCAATGGTATCAGAAAGTTATGATATAGAAGCTAGGGTATATGTAGGAGTTATAGATGTACCTGATATATTAAAGGCTGCTAACCTTGATAGGGAATATAAGCCCCTTCCTAAATATCCTGCAGTATCAAGGGATATTGCAATGTTAGTTAAGGATGAAATATTGGTAAAAGACATAGAAAATGTAATTAAGCAAAGGGGAGGCAAAAACCTAGAATCCTATGAACTTTTTGATGTATATAAAGGAAAACAAATAGAAGAAGGATATAAATCTGTTGCTTATTCCATAACCTTTAGGGCCACTGATAGAACCCTTAAGGAAGAAGAGGTAAATAAAGCGGTAAAGAAAATATTAAATGGATTGGAAACCAATTTAGGAGCGCAACTAAGGGAATAATATGCATAGGCCCATTTTTATAGTATAATAAAAGGATATTATACAAAATAAATAGGGGGCGCCATGAGAAAAAGGTTATTTTATACATTGTTTTGTATTCTAGGGATTATCCTTATTTATGCTAGTTACAAAAGGATTTACAAAGATTCTTTAGTTCAAATCCCAGTTTTAATGTACCATCATTTTGATACTGAGGGTATTAGTGAAACCACCATTCATCCACAAAACTTTCAAAGACACCTGAAGTTTTTGAAAGAAGAAGGATATGAAACAGTTACAATTGAAGAATTGATAGGTTTTTTGAAGCAAAAAAAACCATTCCCCAAAAAACCTATCATAATTACTATAGACGATGGATATCTTAGTAATTATACCCTTGCGTATCCTGTTCTAAAGGAAGAAAATATGAAGGCAACCATTTTTGTAGTTACCAGCTTTAGGGAAAAACAGCCAGGGGTGACCCCTCATTTTACATGGGAGCAGGCAAAAGAAATGTATGATTTGGGTCTTGTAGACATTCAATCCCATTCCTATAACTCCCATTATAAAATTGATACAATAAAAGGAAGTAAAGGAGCATTAACAAGACCTATCCATAGTGATATAAAGATTGAATCAGATGAAGAATTTGAAAAAAGGATAAAAGAGGATTTATTAAAATCAAAGGAAGATATAGAAAAGAATATAGGTAATAAAGTCATTGCTTTAGCATATCCTTTTGGGGAATACAGTAGAGCGTCGGAGAAAGCCGCTAAGGAAGTCGGTTATAGGGCTACTTTTATCATCAAAGATAAAATGAATTATGAAGATGCTACACCCCATTTATTAAAAAGAATACAAGTAAGCGGATATGATATCGAAGAAGATTTGGCTAAAAAAATTAAATATAGCAAAAGCTCTTTTACTATCATAGATAAAGTAAAGGCTAAAATAGTATCTATAATAACATCCATAAAAGATGAAGAAGTAATGGGTCGGGAGATAGAAATTTATATTAATGGTGGCAAAGTTCATTTCCCAACCCAATCCCCTTATATTGACAGAAATTTTACCATTCTAGTTCCCGTTGAGGATGTTGTAAAATCCTTGGGGGCGGAGTTTACTTATGACGAAGCAGGTGGAGTGGTATTAGTAAAAAACAAAGAAACAAAAGTGCAATTCATAATAGATAGCGATAAGGTATATATAAACGGGGAAGAAAAGCAAATGAATAATACGGTAGTATTAACCCCTAAAAAGGTTATTATGGTACCACTTAGATTTTTAGGTGAAGCTCTCGAAAAGACTGTAATCTGGAATGAAAAAGAAAAAATAATTTATATCAATTAAAAAACCTCCTAAGAGTATTATGGAAGATTATTATAGGTATAACATATTTAAATATATTTATACTAATCTTATAGATGAATCATTTTAAGGTATAAATCCATATTTTCTAGGAGGTAGGAAATGGAACTTAATACGTCGGATTACCTAAAGAAGGCTCTCTTAGATACCCAAGAAAGAGTGAGGGATTTTCAGAATTATTCTCAAGAAATAGACGATGAAGAAATTAGTGATTGTTTTAAACGTTTTGCAGAGAATGAAGGAATGCAGGCATCAGAAATACAAAAACTTATAACAAGAAAATTAGGCGAATAACAAAAGTCCCCATGTACGGGGACTTTTGTTTTATAGGTTCTTACTAACCCTCGGGGTGACAAGGGTATAAATTTCGGCCCTTATCATATTCTTGGGTATATTCGTTATGATAGCCATATAGAATATATTCCTGAGAGGATAATAATGGGTTGTTAGAATTTAACCTTAAAAGTGTACTTCTAGGATAAGTATATTTACGAAAAGATGGATTAGGAAACTTAATCATGGTTATGCCCCTTCCTTTTCTTATCCTAATTAGCTTATGCAGTAAATGAATACATATGCTTGGTGATAATTACTAGATAGTAAATCGAAATTAATGAATAAATAAATTAAATAGGGTAGTATAAGTTTTCTTTTTTAATATCCCTAAGGATGTCTTTTAGAAACTTTTCGGCCTCATATTTAGCTATTGGCAGATTCATATCAAGATAATTTCCACATTCAATTGCAGAAGCTCCAGGGATACTCCCTGTAAAGTTTGCCATAAACTCAAACATTTCTTTAATTAAAGAAAGCATATCTTCAGATAGAAAATCCCCATGAACCACAAGATAAAAACCAGTTCTACACCCCATGGGACCAAAATAGATTATTTTTTCAGAAAAGGCTATATGATTTCTAAGAAAAGTAGCTCCAAGATGTTCCATTGTGTGGATTTCTGCTGTATTAAGCACTGGTTCGCGGTTGGGCTCTTTCATCCGTATGTCAAAAGTGGTAATGATTTCGGAGCCAATGGGATCTTTTCTAGAAACATAGATACCTTTTAATAGATTAAGGTGATTTACCGTAAAACTTGTAATCTTTTTCAACTTAAACCCTCCTGTTCTTTTTTGTTTATTATGAAGCATACAAATTAAATTGACAATGGAAAATATATTTTTATCTAAATTGACTTGAAATAAAAGAACATCTGTAATAAAATATGTTTATTGTAAAACTATTTTATCATAAACATAGGTGATGATATGAAAAATAATAAAGCCCATGAGGTAAGCCATCAATTCTTAGAGTTTATAATGAATTTAACTCAGTGGCTCCATGAAAACTATTTTAAAGAATTTAATATTAATGGTAAAGGAGAAAATTCCATTACGGATAGGCAGTTTACCATTTTAGTTTTGGTGAATCAATTTGGACTTTGCACTATATCCGAATTAGGCAGAGAACTTAATCTTAGCAGTAGCTGCTTATCTATTGTAGCTTCCAAATTAGTTAAGGAAGGATATTTAAAGAGGCAGCATCCATCGGAGGAAGAAGATAGGAGAAAAACATATTTATCCCTAACTGAAAAAGGTAGGGGTGTACTTGTGGAGGTTTACAAGAGAATTATGCTTGTGTTTGGAGAATTCTATTCTAGTCTTAAAGAGGATAAACAAGAAGACTTCGAAGAGGGGCTAAAAAAATTAAGTGAAATATTTGATAGTCAAATTCATCAGAAGATAAGGAGAGTATATGATGAAAATTAAAAAATTAATATCTATAATAATGGTCCTTGGGATTATTGCTACCGGATGCGGCCGGATAAATAAAGAAGCAATCGGTAAGTTAGAGGAAAAAGCAACCCCAATTAAGATTGAAAAAACTTCTAGAGGAAGAATATCTAATAGCTTTAGTTATGGGGGAAAGATTAATCCAAAGCAGCAAATCCATGTTATAAGTAAGATGCCAGGTAAAGTAAAAGAATTGCATTTTGATGTGGGAGATGAGGTTAAAACAGGAGATATATTATTTAGGTTGGATGAAAAGGATATTGAAAACAATATAAAACTTTTAGAAGCACAATTAAAATCAGCCGATGCAGCTGTTAGTCTGGGTAAAGTGGGTCTTGATAGTGCGAAAGGAAGCCAGCAGGAACAGCAAAAAATCCAGCTAGAGGCTGCTGTTAAAAATTCAGAAATTCAGTTTAATGATGCAAAAAAGGCATATGAAGATATGAAAACCTTATATGATCTAGGCTCTATATCTCAGCAGCAATTAGATCAGACAAAAAGTGCATATGAAGCGGCAAGCCTAGGGTATAATTCAGCTAAGGATAGTTATCATTTATTTATAAACAGTCTATCTAAGGAAAGTGTTAAAGCAGCCCAGAGCCAACTATCCCAAGCAACAGCTGCAAGGGAAAGTGTTCAGGTGCAAATTGACAGCGCAAAGGAAACCCTTAAGGATGCAACGGTTAAAAGTCCTATTGACGGAATTGTAAGTAGTAGAACAGTAGAAGCAGGGGAAATGGTTGGTAGTTCTATTCCACCTTTTACAATTATTCAAATGGATATTGTATCTGTAGATGTCAATGTTTCCGAGCAGATTATAAATAAGTTAAAAAAAGATCAAAAGGTTGAGGTTTATGTAAGCTCTGCAAGTAAAACGCCCTTTGAGGGAAAAATAAAGGTAATAAGTCCGGCAGCAGACGAAAGGACCTTTACTTATCCTGTTAAGATAGAAATCCCTAACCAAAGTGGCTTACTAAAACCAGGAATGTTTGCAGAGATAGAATTTAATGTAGACACGGTAAATGATGCCATAATCGTACCAAGGGAAACTATTTTAACTGAAGGGGATATAAGCTATATTTATACAGTTGAAGGGGATAGAGCTAAAAGAATTGAAGTTAAAATAGGCCTTGATAATGGAAGAGAGACAGAAATAATCGAGGGATTAGAGGAAGGAACACAAATTGTAATAAAAGGACAAAATTACCTCGAAGATGGTGGGAAGGTTCAAATAATCGAAGATTAGGATTAGGGGGAAGAGTCATGAAGTTTTCAAAAATATCAATACAGCGTCCCGTTACCACTGTCATGTTAGTGCTAATTGTAGTTTTACTTGGGACCATTTCTATAGGAAGATTACCAGTGGATTTGCTTCCGGAATTCAGTCTTCCTTATGCAGTGGTGATAACAACTTATACCGGGGCGGGGCCACAGGAAATAGAAACTTTAATTACAAAACCCTTAGAGGGAGCAGTGGGTACAGTAAGTAATTTAAAAAATATAAAATCGACATCCTCAAACGGTTCTTCAGCTATAATCGCAGAATTTAATAGTGGAACTGATATGGATATGGTCATGCTTGATATGAGGGAAAAAATTGATATGGTTAAGGGATTTTTACCGGAGGATTCGGAGGAACCCATAATTCTTGAATTAGACCCTAATATGATGCCGATCGTGGAAATAGGTATCAGTGGCAATGAGGATTTAGTAGCCCTAAAACAAATTGTTGACGATAAAATTATCGGTAGAATTGAAAGAATAGAAGGAGTAGCCTCTATCAATGTCAGTGGGGGAAAAGAAAAAGAAATAAGGGTTACCCTGCTTCCTGATAAATTAAAGGGGTATAACATTACCCCTAGCACAGTGGCGCAATCGATAGCAATGGAGAATTTAAATCTTCCGGCGGGAGAAATAAAACAGGGACTTAGTAGCCTTACACTTCGCTCCATAGGGGAGTTTAATAATATAGAGGAAATAAGGGAACTTCCCATTATGACTTCGGGAGGCATTGTATATTTAAGGGATGTGGCAGAGGTTGAGGAAGTATTTAAAGAGATGGATTCCTATGCCTATATAAATGGTAATCCTAGTATCAGTTTGTCTATTCAAAAGCAGTCAACAGCAAACACAGTACAGGTGTCAAAGGAAATTAATAAAGAATTGAACAAATTAAAAGCCGAATTACAGGATATAGATATTAGGATGGTATATGATAGCGCAGAATTCATTAATGCATCTATTGGAAATGTTGCTTCCACTGCAGTTGTCGGCGGTATTTTAGCCATAATAGTATTATTTGTTTTTCTACGTAATATAAGAAGTACCTTAATTATTGCAACATCCATTCCCGTCTCAGTTATTGCTTCCTTTGCTCTAATGTATTTCAGTGGACTTACACTTAATCTTGTATCCTTAGGGGGGTTAGCACTGGGGGTTGGGATGTTAGTTGATAACTCCATCGTAGTTTTAGAAAATATTTATAGACATAGGGAAAATGGAAAAGGTCGAATCGATGCTGCGGAAAAAGGGACTACGGAGGTAGGATTGGCGGTAATGGCATCTACCCTTACAACTATTGCTGTATTTTTACCCATCATATTCATTCAGGGATGGGCTGCAACAGTATTTAAGGAGATGGCACTAACGGTGACATATTCTTTAACTGCCTCTCTTATAGTTGCAATTACCCTAGTTCCGATGATGGCTTCTAAAATTTTGAAGGTTGAAAAGGTAGACGAAATTAAGCGCAAAAAAATAACAACAAAAATATTTGATAGCTGGGGTATTCTATTAGATAAAATTGATATGGGTTATAGAAAAGTCCTTAACTGGACAATGTGCCATAGGATAAAGGCGTTTTTATTGACAGGGATCATTTTTTTACTAACCCTATTAATTCCCGTATCTGGATTGGTGGGGATGGAATTTTTCCCTACATCTGACGAAGGACAGTTAAGTATTAGCATTGAGTTGCCTAAGGGTACAGTGATAGAAGAAACTTTTGAAATAGTAGCAGAAGTTGAAAAAAGACTTGATGAAATAAAAGAAATCAAAGAAATATTTGTAAGCATAGGGGGAGGTTCTAGAACCGTCGGTGCTGGAATCGGCAGCTCTGGAAAAAGTTCCAATACAGCTGTATTTACGATCGATATAGGTACCGTAAAGGAAAGAAAGCGTTCCGCAAATGAGGTTGTAGATGAGATAAGAAATCTAATTTCTGATATCCCTGGAGCAAGTTTTTCTGTTCTAGAAAGCAATAGCTTTATGGGATTTGGAGGTCTAGGTGGAAGTGGCTCTATTACTATAGAAATTACAGGGGATGAATTGGAGCAGCTAGATATAATATCTAAGGATGTAGTAACTATTGTAGAGAGCATTGAAGGGACAAGAGAAGTAAAAAGTTCCATAGAAGAGGGAGCACCAGAAGCACAAATAATAATTAATAGGAAAAAGGCATCTATGTACGGCCTTAATATGATGACAATATCAAACACATTAAAGACAGCTGTACAAGGAGCAGTAGCGACTAAATACAAGGTAAATGGAACTGAAATAGATGTAAGGATTATATATGATTTATCGCAGGTAGAATATCTAAAGGATATTAATAATATTTCAATAACATCACCTATGGGTATTAGCATACCATTATCAGAGATTTCGGAGATAATTATTAATCAAAGTCCTACTAGTATTTCAAGGAATAATCAAAAAAGAACTGTCACCGTTAACTCAGCACTCTTTGGAGTTGATGTAAACACTGTTCAAAAAAATATAATTAGAAAATTAAATGATTATAGTATGCCCGATGGATATAGTTATGAATTTACAGGGGAAGTAGAGCAAATGATGGATTCCTTTGGAAGTCTAGGTTTGGCATTAATATTGGCAGTTGTCCTTGTATATATGGTCTTAGCTGCACAATTTGAGTCATTTCTCCATCCATTTACAATTATTTTCTCTATACCCTTATCTATAACAGGGGCAATACTGGCATTGTTTATAACTAGAAGAACTATAAATATGGTTTCTTTTATAGGTTTGATTATGCTAGCAGGAATTGTTGTAAATAACGCAATTGTATTGATTGATTACATTATTCAGCTAAGGCAAAGGGGGTACAGTAGAACAGAAGCAATATTAGAAGCAGGTCCTACAAGGCTTAGACCGATTCTTATGACCACCCTTACGACCATCCTTGGGATGATTCCCATGGCTCTTGAAATAGGAGAGGGGGCCGAGACCATGTCGCCACTAGCAACGGCTGTTATTGGAGGATTGTCCCTATCAACTATATTAACATTAGTAGTTATACCCTTAAACTATACACTATTTGATGATATAGCAGAGTTATTTAGAAGTAAAAGGAAAAGACAAAAAAATTCCCAGACAGTAATTTAGATAGCAATCATAATTAGAGCCCATGAAGGTAATTATACTTTTATGGGCCTTAATTGTTAGTAAAAACTTGCATAATGATGTCAAATAATTTATAATTTATTCATATTTTGTTCATGTTTTTTTGATAGACTATACTAAAATTATGAACGTGGGAGGGAAAAACTTGATTGAAATTAATAACCTGACAAAAAACTACGGTCAGTATAAGGCGGTAGATAATGTTAATTTCACAGTAAAGAAAGGCGAGATACTAGGATTTTTAGGGCCTAATGGGGCCGGAAAATCTACTACCATGAATATTATAACGGGATATATATCTGCTACAGAAGGAACTGTAAAGGTAGATGGTTTTGATGTTTTAGAACAACCCGGAGAGGTTAAGAAAAGAATAGGATATTTGCCTGAATTACCCCCATTATATATGGATATGACAGTGGGGGAATATCTTAAATTCGTATGCAATATTAAAAAGGTAGCTTCATCTTCTCAAAAAGATACTTTAGACAAGGTTATGAATGCGGTAAAGATTTCGGATATGAAAAGCAGATTAATAAAAAATCTTTCAAAAGGGTACAAGCAAAGAGTTGGATTAGCCCAAGCTATGATAGGAGATCCGGAAGTACTTATTTTAGATGAGCCTACAGTTGGATTAGACCCTAAGCAAATTATCGAAATTCGTAATGTTATTAAGAATCTAGGAAAAAAACATACCATTATTTTAAGTTCCCATATTTTATCTGAGGTTAGTGCAGTATGTGATAGAGTTTTAATTATAAATAAAGGAAAAGTTGTTGCTAGTGATACTCCTGAGAATTTATCCAAACGGCTTAGTCAAAGCAATAGAATGGTTCTAAGGGCAAAAGGGCCAAAGCAAGAAATCTTAAAGATCATTAAAGGTATAGAAAATATAAAAATGGCGGAAATTCAAGGAGTACGAGAGCCGGAAACCGTAGATATTTTGGTAGAGGGCAGCGAGGATGCGGATATTCGCGAGGCACTATTTTATACTCTTGTTAGGGCAGATTACCCCATACTGATGATGAAATCCATGGATTTAACTTTAGAAGAAATCTTCTTACAAGTAACGAATGCTAAGGAGGAGAATGGGCATGCTAGCAATATTAAATAAAGAGTTAAAATCTTATTTTGCTTCTGCAACGGGATATATTTTTATGTCGTTTTTTCTACTGATTTCGGGAATTTTCTTTTCCTTAACTAATTTATTTGGGAGAAGCCCGTTATACAATGATGTTTTATCTAGTATTACCTTTATCTTTTTATTTGTGGTACCGATGATTACAATGAGATTAATTTCAGAGGAAACAAAACAAAAAACGGACCAATTACTCCTGACTTCACCAATTAAGGTATCAGATATAGTTCTAGGGAAATATTTTGCTGCATTGGGATTGTTTTTAGCAACTCTAGGGGTTACTATCATATTTCCAATTATTTTAAGTTTCTTTGGGGAAATATCGACAGGTGAAATTTTAGGAGGATATATTGGCTTCTTTTTATTGGGGGCTTCCTTTATTTCGGTGGGCATATTTATATCTTCCCTTACCGATAACCAGGTAATAGCAGCAGTGGTTACGGTTGTAACATTATTAATTATGTGGATTATGGATGGAATCATAATGGGAATGCCTAAGGATAGAACATCTTCCATGGTTTTTATAGGTATTTTGGTAATAGCCATAACAGCTTTATTTTATTTTTCTACTAGAAATATATATATGAGCATTGCCATATCAGTTATAGGGGCTATTGGAATGATAATAGTTTTTCTCATAAACCCTGGATTATATGATGGGATTATTTTAAGGATTCTTGGCTGGTTTTCCTTATTAAAACGACATGAAAACTTTTCAATGGGTATTTTTGATGTAAATGCCGTGGTATATTTTATTACATTTTCTTTTGCATTCATATTCTTGACTATACAAACTATTGAAAAGCGCAGATGGAGCTAAGGGGTGAAAAGATGAAAAGATTAAACATAAGAGACTCATTTAGTACTAAAAACTTTAAATTTGGTGGCTACGCTGCTATGATGACAGCTATTGTACTGGCTATTCTCATAGTAGTCAATTTAGTGGTAGGGCAATTAAATATAAAAATCGATTTAACCAAGAATCAATTGTATTCTTTATCAGAACAAACCTATGATGTTATTAATAATTTAGATCAAGACATTACGATATACGCATTGTATGAGACGGGAAAGGAAAATACGGCCTTTAATGAAATACTTAATAATTATAGTGAACATTCTAAAAGAATTCATATAGAATATAAGGATCCTGTTTTATATCCTCAATTTGCTTCACAGTATGATAAAGAAGGTGGGGGCATTAAAACGGGTAGTTTGATTATTGTAGGTAGCAATAATAAGTTTAAAGTAATTAGCCCTCATGAACTTATTAATTACAGTATGAATCAGCAAACATTCCAGACTATAGCGGAGTCTTTGGCTGTAGAACAAAAGGTAACAGGAGCAATACAATATATTATGGCAGAAAAAATTCCAACAATATATACCCTTGAAGGTCATGAAGAAGTTAGCCTTCCTGGAGATATCATAAAACAATTGGGGCAAGAAAATTACGAAGTCAAAAATTTAAACTTATTAACTATGGATAAGTTTCCTGAAGATGGAGATATATTAATGGTACTTTCTCCAAGAAGAGATATTTCAATAGAAGAAGCTGAAAAGATTAATGAATTTTTAGAAAAACAAGGACGGGCTATTTTTATTATGGGAATTAAAGAAAATGAAATGCCCAATATGGAAGGCATAATCAATAGCTATGGGGTTGGATTGGAAAATGCCATAATAGTAGAAAGAGATACTAGTCGTCAATTTCAAAATCCAGTATATATCATACCGGGATTTGCGGAACATGATATTTTAAATCCCCTAAGGGCTAAAAAGTTACCTGTCTTAATTCCTTTTGCACAGGCTATCGAAATCCTACAAGTTAAGAAAAAATCTATAGATATTGCCCCGCTTTTAATAAGTTCAGAGGATTCCTATGCTAAAACCAATCCCAACTCGGAAACAATAGAAAAAGAAGCGGAAGATTTGGAAGGACCATTTAATGTAGCAGTAGCAATTACTGATAAGTGGTATGAAGATAACCAAGAATTAATTACAAGGGTGGTAGTTATTGGGAACAAGCAGTTTCTAGACCCACAAATCAATGCAGTTAGTGCCGGAGGTAATATGGATTTCTTTCTAAATAGTATTAACTGGTTAGTAGACAGGGAGGAAAGTATTACCATAAGGCCGAAAAGTCTACTTAGTAGATATCTCAACCTTAATATGTTTCAAGTATTACTCTTCTCGGGGATTGCAGTGATTCTTATTCCTCTAGCAATAGGAATTGTAGGTATTGTTGTATGGTTGAGGAGGAAGAATAAATGAAGAAATCAAAAAACATTATTTTAGCCCTAGTGCTTCTTGGGGTTTTAGTGGGTACTTATATTTATATAAGCTCAAAACCCGAGGAAGAAAAACTAGATAATAATGTGGAGAAAAAAGAGGAAATAACAAATATCTCAAAAGATAGTATTAATAAGATGATGCTGATATCTAATGAAGAAGAATTAATATTTGAAAGAAGAGAAAATGATTGGATACTATATTCGAGGGAAGATTTGGAACTGGATCAAAATATTGTTGATACTCTAGCCTCTAGTTTTGCCATACTATTTGCTGAGAGAGTAGTAGAGGAGAATCCTGAGGATTTAGAAAAGTATGGGTTAAATACACCAGTTGTAACAGCTAGGGCTATTCTAAGTGATGGAAGCGAAAAGGTATATTATCTCGGCAATAAAACCCCGGAGGGAAATACTTATTATCTTATGGTGAAAGATGTTCCTAAGGTGTACACAGTATGGGTGAACCATGGAAATAACTTTAGCCTTAAGATGAACGATGTAAGATTAAAGGCACTTACAGAAATAGCATTAGAAGAAATAAAATACTTTTATTTAAAACAAGAAGGAAAGCCTACCATTGAAATCATACCTAATGAGGATGAATCTGGTAAAGATTATGGATGGGGCCTTTGGCTTATGAAACAACCCTATAGACATGAATATACCGTAGATACGGAAGACTTTACTAGGATTATACAAGGGGTTTCAAATCTCAAAATCAAAGATTTTGTGGAAGAGAATCCTTCAGATATCTCAAAATATGGCCTTGATAACCCCAAAATAGAGATAAAAATTCAAGATAATAAAAACACACTTCATTTATATATAGGTTCCAATAAAGATGAAAGTACAGTGTACTTTAAAACCCACGATAAAAATAACGTGTACACGATGGACATACTAGCCCTTACACCTTTTATTAATAGTCTCCCATTTGAACTCATTGATAGGTTTGCATATATTGTTGATATTAATCTAGTAGATGCTATTAAGGTAGAAACCCGAGAAGGAGTCTATGATATTACTTTTCTTAGAACTACTAAAAGAGTAGAAGATGAAGAAGATGAAATTGTAACTACCTATAGGGTGGATGGGGAAGAAATAGAAGAAAGTAAATTTAAAAGCTATTATCAAAAATTGATAGGCATTACCCTTGATGCTGAAATTGATAAAACTATTAAAAAAGAAGACACAGAAATAAGCACCATCTTTATCCTTAATACTGGAGAAACCATAGTTATAAATTATGTTCCGTACAATAAAGATTTTTATGCGGTTCTAAGAGATAATGAATCAGAATTTGTTGTTACTAAGAAAAAGGTTAAGGATATGCTTGAGCATTTAGAAGGTTTAATTGAGGGGAATTAAAATCCAATAATCGTTAATATGTATAAAGTCCTATGGGAATTCTAGATTCCTATAGGACTTTATTCGTGTAAATTAATAAGATTAATTTTAGAAATAAAAATATATTGTGAACATTGATGAAGTGTGATAAGATTGACTTATTAAAACCTATTTATAAACTAAAGTATAATAGTGGGCTTTAAAAATATACAAGAAAGGTGAGGAAAATATGGGAAGACTTTCACTGCCTAAAGTAAAGTTTAAGGTTAAAAAAGGAGAAAATCTTAAGTTAAAAAAAGGTAGAGGCGGTAAAAAAATAGGTAGACTATTATCTAAAGTTAATTTTAAGTTTTTAGATATGGCTAAGATAAGAACAAGGTTAATATTTTCCTTTTTGATTTTAAGCCTTTTGCCACTTATTATAATAGGTGTATTTGCCTATTCTAATTCTAGGAAGACGGTAGAAGATAAGGTAGGTCTCTATTCGGAGCAACTGGTACAGCAGGTAACTTTTAATATTAACGATAAAATAGATGAGATGGAGAGAATAAGCAAACAATTGATATCTAATAATAGACTCTCAGAAATATTTCTGAATTCGAGCAAGGCTGATGATACATTAAAGATTATCGAAAATAAGAGAGAGATAGACTCAATTATGACTACTCTTGTACAAACCAATGCAGGCTTAAATGGAGTATTAATGTATACATATGATTTCGGAATCATGGCTGTAGGACCGGGATGGGATTTGAAAACTTTTAACAACGAGGTTTTTGAGTCTACAGAAATATATAAAAGTGTAATTGAAAGAAAGGGAAATACCCTATGGGTTACAGGATTTAATGATTCTTATGAGAGTCTATATTTATTTAGAAGATTAACTAGTCTTAGTACCGGTAAGGAAATAGGGCTTATTGGATTAAATATTAAGTTATCAACATTTGAAGGGATTTATAAGAATATAAATTTGGGGGAAGGATCAACATTTATGATTGTTGATGAAGAAGGCAGTATAATCCTTCATGATTCCAAAGAAAAACTAGGAATGCCCGTATCAGATAGTCTTTTAAAAATAATTAATGGTGAGGTTGAATCTGATTTATTATCTATAGACAATAATCTTATAACCTATAGCTCTTGTACAAATGGCTGGAAGACAATTGCACAAATTCCCCTTTCTTCACTGTTAACCGATATCGATAAGGTGGGAGAAACTTCCCTGATTATTGGAGTAATTTGTGCGGTAGTGGCAATATTAATTGGCATTCTTATTGCCTTAAGCATATCAGGACCGATACAAAAAATTATGGGATTGATGGGAAAAGCAGAACAAGGGGACTTGACTGTCAAAACTAATATGAAAAGCAAAAGTGAAATTGGACAACTGGCCATAAGCTTTGATACCATGATGGAAAATATTAAAGAATTGATTGATGATACGCGTAAGCTGACTAGAAAAGTATTTGATGATACAACCATTATGAACACAGTTGCTGAGCAATCAACATCCATAGCCCAACAGGTGAATGTAGTGGTTGAAGCTATTGCTAAAGGTGCCAGTGAGCAGGCCAGTGATGCAGAACGCAGTATGCATACTGTTCATGAATTGGTTCAAGGTATAAATCTTATAAATAAGACTGTTGATAAGGCTACAAAGGTAATTGAGGGGACTCAGGATATGGGGAATGTAGTTATGGAAACCTTGGAAACCTTAAATGCTAAAACCCATGAATCTGCTCAGGTATCAGATACGATTAAGATAAATATAGACCAGCTAAATAATAGTACAAAAGAAATTATTCAGATTACTAAAATCATCGAGGGGATTAGTGAACAAACAAACTTATTATCCCTTAATGCAGCTATAGAGGCTGCTAGAGCCGGGGAAGCAGGCAGGGGATTTGCTGTCGTTGCTAACGAAGTCGGTAGATTAGCGGAACAATCAAAGGATGCGACTAAGATGATAGGGGAGATTGTTAATAGTATCCAAAGCCAAACACAAAGTACAGTTAACATCGTAGAAAAGGGGAATGAAATATTTAAAGAACAGCAAAATTCAGTTAAACATACCAATAAGGCATATGGAAACATAGCAAAATCTCTTGATAGTGTTATTTATCAAATGAGAGATGTAAATAGTGCTGTTGGGAACATAAATCAATCGAAAGATACAGCAATAAGTTCCATAGAGAGTATAACCGCTATTGCCCAACAGTCAGCCGCTTCTACTGAAGAAGTTATATCTGTTGGAGAGGAACAGATGGCAGCAGCGGAACAGCTTTATAATTTGGCAAGACAATTAACAGATATAGTGGAAAACCTAAATCATAAAATGGATAGGTTTATAGTTTAGATAATATATAGAATGATTGGCAAATAAGGTAGATACTTTAGGGTCTACCTTATTTTTATATAAATATAGCTTAGCGGTTAAGTAAATATTAATCGAAATTTACTTGACCTTTATCTTAACGTATGAGNTAATATTATTGTAAGAAC
>JGI24712J26585_10000744_pt1 | contig 27737 bp, 21 predicted proteins | sample BioPla3DNA2_FD_26585 | JGI IMG/M metagenome (IMG submission 26585)
TTTCAATGTGTATTTTTGTTGTGGTGACTTAAATATAACACAAAGAGAGCATTTCCGTTTTATTTTATTTTGTTTTGTAACACATGTATTGTAATCCTACAACACTCTTTTTTTACATAAATTTGAGTTGTATTGACAAAATTCGTATATTTTTTTATAATTGTAGAGATAGAGTATATTGTAGCCTTGTTGTAGACCTCGTCCAGTAGGGATGGGGTATTTATTTTGAGGGGAGACTATTTATGGGGAAAAAGCTAGCATTTGTATTTGCTTTAATTTCAATCATACTTGTTTCTATATATTCATATAGATTAAAGAATGATGCCGTTTCTAAAAATACATTTAATGAAATAGAGCAAAATGTTGAAATATCCAATACCGAGGGAGGAGAAGAAATGGATACATCTCCGATAGACGGTCGTTTGGTGGAATACGATGAAAACATTCAGGAAGAAATAGATATTGATTTAATTTTTGAAGAATTAGAAAGTAGAAAAACGGATCAATTAATCCTGGTTAATAAATGGAATACTCTAAGTGAGAATTATGAACCTGAAACTTTAATCAATATTGTAAAAGACATACCTTCCTCTAAAAGCGAACTATGGCTGCAAGAATCTGCATATCAGGCAGTAAAAGAGTTGTTTGATGCAGCCAACAGTGAAGGTTTAACAGGACTTAGAGCTGTTAGTGGATATAGACCTTATAGTTATCAAAACCAATTATATAATGCAAAGGTGAACTCCTTTTCTAATCAATACGATTTAGAAACTGCACGAATGAAAGCTTCGGAAGTGGTGGCTATTCCGGGAACCAGCGAGCATCAGACAGGTCTTGCCCTTGATATGTCTTCTTTGGAGCTTCTAAGAACGGCAGATCCTTTGGTAGAAGAATTTAAAAACACACCAGAGGGACAATGGCTATATAATAATAGTTGGAAGTATGGGTTTGTATTAAGATATCTACCAGAGAAAAAAGACATTACAGGGATTATTTCAGAGCCCTGGCATTTTCGATATGTAGGTATGCCTCATGCAGAATATATGACAAAACACAGATTAAGTCTCGAAGAATATATTAATGATATAAAAGAAGAAAAAATGATTATATTTGAGGACTTTAATGGAAATAAATATCAAATATACTATGTTCAAAAGGAAAATCATGATATACTACTAAGTGATTTATTTAATGCAGAAAATCTCGTAAATGTCTCAGAAATAGGTCAAGACGAATATATTATTACACAAAAGATTGATTAAAATAAACGAGTGAAAAGATATTAAGGAGGCAATGGGATGAAATTTTTAGGTTTAAATGAAATCAGAGAAAAGTATTTATCTTTTTTTGAAGAAAAAGGTCATTTGAGAATGGGAAGTTTTTCTCTTGTACCTCAAAATGATAAAAGTTTGCTTTTAATTAATGCAGGAATGGCACCCCTAAAACCTTATTTTACTGGACAGGAAAAACCTCCAAGAACACGTGTAACAACTTGTCAAAAATGTATTCGTACAGGAGATATCGAGAACGTTGGAAAAACCTCCAGACATGGTACTTTTTTTGAAATGCTCGGGAATTTTTCCTTTGGAGATTATTTTAAAGAAGAAGTGATTCCATGGGCATGGGAGTTTGTAACAGAAGTGTTGGAAATTCCAGTGGAAAGGCTGTATGTGTCTGTTTATAAAGAAGATGATGAGGCTTATAAAATATGGAATGAAAAAGTAGGCGTTAGCTCTGACCGCATTGTACGACTGGGCAAAGAGGACAACTTCTGGGAAATAGGAGTAGGTCCTTGCGGTCCATGTTCAGAAATTTATTTTGACCGTGGAGAAGAGTACGGCTGCGGCAGTCCTGATTGTGCGCCAGGTTGTGACTGTGATAGATTTGTAGAATTCTGGAATCTAGTATTTACTCAATTTGATAAAGACGAGGCAGGAAATTACAATCCTCTGCCCAACCCTAATATTGATACCGGTGCCGGTCTTGAAAGAGTTGCTTGTATCATGCAAAATGTGACCTCCATTTTTGATGTGGATACGGTTAAAGCAATTCGTGATCATGTATGTGATATTGCAAAAGTAGAATATCTCAAAGAATTTAAAAAAGACGTATCCATTCGTGTCATCACAGACCATATGAGAGCAGTTACATTTATGGCATCCGATGGTATTCTTCCATCTAATGAAGGAAGAGGATATGTATTTAGAAGGCTTCTTAGAAGAGCAGTGCGTCATGGAAAATTATTAGGGATTAACAGATTATTTTTAGCGGATCTTGCTGCTACGGTGATAGAAACTTCTAAAAATGCATACCCAGAATTAGAAGAAAAGAAAGACTACATTTTAAAGGTACTTTCTGTGGAAGAACAAAGATTTAATGAGACCATTGACCAAGGATTAGAAATTCTGAAAAATTATATTGATGAATTAAAGGCTACTAATCAAACTGTTTTAAGTGGGGAAAAATGTTTCAAACTTTATGACACTTATGGATTCCCTATCGATTTGACAAAAGAAATATTAGCGGAAGAAGGATTTACTTTAGATGAAGAGTCCTTTATGAATGAAATGGAAGCTCAAAGAGAAAGGGCCAGAGCTGCCAGAGAAGAAACGACTTATATGGGTTCAGAAGAAAGCATCTATACTCAGCTCAATAAGGACTGGACAACTCAATTTGAAGGCTATAATACTCTTGTTGTATCCGATGCAGTGATACGAGCGATCATTATCAATAATGATTTTGTCAATACTGCTCAAACCAATCAAGAAGTATCTATTGTCGTTGACAGAACGCCTTTTTATGCTGAAAGCGGCGGACAAGTGGGAGACAAAGGTATTATAAAGACAGATAATGGAACTGTAGAAATTACAGACTGTGTAAAGGTTATCGGTAATAATTTTGCCCACATAGGAAAAGTAATCAATGGAACAATCTCTGTAGAAGAGAAAGCATATTTAGAAGTCAATAAAACAAATAGAATGGCAACTGCGAGAAATCACAGTGCAACCCATTTGCTTCAAAAGGCTTTAAGAGACATTGTTGGAAATCATGTAGAACAGGCAGGTTCCCATGTATCCCCGGAAAGACTTCGATTTGACTTTGTTCATTTTGCTCCTCTTTCACAGGAAGAAATCCAAAAGATCGAACAAGAAGTCAATGAAAATGTATTTGAAAATCTCCCAATTAATATTTGTGAGACCGATATTGAAGAAGCGCGAAAAATGGGAGCAATGGCGTTATTTGGTGAAAAATACGGCAAAACTGTTCGCGTGGTGAATATGGGTGATCACAGTATAGAATTATGTGGAGGAACTCACCTAAGCAATACTGCGGGAATAGGTACTTTTAAGATTATTTCTGAATCAGGGGTTGCAGCAGGCATTAGAAGAATTGAAGCTTTAACAGGACAAGCGGCATTAGATTATTATAGACAGCAAGAAAGATATGTAAAAGAAGCAGCAGCAGTATTGAAGACCACACCGGATGGAATTTTAAAACGAATAGAATCTTTAATGACTGAAGCTAAAGAAAACCAAAAGGAAATTGAAAAACTCAGAGCAAAAATGGCAGGAGAAGCAGTACAGGATGTATTATCAGGAAAGATCGATGTAAACGGAGTAAGTCTGTTAACTGCTAGATTTGATGAATTAGACATGAACGGCCTAAGAAATATGGGAGACAATTTAAAGAATAAGATAGGTTCTGGCGTTATTGTGTTAGCTACCGGAAAAGACAATAAGGTTAATTTTGTTGTAATGGCAACCGATGATGCAGTTAAAAAAGGTGCCCATGCAGGAAACTTAATCCGAGAAATTGCAAAAGTAGCTGGAGGTAGTGGCGGAGGACGTCCGAACATGGCTCAAGCCGGAGGAAAAGAAGTAGCTAAGATTGATGAAGCTCTTGCAAAAGCAGTTGAAATTTTAAAGACTCAAATTCAGTAAAACAGGTACATTTGTATTGATGTTTGTTACAAAAAAGTATGAAAACGTTCCAATGGGGGAACATGCATAAACATAATTTATGTGTGTTCCCTCTTGTCTTTTTTCCAAAATGCATAATCTTTTATTTTATTCAAGGAGGGGAAATATGAAATTCGATAAAGCGAGTACAGGACATACAGGATTAGACAAAGCAATCAATTATCTGCGAATAGGAGACAATGTTGTATGGCAAGTGAATTATTTAGAAGATTATATAAATTATGCTCGAACTTTCGTAAAGTCAAGTTTAGAAGATAATAAAAAAGTAATCTATATGCGTTTTGCAGCGCACCCTCCCATATTAGAGGATCAAAACCAAATAAAAACCTATGTATTGGATCCATCCATTGGCTTTGAATCTTTTACAACAGAGGTTCATCGTATTATTACAAAAGAAGGACTTGAAGCTTTTTATGTATTTGACTGTTTATCTAATCTTTTAGAAGCCTGGGCGACTGATCTTATGATTGGAAATTTCTTTCAGGTTATATGTCCCTACTTGTTTGAAATGGAGACTATTGCGTATTTTGCTATTATACGCGGCAGCCATTCTTTTGATACGGTTGCTAGAATAAGAGAAACCACACAGCTCTTATTAGATTTATATAATATTAAGGGAAAACGCTATATTCATCCGTTAAAAGTATGGAACAGGTATTCATCTACAATGTTTCTTCCTCATGTTGAGCGAAACGAAGAAATGATTCCTGTAACCAGCAGTGCTGAAGTTGCAATGCTTTTTAGCTATTTACCAAAACAAGGATTCGGAAATGTTAAGAGACATTTAGATTACTGGGATAAGCTGTTCATGGATGCAGAGCAGCTGCTAGATCATAAGGACAGTCTCTCTGAAGAAGGTAAACTTCAGACACAAAAAATGATAGAGCAGCTCTGTAAGCTTATGCTGAGCAAAGAGAAAAAAGTGTTGGAATTGTCTACAAAGTATTTTACCTTAGAAGATATTCTCTCAATCAAATCAAGACTTATTGGTTCTGGGTTAATTGGAGGAAAAGCAGTCGGGATGCTTTTGGCAAGAAAGATATTGCAGAATGACAAGAAGTTAAATTGGGATGCTCACCTAGAGCCCCATGACTCTTTTTATATTGGTTCCGATGTCTTCTATACTTATTTAGTACAAAATGGCTGGTGGAGTCTAAGGGTTGAGCAAAAAAGTAAAGAAGGTTACTTTAAAGCTGCGGAAATTCTTCGAGAAAAGATGAGGAATGGAAAATTTACTGAGTCAATTAAAGAACAATTTTTACAGATGCTAGAATACTTTGGACAGTCGCCAATTATTGTCCGTTCCAGCAGTCTCTTAGAAGATGGTTTTGGCAATGCATTTGCAGGAAAGTATGAAAGTGTTTTTTGCGTGAATCAAGGCTCACCTAGCGAAAGATATGAACAATTTGAAGANGCCTTNAGAACTGTTTATTCCANCTCATTAAATAAAGATGCCCTGGAATATCGTATGAAAAGAGGATTAGACCAGGCCGATGAGCAAATGGCAATTTTAGTACAGCGGGTTTCGGGAGACTATCATAAGAAATATTTCTTTCCTTTCCTTGGGGGCGTTGGATTTTCTTATAACAGTTATGTTTGGAAAGAAGATCTTGATCCAAAGGCAGGAATGATAAGATTAGTATTGGGACTTGGAACTTCTGCAGTAAATAGGGTTGAAGGAGATTATCCCAGAGTAGCTGCATTAGACCAGCCTATGATTCAGCCTATAGGAAATATGGAGGATATTAAAAAATATTCCCAGCATAAAGTGGATGTACTGAACTTAGAAAATAATAAGCTTGAAAGAATATCTTTAAATAAGCTTATGTGGGAAAAAACAGGTATAAAAATGGATTTAATCGGAATTTTGGATTATGAAACCAATCGAAAAATCAAGGAATACAATATTAAGGAACAGGAAGCATGGATCTTAACATACGAAAAACTTTTTAAAGACACAGAGTTTATTCCTACAATAAAAAATATGCTTAAAACTTTAGAAACTGCCTATAACTATCCTGTAGACATCGAATTTACAGTGAATTATATATCTGATGATAGTTTAAAAATTAATTTGGTTCAATGCAGACCGCTGCAAACTAAAGGAGCGGGAGGGCAGGTTGATATTCCTGAAGATGTGGACGAAAAATCTCTTCTATTTGCAACAAAAGGACATTTTATGGGTGGCAGTATTAATCAAAGCATTAAAAGGATTATTTATGTTGATCCAAAAGGGTACAGCAATCTTTCATCCCAGGATAAATATGCTTTAGCCAGATTAATAGGACTGCTCAACAAGAAGATTGCAAATAAACAAGAAGTTCCAACCATGCTTGTTGCTCCGGGCAGAGTTGGAAGCAGTACACCTTCTTTAGGCCTTCCAGTAACTTTCTCTGAAATTAGTAACATAAGCATTATATGTGAAACGGCTTATGAGATTATGGGTATGGTGCCGGACCTATCTTTTGGCAGTCACTTTTTTCAGGACCTCGTTGAAGAAGATATTTTCTATGTGGCAATATTTCCAAATAGTAAAGAAACCATCTTTAATGTTGATTTATTCGAAAACTCTATTAGCAGCTTAAAAGAGATTTTGCCTAAAGAAATTAAATTTGAAAGTGTTTTAAAGGTTATAGATACCCAATCTCAGGTTCAAATTAAAGCTGATCTGAAAAGTCAACAACTTAAATGCTATAAAATATCGTGATTTTATGATATAATTAAACGAATATCGCAATAAAACGAATAATATAAATATATTGTCTAAAAACAGCCTAAGAAGGTGTACAAATGAAAAAATTGCTTCTGGTCCTTAATGTTTTATTTATCTTCTTATTTATTTCTTGTTCCCCTGAAAGACAAGATGCCAGAATAGAAACTTGGGTAATAGATGAACAGGAAGAGCCAAAAGAACAAATTGTTGAAGTGGCGAAACCCCGAGTTTATACTGCAAGAATGAGAGTAGTTGGCGATATTATGATGCATAAATGGCAGCTTTGGGAGGGCCATGATCCATCAAGCAACTCCTATAATTTCGACAGACAATTTGAATTGATTCAATCCGAATTACAGGCTGCAGATATCACTATAGGAAATCTGGAAACAACTTTTGGAGGAGAAGAAAGAGGTTATAGCGGTTATCCTAGATTTAATACGCCTGATTCTTTGGCATCAACTTTAAAAGCTGCAGGATTCGATCTTTTGACAACAGCCAATAATCATTCCATGGACAGCAATGCCCCAGGCGCCCTTCGAACCTTGGAGGTTTTAGATGAATTAGGAATAGAGCATATAGGCACATATAAAAGCGAAGAGGAAAGTGAAAACATACAGCTTAGAATGGTCAACGGAATTTCCTTTGTCTTTTTATCCTATACCTATGGCACCAATGGAATCCCTGTCCCTAAAGATTTGCCCTATCTGGTAAATTTAATCAATATCGAAAAAATGAAAGAAGATATCAAAAAAGCAGAAGAATTATCTCCAGATTTTATTGTTGTTAATCTCCATTTTGGAGAGGAATATCAAAGATATCCTAATGAAAAACAGAAAGAGTTGGTAGATGAATTATTTAATGCTGGGGCAGATATTATTCTTGGAGGCCATCCTCATGTTATTCAACCGATGGAAGTGAGAAAAATTATACGCGGGGATGGTACGGAAGAAACGGGATTTGTCATTTATTCTCTAGGAAATTTTATTTCCTCTCAAAGAACACCTCTGGATCCTCCAAGGGATGCAGGAATAATTTTAAACTTAGACTTCGAAAAAATTGATAACGAAAAAGCCGTTTTAAAAGGTATATCCTTTATGCCTACATGGGTACAGTTCAGTAATATCAATGGTAAAAGAGTTATTCGTGTGATCGGAAATAATTTATCAGATGAAGAATTAAAAACATATTTATCAGAAAAGGAAGTCAATAGACTGCAAACTACCAAACAAAACACCATAAAACATCTTCTAGGGGATCGAGAAGTGAAAGAAGAAAATGGTTTTTATATTTATAAGATAGAATAAATGAAGGCGCGTATTCTATGTTTTTATCACATAGAATACACGCCTTTACATTTTTTATATTCATTTTAGTAAACACTATAGAGCAGTTCACCGTAGGTTGGGAAAGCCCAATATTTTTTGCCTACTTTGGTTTCAAGATTATCGATTACGCTTCGAAGCTCCTGCATAGCAATGAATACTACTTCTCGGTAATACTTTGCTGTATCTAAGAGAGTCTCTTGATTTTTAGCTTCAAGGATTGAGTTATCCAGCTTTTCGACATTTCTATATAGGCATGCACCTAAATCGGATATTGATTCAATTAAGGTTTCTTCCAATTTACAATTAAAATCTTTACCAATAGATTTTTTATTAAGAGCAACTTCACTTAAATCTTTTAGATAGCTGATCACAGAAGGAATAATTCCTCTCTTCGTCATATCAAGTAAGGTAAGCGCTTCAATGTGCAGTACTTTGATATATTCTTCTAACATGATATGATATCTTGAATTAATTTCTGCTTCAGAGAAAATATTGTGTTTAGTAAATAATTTTACATTTTTCTCAGCTATAAAATATGGAAGAGCCTCAACTGTGGACTTAAGATTTAAAAGTCCTCGTTTTTCGGATTCTTTAACCCATTCATCGGAGTAATTGTTGCCATTAAATATAATTCTCTTATGGTTTCTGATGGTTTCTTTGACGATTGAAGTTAATTCTGCTTTAAAATCAGAAGCCTTTTCAAGTCTATCCGCAAACTGAGACAGGCTTTCTGCAACGATTGTATTAAGAACAACATTAGGATCAGAGATAGAGGAACTTGAACCAAGCATTCTAAATTCAAATTTATTACCTGTGAAGGCAAATGGAGAAGTTCTGTTTCTGTCGGTAGTATCCTTAGGGAAATGGGGCAGTACAGTTGCTCCGATTTCCATTTGACATTTTTCCTTTTGATTGTAGCAGGTATCATTTTCAATGGATTCTATAATTTCTGTCAGTTCATCTCCAAGGAAAATGGAAATAATAGCAGGAGGTGCTTCGTTAGCTCCCAATCTATGATCATTACCTGCACTTGCTACGGATATACGGAGTAAATCCTGATATTCATCAACTGCTTTGATCACAGCGGATAAGAATAATAAAAATTGCGCATTTTCATAAGGTGTTTCACCTGGTTCTAAAAGATTTACACCAGTATTGGTTGAAATAGACCAGTTATTATGTTTTCCGCTTCCATTAACCCCTGCAAAAGGTTTTTCATGCAGCAGACAAACAAGATTGTGTTTATTTGCAATCTTTTTCATAAGTTCCATGATCAATTGGCTATGGTCTGCTGCAACATTAACTGTTGAAAATATTGGAGCTATCTCATGTTGGGCAGGAGCTACCTCATTGTGTTTCGTTTTAGCAAGCACACCTAGTTTCCAAAGTTCTTCATCTAATTCTTTCATGAAGGCGGAAACTCTTGGCTTAATAGAAGCAAAATAATGATCTTCTAATTCCTGACCTTTTGGAGGTCTTGCGCCAAACAAAGTTCTGCCGCAATAAATTAAATCAGGACGTTTTTCATATAATTCTTTATCTATTAAGAAGTACTCCTGTTCCGGACCTACAGTTGCTATAACTCTTTTTACATCTTTATTTCCAAAGAGTCTTAAAATTCTTTTAGCTTCTTTATTAATGACTTCCATTGAACGGAGCAGAGGAGTTTTCTTGTCAAGAGCTTCTCCGCTGTATGAACAGAAAGCAGTTGGGATATAAAGGGTGTTATCCTTTACAAACGCATATGAAGTAGGATCCCAGGCAGTATATCCACGGGCTTCAAAAGTTGATCGAATTCCTCCGCTTGGAAAGCTTGAAGCATCAGGTTCTCCTCGTACAAGTTCTTTGCCTGAAAACTCCATGATGATATTATCATCGCCAGAAGGAGAAATAAAACTGTCATGTTTTTCTGCTGTTACACCTGTCATCGGTTGGAACCAATGAGTAAAATGTGTAGCTCCTTTTTCAATTGCCCATTCTTTCATGGCACTGGCCACAACATTTGCTACATCTAAATTCAAATGCTTTTGTTCTGCAATTGTTCTTTTGAGTGCTTTATATACATCTTTAGGTAATCTTTGTCTCATTACCTTATCATTAAAAACCATGCTTCCAAATAAATTTGGGATATCCATAATCATTCCTCCTTATAAAAGTTCTATTCCTGCTTCTTTACAGGATGCAATAGTTTCATCATTCCAAATAGATACCTGTACTTCTCCTATATGGGCTTTAGCCAGCAGTAACATACACAATCTGGATTGCCCAATTCCGCCACCCATTGTAAGAGGTAATTCTCCATTTAAAAGCATTTTATGGAATGGAAGAGTTCTCTTTTCATCCCAGCCTGCTTTTGTCAATTGTTCATCCAGGGCTTTTTCATCTACACGAATACCCATGGAAGAAACTTCAAAAGCTCTGCCAAGTACGTCATTCCAAAATACGATGTCTCCATTGAGTTTCCAATCATCATAGTCTGGTGAACGGCCATCATGTTTCTGACCGGATTTTAATAAATCTCCTATTTGCATAACAAATGCGGTCTTATGTTCTTTTAAATAAACATCTTCTCTTTCTTTAGGAGATAATTCAGGATACATATCTTCCAGTTCTTGAGTGGTAACAAAGCTTACATCACGAGATAATTCAACTGGAATTAGGGGAAATTCCTTCTTTAGTTCATCCAGAGTATTGCAAACAGCATTGACAATAAGCTTAACTGTTTCTTTTAAGTAGTCTGTATTACGGTCTTCTCTGGTAATTACTTTTTCCCAGTCCCATTGATCTACATAAATAGAATGTAAGTTATCCATTTCTTCATCTCTTCGGATTGCGTTCATATCCGTATAAAGGCCTTCTCCAGGCTGAAAACCATACTTATGAAGAGCCATCCTCTTCCACTTTGCAAGAGAGTGAACAATCTGTGCTTCAGTTTTAGTTTCTAATATATCAAAGCTTACTGGACGTTCTACGCCGTTTAAGTTATCATTAAGTCCTGTATTTGGATCAACAAATAGTGGAGCAGAAACCCTTTTTAGATTTAAAGCTCTTTTGATCTCATCTTCAAAAATTCTTTTTAACATTCCTATTGCTGTCTGAGTTTCGTAGAGGTTTAGTAAAGGTTTATAGTCCTTTGGTATTACAGTTTTTTTCATTTTTTCACCCCTCCTTTCAAAAAAATAAGGCGCCATAGGTTTTTTACCTATAGCGCCTTTGCTTTATGAACGTAGTATATCACCAAAAATTTTATTTGTAAATACATTTTTTAAAATTTGCAAGAAAAATATACGGACTTGCAATTTTCAACCCTAAAATCTATTTTTTTAGTGGATTTTCTGCTTTAAGATGAATATTAATATATTAATTCCTTCAATTTATTGTTGACATTATTATTATTTTCCTATATTATATTACTACAGTGAACAAAGGCGTTCACCAAATAACAAAGACAATTGTATTTTTGTCTGTTTTTGTTATTAGGTGAACGCCTTTTTTTGTTTAGATCTTATGGAGGTGGGATTATGCTGAAAGAAGGAGAAATACGAATACCATCCGGTTGTGCTATATCGGGAATTTTTTCAAAGTCGGGCAAAAGAATTAGTGGGGAATCTATTATTAAGTCGATTGCAACAATGCATGACCGCTCTAATGGTTTAGGAGGAGGATTCGCTGCTTACGGAATTTATCCTGAGTACAAAGACTATTATGCTTTTCATATATTTTACGACGGAAATATCTCGAAAAAAGAATGTGAAGAATTTTTGGAACGTCATTTTGACATAATTAATCTTTCTAAAATACCAACAAGGAAGACTCCAGGAATCACAGATGTACCGTTGATCTGGAGATATTTTGTGACACCTCTTCCAACCAAATTAAATGAAAGTCAGTTGGATGAGAAAGAGTTTGTGGCAAGATGCGTCATGAAAATAAATACGAAAATTAATGGAGCATATGTGTTTTCCAGTGGTAAAAATATGGGCGTTTTTAAAGCGGTAGGCTATCCCGAGGATGTCGGAGAATTCTATAGACTTTCAGAGTATGAAGGTTATTCCTGGACCGCTCATGGAAGATATCCAACCAATACCCCAGGATGGTGGGGAGGAGCCCATCCTTTTGCATTATTAGATTACTCTGTAGTACACAATGGTGAAATATCTTCTTATGATGCTAATAGAAGATCTATTGAAATGTATGGCTATAAATGCACATTACAGACAGACACTGAAGTCATTACTTATATCATCGATTATTTAAATCGTAAAATAGGACTTAATTTAGAAGAAATATCGGCTGTTGTTGCAGCTCCATTCTGGCAGGTTATTGACAGGATGCCAAAGGAAGAAAAAGAAAAGTATACGTATTTGAGAAGTGCTTTTGCATCTTTACTGATCACAGGGCCGTTTTCCATATTAGTAGGATTTGATGGAGGGATGATGGCGTTAAATGACAGATTAAAACTTCGTTCCATGGTGGTTGGAGAAAAAGATGACATGGTTTACATGGCAAGTGAGGAATGTGCTATACGAGTTATAGAACAGAATTTAGACAAAGTTTGGTCGCCTCAGGGTGGAGAAGCAGTTATTGTTACGTTGAATGGAGGTGCAAAGTAATGGGGATTAATTATTTATATCCTGAATACGAAGTTGTACGAAATATGGATAGATGTATAAACTGTAGAGTTTGTGAACGACAGTGTGCCAATGAAGTTCATAGCTTCGATGAAGAGAGAAAGATTATGTGCAGTGATGATGCTTTATGTGTCAACTGCCATAGGTGTGTATCTCTTTGCCCAACAAGAGCCCTTAAAATAGTAAAAACTGATCATACATTCAAGGAAAATGCCAACTGGAGCGGCAGAGCGATTACAGAAATCTATAAGCAGGCGGAAAGCGGTGGAGTACTTCTTTCCAGTATGGGAAATCCAAATAATTATCCTGTTTACTTTGATAAAATTCTTATCAATGCCTCTCAGGTTACTAACCCTTCCATTGACCCTCTTCGTGAGCCGATGGAAACCAAAGTATTTTTAGGCAGCAAGCCTAAGAAAATAGAGAGGGATAAGGATGGAAAGCTTATCAATAACTTATCTGCAGGCGTTGAACTGGCTATGCCAATAATGTTTTCTGCCATGAGTTATGGTTCTATTAGCTATAATGCCCATGAAAGCTTGGCAAGAGCTGCACAGGAAGCAGGCATTCTATATAACACAGGTGAAGGAGGACTTCATAAGGATTTCTATCAATATGGCAGTAACACCATTGTACAGGTAGCATCAGGAAGATTTGGCGTGCATAAAGACTATCTCGAAGCAGGAGCTGCAATTGAAATCAAAATGGGGCAGGGAGCAAAGCCAGGTATAGGAGGACATCTGCCCGGAGCAAAAATAGTAGGGGATATTTCTAAGACCAGAATGGTTCCTGAAGGCTCTGATGCTATTTCTCCAGCTCCCCATCACGATATTTATTCTATCGAAGATTTAAGGCAATTGGTATATTCACTAAAAGAAGCAACAGACTATAAAAAGCCGGTAATTGTTAAAATAGCAGCCGTTCATAATGTGGCAGCAATAGCCAGCGGTATTGCACGAAGCGGCGCAGACATCATTGCCATTGACGGATTCCGTGGTGGTACGGGAGCTGCTCCTACAAGAATCAGAGATAATGTAGGAATTCCAATAGAACTTGCACTGGCAAGCGTAGATCAAAGATTAAGAGATGAAGGCATAAGAGATAATGTGTCCATTGTTATAGGGGGAAGTATTAGAAACAGTGGAGATATTGTAAAAGCAATTGCTTTAGGAGCTGATGCTGTTTATATCGGAACTGCTGCTTTAATTGCTCTGGGATGTCATCTTTGCAGAAGCTGTCACCTCGGAAAATGCAACTGGGGTATTGCAACCCAAAGACCTGAATTGGTAAAACGTCTAAATCCCAATGTAGGTTACCAAAGACTTGTTAATCTTGTCAGGGCATGGAACCATGAAATCAAAGAAATGATGGGTGGTATGGGAATTAATTCTATAGAAAGCTTAAAAGGAAATCGTCTGATGTTAAGAGGCCTAGGACTTAACGAAAAAGAACTTCAAATACTCGGCATTAAACATGGGGGAGAATAAGGGGGGATTTTGGTGAGAAGAGTATACGTTAACGAAGAATGGTGTTTAGGCTGTCATTTGTGTGAATACTACTGCGCATTTGCCAATTCTAATGAAAAAGATATGGCAAAGGCTCTTAAAAATGTAACCATTCATCCAAGAATTCAATTGGAAGAAGGCAATAATATAAACTTTGCAGTATCCTGCAGGCATTGTGAAGAGCCGCTGTGTGTTAAAGGGTGTATTACCGGAGCTCTTTCAATCAAAGATGGAGTGATCACTGCGGATACAAATAAATGTATTGGATGTTATACCTGTATCTTATGCTGTCCTTATGGAGCTATCAGTCCTGGTGAACATGGGGTTATACAAAAATGCGAATTATGTACCAATAACATAAAGGGAACGCCTCATTGTGTGGTAGGTTGCCCCAATAGTGCGATCGTCTTTGAAGAGAGGTGAGAAAATGAAATACGTTATAATAGGAAATTCAACAGCTGCTGTCGGTGCAATTGAAGGAATCAGAAAAATTGACTTGGATGGGGAAATAACAGTCGTTAGCAAAGAACCTTATCATGTATATTCAAGACCTCTAATATCTTATTTATTATATGGAAAAACAGATGAAGAAAGAATGAAATACCGCAAAGATAATTTTTATGAAGCTATGAACTGTAAAACAATTCTTGGCAGGGAAGCTATGCAGGTTCATCATGAAAGAAAAGAAGTTGAACTCGATGATGATACAGTTATTAATTATGATAAATTGCTTATAGCTACAGGATCAGAACCTTTTATCCCACCTATGGAAGGAATAGAAAGTGTCAAAGATAAATTTACATTTATGTCTTTAGATGATGCAAAAAATTTAGAAAAAGCTCTTTCTCCTGATAGTAAAGTATTAATCATTGGTGCAGGATTAATTGGTTTAAAATGTGCTGAGGGTATTAGAAAGAAAGTTGGCAGTATCACTGTGGTAGACTTAGCCGATAGAATTCTTTCCAGTATACTGGATCAGGAAGGTGCCAAGGTCGTTCAATCTCATATAGAAAAAGAAAATATTCAGTTTGTTTTAAAGACCCAAGTTACAAAGTTTTTAAATAACAAAGCTTTGTTATCCAATGGAGAAGAAATTGATTTTGATGTGTTAGTTCTTGCAGTGGGTGTTCGTCCTAATGTCGACTTAATTAAAGAAATCAATGGCAAGGTGAATCGAGGCATTGTTGTGGATGAATTTTGTCGAACCTCTTTATCCGATATCTATGCTGCTGGAGACTGTTGTGAGTCCTATGATATTACGACAGATCAAAATAGAGTCTTAGCTTTATTACCTAATGCCTATATGATGGGAGAATGTGCTGGAATCAATATGGCTGGTGGAGAAAAAGTTTATGACAAAGCAATTCCTATGAACTCCATTGGCTTTTTTGGACTTCATATGGTAACTGCCGGAAGCTACGACGGAGAAGTTTATACCCAAAACGAATCTGGCCAGTATAAAAAACTTTTTATAAAAGATGGGTTGTTAAAAGGATATATCATTATCGGCAATATTGAAAAAGCAGGAATATATACCAGCTTGATAAGAGAAAAAACTCCTCTTAGTGAGATTGACTTTGAATTAATTTGCAGCAGGCCTAGTTTAATGGCTTTCTCAAAAATTGAGCGTAAGAAAAAGCTGGGAGGTGCAATCTATGGATATTAATGCGAAAGATCTGCATTTTAAAGAATTAAATGAAAGAATAAAAAATTCTCCTGAAAAAGATATTGTTATTAATGAATGTAATGGCCAAAGATATATAGGAAGCGGACAAAAAGGAAAGAATATCACCATTAATGGTGTTCCAGGGAATGCTTTAGGATCATATTTAGATGGATGCATTATTAGAGTTCATGGAAATGCTCAAGATGCAACCGGGGATACTATGAACGATGGAACCATTTATATTCATGGCAATAGCGGAGACGCTTGTGGGTATGCAATGCGAGGGGGAAAAATTTTCATAAGAGATAACGCAGGTTATAGAACGGGTATTCATATGAAACAATATAAAGATAAAAGACCTGTCATAGTAATTGGCGGCAGTGTAGGAAGTTTTCTTGGAGAATATCTTGCAGGAGGCATTATAGTTGTATTAGGATTAAATAGTGAGGAGACTCCCTCAGTAGGAAATTTTTGTGGAACCGGTATGCATGGGGGTAAAATCTATTTAAGAACGAATCAACTTCCGCAGGATTTGCCTAAACAGGTTATTGCAAAAGAAGCAACAGCAGAAGATATGGAAGAAATCAAAGAATATATAGAGGAATTTTGCCAAGAATTTGGCGGAAACAAAGAAAACATTTTAAACTCTAATTTCTTTTGCCTGATTCCAGATACAAAAAACCCCTATAAGCAGATGTATACCTATAATTAAAGGAGGTTTTGGGGTATGACCTATACAATGAAAGAGGTTTTACAATTTGTAAAAGAAAATGATGTAAAGTTTATTCGCCTGGCATTTTGTGATATTTTAGGAACTCAAAAAAACATTTCCATTATGCCGGATGAACTTGAAAGAGCATTTGAAAATGGTATTTCATTTGATGCTTCTTCTATATTAGGGTTTATGAATGTTGAACAGTCAGATTTGTTTTTATATCCAGACCCATCAACTTTAAGTATATTACCTTGGCGGCCCCAACAGGGAAGAGTTATACGATTTTTCTGTGATATAAAACATCCTGACAAAAGACCTTTTGAAGGGGATACGAGAAATATTTTAAAAAAAGCTGTAGAACGGGCAGAAAAAATGGGTTATGTATGTAAGATAGGTTCGGAATGTGAATTTTATCTTTTTGAGACAGATGAAAAAGGGAAACCGACAGATATTCCTTATGATGGAGGAGGATATCTAGACATTGCCCCCTTGGATAAAGGTGAAAATGTCCGAAGAGAAATCTGTTTATCCCTTGAACAAATGGGAATACAGCCTGAAAGTTCCCATCATGAGCAAGGGCCTGGACAAAATGAAATTGATTTTAAATATAGTGATGCTATAACTGCTGCAGACAATCTGATTACTTTTAAGTCGGTTGTTAAAGCTATTGCATCAAGAAACGGGCTTTTCGCATCCTTTATGCCAAAGCCTATTTCCCATGAAAGTGGAAGTGGTCTGCATATTAATTTATCTCTTTTAAAAAATGGATTTAATATTTTTAGAGATGGTCAGGATCATTCAACCGATGCAAAAAGTTTTATAGCAGGTGTTTTAGATAAAATATTAGATATTACTGCATTTGCGAATCCGACTACAAACTCCTATGCTCGCTTTGGAGCTTATAAGGCCCCCAAATATGTATCATGGTCACACCAAAATCGTTCACAACTTGTAAGGATTCCTGCTGAAAAAGGAGAATATAGCAGGATGGAGCTTCGTTCTCCGGATCCATCCTGTAATCCATATATTACTTTTGCGTTGATTTTACATGCAGGACTTGATGGCATTGAAAAAGGATTAGAGCTTCCAAAACCAGTTAATTCTAATTTATATATCACCACAGGCCATGAACTAGAGAGTTTAAAAGTGCTTCCTCAGAATCTAAAAGAGGCTTTAGATATTGCATCGGGAAGTACTTTTGTTAAAAATGTCTTAGGAGAAGAAATGCTGGATAAATATCTTGAAATCAAGCTTGGAGAATGGAATCGATATATTGAAAGCTCAGATAAAGAGAATATAGATAAGCAGATGTATTTTGATCTGGTCTGATCTTAAATAATGGATAAAGTCGGTGGTGGTATGGAGCGTATTTTAATTGTATCAAGTTCTGAGAAAGTCAGTTCTTCATTAGAAGAACTTTTAAAATTCAACTCTTATAAAGAAATTATCTGTGCTAAAAGTGCCAATGAAGCAAAGCGCATTTTAATTGACAGAGAAATCGATTTGTGTATTATTAATGCACCCTTAACGGATGAGTTTGGCGCAAATTTTGCAATTAATGTAGTCAGTAGAGGCACCATTCAAGTCATGCTTATTGTAAAAAGTGAATTGGAAGATGAGATATCCGATAAAGTTGAAAATTACGGTGTATTTGTAATATCCAAACCAGTTAATCGACAGGTATTCTGGAGTGCCCTGAAGCTGATTACAGCATCCTATAATAGAATGCGGGGACTTAAAAATGAAAATGAACAACTGCAAAAGAGAATAGAAGATATTCGTTTAGTGGATAGAGCTAAATGTGTTTTAATTGAATATTTGAAGATGACAGAATCAGAAGCCCATAGATTTATAGAAAAACAAGCAATGGATATGCGAATTACGAAAAGAGAAGTAGCAGAAAGAATCTTAAAAACCTATGAGAAGTAAGTAGGAGAGAAGGGAAAATATGCAGTTAAAATTTACGAAGATGCACGGCTGCGGCAATGATTATATATATTTTAATTGCCTCGAAGAAGAACTGCCCAATCCAGAAGATTTGGCAATTACTTTATCTGACAGGCATTTTGGAATTGGTGGAGACGGAATCGTACTGATTTGTAAATCTGATATTGCCGACGCAAAAATGCGGATGTTTAATATGGATGGCAGTGAAGGCAAAATGTGCGGTAATGCCATTCGCTGTGTGGGAAAATATCTTTATGATCATAGGATTATTCATAAAGAAGAAATTTTAATTGATACATTAAGTGGTGTTAAAAAATTAAGATTATATATAAAAGATAATCTTGTAGATTCAGTCCAGGTAGATATGGGCAGGGCAGAGTTTGCTCCCCATAAAATTCCTGTGACTTTAGATGGAGATAAAATTATAAATCAGGAAACTATGATTGGAGATCAATCCTACCATATTACTTGCGTATCCATGGGAAATCCTCACTGCGTCGTTTTTATGGAGGATATAGAGCCAATACAGATTGAAGAATTAGGTCCGATTTTTGAACATGCGCCTATTTTTCCTGAAAGGGTCAATACAGAGTTTATAAAAGTTATCAATGAAAATACTTTAGAAATGAGAGTATGGGAAAGAGGCAGTGGTGAAACCTTAGCTTGCGGAACAGGAGCTTGTGCTGCAGCTGTAGCAGCAGTAGAAAATGGATTTTGTAAAAAAGGTGAAGACATTAAGGTGAAACTCCTGGGTGGAGAACTTATTATAAATTATACAGACGAAACTGTTTTGATGACCGGAAATGCTCAAAAAGTGTTCGAAGGGGTTATTGATATCGTCGACGGAGGGATAAAGATTGCAAATTAATCGTAATTATTTAGATTTACAGGACAGTTATTTGTTTTCTACAATAGCTAGAAAAGTATCAGAATATAAAAGTAAATATCCAGAAAAGGATATTATTCGATTAGGCATTGGAGATGTAACTCTGCCTCTTTGCGAAGCAGTAGTTAAAGCAATGGAAGCAGCGGTTTTAGAAATGGGTACCCAACATGGCTTCAGAGGCTATGGACCGGAGCAAGGCTATGATTTTTTAAGATCAGCGGTTAGGGACTATTATAAAAACAGAGGTGTAACCTTACAGGATAACGAAGTATTTATTAGTGACGGTGCTAAAAGCGATTTAGGGAATATCTTAGACATTTTCGGATTAGATAATACGGTTTTAATCCCTGATCCGGTTTATCCAGTTTATGTTGATACGAATATTATGGCAGGGCGACAAATCATTTATATGAATGCAAACGAAGAAAACAGCTTTTTGCCTATGCCTGATGAAACTGTAAAAGCCGATATTATCTATTTATGCTCACCCAATAATCCCACAGGAGCAGTTTATAACAAAACTCAATTAAAAGCATGGGTGGACTACGCACTTTCTCGTAATGCAGTCATTCTTTTTGATGCAGCGTATGAAGCATTTATTCAAGATGAAGAGCTTCCAAAAAGTATCTATGAAATAGATGGAGCTAAACAATGTGCTATTGAATTTTGCTCTCTTTCTAAGACTGCAGGGTTTACCGGCACAAGATGCGGATATACTATAGTTCCTGTTGAGCTGATTTATGAAAATACGAGTTTAAATAAATTGTGGCTTCGCAGACAAACCACGAAGTTTAATGGGGTTCCATATATTATTCAGCGAGGAGCAGAAGCCGTCTTTTCAGAAGATGGACAGAAACAGATCAAAGAAAATATACAGTATTATTTAGAGAATGCGAAAATTATTTCTGAAACTTTGTCCAATATGGGAATTTGGTTTGTTGGAGGAAAAAATTCTCCGTATATTTGGCTTAAATGCCCGAACAATATGACCTCTTGGGAATTCTTTGATTATTTGCTTGAAAACGCCAACGTAGTTGGAACTCCGGGAGAAGGATTTGGGAAAAATGGAGAAGGCTTTTTTAGACTCACCTCCTTTGGCAAGAGAGAAGATATAATCACAGCCATGAATAGAATTTCTAATATAAAGTTTTAAAACGAAACTTTTCAATCTCTATTTCATATAATAGATATTGACAAAGGCGTCACAATTATGTGGCGTCTTTTTTTGTTTAACTAGACAAGTTCGTATTGTTTTCATGAATGTAATTTTTGAAAAGGAAAATTATATTGCTTAGGAGGGATTACTATGTGTGGTATTGCTGGTTGGATAGATTTTACACAGAACCTAACAGAAAGAAAACCTGTTATTGATAAAATGTCTGAGACATTGATTCGCCGTGGACCGGATGCAGATGGTATTTATCTTAAAGAAAATGTATGTCTCATTCATCGAAGACTCATTGTTGTGGATCCTGAAAACGGTATTCAGCCGATGACTTTAGAAAAAGGGAATATAAAATATACTATTGTATATAATGGAGAACTTTATAATACCGAGGATCTCCGCAAGGAGCTACTAGTCTGTGGTTATACTTTTAGAGGCCACTCAGATACAGAGGTATTATTAACATCGTTTATCCATTGGGGTGAAGAGTGTCTTGAAAGATTAAATGGAATTTATGCTTTTGCCATATGGAATGATGNAGAAGAAAAATTATTTTTGGCACGGGACCGAATGGGGGTAAAGCCGCTATTTTTCTATCTTTATAAAGAGAGTATCCTCTTTGGCTCAGAAATAAAAACCCTTCTTGCAAACCCTCTGATTCAGCCCGTCATTAATAAAGAAGGATTATGTGAAATATTCTTTCTTGGTCCCGGACGAACAAGTGGTAATGGAATTATTAAAGGGATTAGAGAATTAAAACCTGGAGAGTATGCGGTATTTGACAGAAGTGGGCTGAGAATAAAAACCTACTGGACTTTAAAAGCTTATGAACATCAAGACAATATAGACGTAACTATTGAAAAGATAAGAGCTTTAATCATCGATGCAGTAAAACGCCAGTTAGTATCCGATGTCCCTCTTTGTTGTTTTTTATCCGGAGGCCTTGATTCCAGTATTATTTCAAAAATAGCTGCAGAGGAATATAAAATAGAAAATCGTGGAGTGTTGCATACGTATTCCGTTGATTATGTGGATAATCAAAAATATTTTAAAGAAAGTGTTTTTCAACCTAATTCGGATAAGAAATATATTGACAGGATGGTTGATGATATTGGATCAATTCACCATGAAATAATAATTGATCATACTGAACTGGCAGAAGCATTACATGATGCAGCCATAGCCAGAGATCTACCCGGAATGGGTGATGTGGATTCTTCTCTTCTATTATTTTGCAAGGAAGTTAAAAAAGATTTTACGGTTGCTGTTTCTGGAGAATGTGCAGACGAAATATTTGGCGGATATCCCTGGTATCATAATCGAGATATATTATTTGAAGACAATTTTCCATGGGCTCGTTCTCTTGAAATAAGAAAAACTATTTTAAAACCGGGGGTATTGGATGAAGGCGAAGAATATGTAAGACAGAAATATCAAGATGCTATAGCCCATGTAGATGTCTTGCCAGGGGAGGATAAATTTCATTCACGTATACGTCAAATGTATGTGTTAAATATGAATTGGTTTATGCAGACCTTGCTTGATAGAAAAGATCGTATGAGTATGTATAATGGACTGGAAGTAAGAGTACCTTTTTGCGATCATCGTATTGTTGAATATGCATATAATATGCCGTGGGACATTAAGTCTTTGGATGGAAGAGAAAAAGGCATTGTCAGAAAAGCCATGGAGGGCATATTGCCGGATGAAATCATATGGCGTAAAAAAAGCCCATATCCTAAGATTCATCATCCTGAATATTTTAAAACAGTAAGTGAAAAAATAATGACGCTGTATCATAAACCAAATGGTATATTATCAGAGTTAATAAACTGGGATACAGTAAAAAGTATAACAGAAAATCCTAAACAATATAGTTCTCCTTGGTATGGCCAGCTCATGACGGCGCCACAAATTCTTGCTTATATCTTGCAAATTGATACTTGGCTCGAAGAATTTCATGTTAAAATAGAAGGAGAATTATAGAAGGATTCTTTTTTTAATTAGTATTGACGAAAGCCGTGGAATTGTGTATAATCTAATACAGTGCTTTAGAACTTTTCTCCGTTTATATGCATAAAGCACAACCTTGCAAGCCGGAGGGAGGGGAATCCATGTCAGAGGTTATCGTTAGAGAAAATGAATCTTTGGATAGTGCTCTACGCCGTTTTAAAAGAAACTGTGCTAAAGCTGGTATCATGCAAGAGATTCGTAAGAGAGAACATTACGAAAAACCAAGTGTTAAGCGTAAAAAGAAATCAGAAGCTGCTAGAAAGAAAAATAGATAATTTTTAATAAATTATATAAAGGATGATGTTTATGTCTTTAAAAGCAAGGCTTTTGGAAGACATGAAGGCAGCGATGAAAGAAAAAGATAATGTCCGTAAGAACGCCATTCAAATGGTTCGCGCTGCGATACTGCAGGTTGAAAAAGATCAAAAAATCGAATTAGATGACGAAGGTATCATTGAAGTAATCGCTAAGGAATGTAAAAAGCGCAATGATTCACTTGCTGAAATCGAAAAAAGCGATCGTCAGGATTTGATAGATGATTTAAAAAGAGAAATCACTATTTTGAAATCTTATCTTCCTGAACAGTTATCTGATGAAGAATTAGAGAAAATCGTTGCCGAAGTGATCTTGGAAGTTGGGGCATCCTCCATGAAAGATATGGGTAAAGTAATGGGTGCTGTTATACCAAAAGTAAAAGGTCGTGCCGATAACGGAAGAATTAGTGCAATAGCTAAAGAAAAATTAAAATAATAAAAACCTTGGAACTTTGTTCCAAGGTTTTTATTATGTCTTAAAATCCCTTTTTCTGCATATTAATTTATGAAGGGAGGGACGCGTTTATGGGTAGAAAGAAGCGAAAAAATAAAAAAGAAGAAAGCATACAACCGATTAATTTAAAGAAAAAAGTTACAGACATGCTTGAGCTCCCTAAAGAAGTTGTACTAAATCTTCCAATGATTTCTATGGTAGGGAATGAAGAAATGCATATTGAAAATTATAAAGGTATCCTTGAATATGATTCTGAAAGGATAAAAATTTATACAAATAATGGTGTGTTAAAGCTAGAGGGACGAGGACTCTTTTTAAAAGCCATGACGACGGAGGAAATTGCCATTAAAGGAACGATTCTTAGGATCGAATTTTTAATTTAGCAGTGCTGTATTATCTGAATATAATTGATCTTGGGGGGGTGAATTATGTTTTTATCAGTATGGAATTATTTAAGGGGCTATGTTACTATAGAAGTGTCTGGCTTTTCTGTAGAAAGATTTATGAATTTAGCATCCCATAAAGGTATTTATTTATGGGATATTCAAAGAAATAGAACCAAGGTTCAAATGAAAGTCAGTATTGCAGGGTTTCGCTTACTAAAAAATTGTGCTAAAAAAACAAAATGTAAAGTCAAGATTATAGAAAAAAAGGGTTGGCCATTTATAGCTTATAGATATAGAAAACGCAAAGTCATGGGACTAGGACTGTTAATTTTCTTTAGCATTTTATATATTTTGTCTTCATTTGTATGGATCATAGAGATCAAAGGGAATCAAAGGATTCCGACGGAAGAACTAACAAAAGCTTTAAGAGAATACGGATTAAAACCTGGTGTTTGGAAAAACAAAATTGACCCTGCAAATATTGAAGGACTTCTTATGAGTGACTTTGACGATATTGCATGGACAGCCGTAGACATTAAAGGCACAAAAGTTACAATAGAATTAACCGAAACGGTTATTAAGCCCGAAATTATTGATCAAAGCACCCCTTGTGACTTAGTAGCTGAAAAAACCGGTTTGATTGTGAGTATTGCAACCCGTGCAGGTACTCCGAAAGTAAAACCGAAAGATGTTGTTAAAAAAGGAGATCTGTTAGTAAGTGGTGAATTAATAGTTAAACAGGATGAAGAAGGAACTGTTACAAAATATGTTCATGCAGATGCTGAGGTGAAGGCAAAAACCCGTTATGAAATTACATACGATCAGTCTTTATCGTATATAGAAAAACAATATACAGGAGAAGTAAAGAAACAATATAGTATCGATGTATTAGATAAAAAAGTGAATTTATTTAAACCCCGTATTTCTTTTCAAAATTATGATAAAATTATTAGTAGTAAGCAGTTATCCTTAACAAAACATTTTGTTCTCCCGATTGAAGGAATTGTTTATGAATATAGAGAATTTATACCCGTTACCCATAAAAGAACCCTGGAAGAAGCCAAAAAAATGGCAGAAGAAGAGATTAAAAAGAGGCTCCTTGAGCAAATCGATCCAGAAAGCGAAATCGTAAGCAATGACATAGAGTTTTATCCTGATGGAGAATTTTTAAGAGCAAAGGCTGTGGCTATTGTGATCGAACGCATAGATAAGCCCCAGGTCATTGATAGGAGGAAAGTCATTAATGGAACAGAAGGAAAAAATACTGCAGATACCAACTGAATATATTTCCAATATATTTGGAAAATTCGATGAAAATATTAAAAAAATTGAGAAAGCATTCAATGTAGAGATCATCAATAGAGGAGAAAATATCAAGGTTATTGGTGAAGAAGAAAAAGTGAACCAGAGCTTAAGAACTTTTAATGAACTGATTAGTCTAGCTCAAAAGGGAGAAACAATAACCATTCAAAATATCGACTATATTATTTCTTTAGTTATAGAAAATATGGAGGAAGAATATAGAAAACTGCATTCAGACTTTATATGCATGACAGCTCACGGGAAACAGATCAAAAGTAAAACTTTAGGCCAAAAAAAATATGTCGATATGATCAGAAATAATATTGTTGTTTTTGGTGTGGGTCCTGCTGGTACGGGGAAAACTTATTTAGCCATGGCGATGGCAATAACCGCTTTAAAAAATAATGAAGTCAATCGTATTATTTTAACCAGACCTGCCATAGAAGCAGGAGAAAAACTGGGTTTTCTTCCCGGGGATTTACAAAGCAAGGTTGATCCTTATTTGCGTCCATTGTATGATGCGCTATATGAAATTATGGGGGCAGAGACATTCCTAAAAAACATGGAAAAAGGCATTATTGAAGTAGCACCATTGGCATACATGCGTGGACGTACTTTAGACAATTCTTTTATTGTGCTTGATGAAGCCCAAAATACGACTCCAGAACAGATGAAGATGTTTCTAACCCGTATTGGATTTGGTTCAAAGGCAGTTATTACAGGTGATGTTACTCAAGTGGATCTGCCTTTTGGAAAAAAATCAGGATTAACGGAAGCGTTAAAAATTTTGAAGAATGTTGAGGGCATTGGTATTTCGATGCTGTCAAAGAACGACGTAGTAAGACATCCATTGGTTCAAAAGATTATTCAGGCTTATGAGAAGTACGAAAATAAAAAAGAGATAAAGAAATAGAAGATAGGAGGATTTCATTGAATAGGGGGCGTGTATTAAGGATCACACTGATTATTCTTTCCTTTGCATTGACTTGCGCTGCCGTTTTTACAGGGGAATATTTTCAAACAATAGAAGACATCAAAGTAGGCTCCATCGCTCCAAAACGTTTTACTTCACCAAGAGAAATAGAAAATAAATTGGCTACAGAGAAAAAGAGGGAACAAATAAGAAATGAAATTGAACCCTTATATAAACAGGAACCGCAAATTGAAAAACAGGCAGAAACTAGAATAGAGCTGCTTTTTAATAAGGTCGAGGACATAAAAGCATTTTTAGCCGATCAAAAAGAGGCAGATGATCAACAAAAGCTTCATTTGACAGATGAATTAACTGAAGAAGAAAGACAAAATATTGTTAAGGAAACAGAAGACTTTAAGAAAGAATTCGCTGCTGAACAAATAAAAATTTTACAGAAGCAGTCGCCAATTTCTTTATCTGATGCACAGTTAGAACTACTTGTTCAAATGGATTCAAAGAAGCTTGAGGAAATAAAAAGATATTGCTTGGAGATTACTCAGTCTACCTTTAGCATGGGAATCAGAGAAGAAGCAAAAACGAAAATTATTTTAGATGTTAAGGAACAGTTTGAAAGTCTTAACTTAGAGCCAGAAATTCAAACCTTAGGATATGATATCGTATCCTCTGTCATTCAGCCCAATATGAGTATTGACGAGAGTGCAACTCAAAAAATGCTTGAAGAAAGATTGTCCCAAGTCAGACCTGTAATTATTCTTCCGGGGCAGAAAATAGTTGATGAAGGAGAAATTATTACTGAAGAAGCGTATCAAATATTAGAGAGTCTTGGCTTTATCAAGAAGGATTTTAAAGAAGAATCCGTGAGATATATTGGGGCAATATTGCTTATATGTTTGCTTCTAAGCTTTATCTATATTTATATTTGGATATTTAACAAATCTATTATGGACAGCAAAAAAGAAATGCTTTTATTATGTTCAATATATTCGATCAATATTCTTATGATTAGGTTTATGGCACCTTTGCATTTTTCCTGGATTCCTATCCCTATTGCAGGAATGCTTCTATCCATTCTTTTGGATATAAGATTAGGAATTCTATTTAATGGTGGTATTACGATTATTGGCGCCTTAATGAATAAAGAAAGCTTAGACTTTATAATATTTTTCTTAATAGTAGGAACCTTCTTTTCTATCTTAGTAATGAATACCTATAAGAGAAATCGCATTTTATGGGTAGGTATTTTGGCAGGATTATTAAATGGTATCACCATAATTAGTTTGGAGCAGTTTTTAAATGGGGCAGATACAATTAATATACTTTCTCATAGTCTATATGCTTTTATAAGCGGCGTATTATCGGTAATTATTACGGTTGGAAGCTTACCTTTCTGGGAAGTGGCTTTTGATGTGGTGACACCGATAAAATTGCTTGAATTAACAAATCCAGAACAGCCTTTGTTAAAAAGACTTTTAATAGAAGCCCCAGGAACGTATTATCATAGCTTAATTGTTGCAAACTTGGCAGAAACCGCAGCAGCTGATATCGAAGCCAATTCACTTCTTGCCAGAGTAGGGGGCTATTACCACGATATAGGGAAGATTGTGTATCCTCAATATTTTAAAGAAAATCAGGTTTTGGACAACCCTCACGATTATATGGAACCTTCTGTTAGTGCTAAGATCATACATCAGCATGTTTCAAATGGTTTAAAGATTGCTGCGGAATATAAATTGCCAAGAGCTGTAAAAGATATGATTGCACAGCATCATGGAACAACCTTTACCCAATATTTTTATTA
>JGI24712J26585_10000747_pt1 | contig 27680 bp, 21 predicted proteins | sample BioPla3DNA2_FD_26585 | JGI IMG/M metagenome (IMG submission 26585)
CAAATAGATAAAAGTTAATTCTAAACAGGAATGTTAAATAAAAAAAAGGTATTTTATATTTTTATTTTAACTGTATCAATAGCTATACTTGCAATAGTTGTTGTGAAAACTTTTTTTATCAAAGATAAAGTTAGACAAATTGGTACAGAACTGTCCCAAAGAGACTTAGATATTGTTTTTGGTGAAGATACAGCATCAGTTTCGGTTTTTTTATATGCTAACTATGGATGTCCATATTGTCGCAAATTTTTCAAGGAGGTCTATCCGGCAATTGAAGATGAGTTTATAAATTCAGGAAAGGTTAAAATAATTCTAAGATTAACATTTAAAACAGCAAACCAAGATCTTACAACTGCAATGAAAGCATCAGTTTGTGTCAATAAATTTGGCAACTATGAGTATTTGCACCAATTATTTTTAAATCAAAGCAATATTGTTTACACTGCCGATTTTCACGACATGATAGATGAATTTATTGATAAAGATATACAAGTAGCTGAATGTATCTTAGGAGGAGATGCCGATAATTATCTGAAACAAAATATTGAAGAGTTTGAAACGTTAAAGTTGAAAGGAGTACCTACTTTTGTAATCGATAGAAAAATATATTATGGCTTTAAAGAGTATGATTTATTAAAAAAAATATTAAATTATCACCTAACACAAATTAATAACTAATAAAACTGATCATTATGAAAAAAATTAAATTTTATCCGCTCCTACTGTTTGTTTTTGTAGCAGCATTCGCTGTTAGTTGCAAAGAGACTAAAGAAGATGATTTTTGTCAAGCTTTTAGTGCAATAATTGATATTAATCCTTCGTGTGAAATTCCTAGTGTTTGCTGCCCTGTTGATGAAGGCAACTGCTACTATTTGTCACCCGATGGCAAAAAATACTCCTGCGATGCAAGCCAGGCATCTAGTACCAATCCCGATGGTTGCAACTTAGCTCAAGAGAAGTATATTGAAGAGAATTGTGAAACTACTAAAATGAGTGCTGCTAATCGTGAATCAATAAAATTAGAGCTAACTGCATTAACTCGTCAAATGATGTTGAAAGCGCGAAACTACTCGTTGTGCAACTAACTGAAAGTTAAACTGTAGAGACGTCATATCATGGCGTCTCTGGAAATTGAAATATTGTAGAGACGTCATACCATGGCGTCTCTAAATAAATTAGGTATCGGAGACGCCACAATGTGACGTCTCTACTTTTTTACCTAAATCCGTCTCTCATCCTTTCAAAAACATTTTTACTTGCATTGTTTTTCTCGGGATCAAACGATGACGAATCTTTAAACTGTTCTAAAATTTTCTTTTCATCTCTTGACACACTCGAAGGTATCCAAACGTTTACCTGCACCAAAACATCACCCTGTCCGTAGCCATTTAACTCGGGAATACCTTTACCTCTCAATCTCAATATTTTACCCGATTGTGTGCCCGCATCTATTTTGATTTTCGCCCTGCCATCAACAAGAGGAATCTCGGCAGTAGTGCCCAAAATGGCTTCGGGAATACTTATAAATAGATTGTAAACAAGATCATTGCCATCACGGATGAGTTCTTTATGCTGCTCTTCTTCTATTACCACAAGTAAATCACCGTTAATTCCACCACGTCTTGCAGCATGACCTTTTCCAGTAACAGACATCTGCATTCCTTCTCCAACTCCCGCGGGTATTTTTATTGCAACAACTTCGTCTTCTTTTACAATACCTTCGCCATGACAAGATGTACATTTCGATTTAATGATACGTCCCTCGCCACCACAAGCAGAACAAGCCGAAGTGGTTTGCATTTGTCCCAAAAAAGTATTTGAAATTCTGGTTACACGACCTGAACCATTGCAAGTAGTGCAAGTTGAATAACTGCTAGAATCTTTTGCTCCTGTCCCACCACACTTTTTACAGGCAACATATTTATTTATCTTGATTTTCTTTTCTACACCATTAACAATTTCGGAAAGATCGAGCTTAATTTTTACTCTAATATTTCCTCCTTTATTGACACTTCGAGCACCGCTTCCGCGCCCAAAACCACTAAACCCACCAAAAATAGTATCACTAAAAATATCTCCGAATGAGGAGAATATATCCTCCATAGTCATGCCACCGCCAGACCAACCTCCAGCACCGCCGGAAAAGGCTTGGTGGCCAAACTGATCGTATTTGCTTCTTTTATCGTCATTTGATAAAACATCGTATGCTTCGGCTGCCTCTTTAAACTTCTCCTCAGCCTCTTTATCCCCCGGATTTCTGTCAGGGTGATATTTTAAAGCCATTTTACGATATGCTTTTTTTATCTCCTCTTTGTCAGAATTTTTAGAAACGCCTAATATTTCGTAATAGTCTCGTTTTGACATAATTAATTCTGTCTTTGTTTATAATTCTGTTTATTCTCCAATTACAACCTGAGAATATCTTATTACCTTATCATTCAACATGTAACCCTTTTTAATTACATCTACAATTTTTCCTTTCAGCTCTTCGCTTGGAGCAGGTATCTTTGTTACAGCTTCGTGTTTGTCAAGATCAAACTCATTGTCCGTTGTTTCAATCACTGTTACTCCATTTTGCTTCAAAAAATCAATAAATTTGGAGTGAATTAGGTTTATACCTGTTTTAACAGCCTCAATATCTTTCGACTGTTCAATGTTTTGAATAGCCCTCTCAACGTCATCTATTACAGGTAAAATGTCTTTAAAAATATCCTCACCGGCGCTTTTAATCAGTTCAATACGCTCACGCAGTGTACGCCGCTTGTAATTATCAAACTCGGCAACTAACCTGATGTACTTATCGTTCATCTCATCAAGCTGATTTTTCAAAATCTCCTCATTGCACACTTCTTGTTCCTCTGCAACTGGAGTCTCCTGCTCGTCAATTTCGTTTGTTTGCTCTGTTTGCTTCGATTGAGCAACAGTCTCTTCTAAAATTTCTTTTTTAATTTCTTTCTCTTTTGATTTATCTTTTTTCGACATAGCTTACTTGTTTTCTCTCTTATCGTGCAAAGATATTGCCAATTGTTAAAGAATGAAAATTTGGCACAACAAAATACAAAAAGGTGTCATAGTGACAAAGAAAGTTGAAAGCTAAAAGTAGAAAGTTGCAAGAAATTGGGACACAGATTAAACAGTTTTACACGGAACATTAATTAATTGATTTTCAGTTAGTTAATTGCTTATTGTTAATTGTTCATTGTTTATCTGGAATAATTATCCAAAGAATAATATAAGCCAAAATTCCAGTAAACACCACACCAATAAGCGATAGTAAAATGTATCCTATTCTCACTAAAGATATATCTAAACCAAAGTATTCTGCAATACCTGCACAAACACCAGCTATAATCTTATCGTCTGAACGGGTTAATTTCTTTTTCATTTTTGATCTATTTGTTTTATCATCGTAAAAATAATTGTTTTTTTACTCCTAAATCATACACAATTTACAAAAAAAACAATTAAGACTGTTTTACAAATATTTAAATACTGTTTTAAAGCACTTTATTTGTAGTTATGTATCGTGAATCAATAAAAAATTATATCTTTCGGATATATTTTTACCATATAGCTGAGAAATGAGAAAGTATCTAATAGCATTTGCTGTGGTTTTTTTAACGCATTGCATGGCATTGCAAGGTAAAACACAACATCAGGTGGACTCAATGCTATCGGTTATTGACACACTGCCTTTAAAAGAAAAAATCAATACTTACGAGGTAATTATAAAATATTATTCTCGAAAAAAACCATACTTAGGAGTAAAATATGCTTTAGAATGCCTTGATGTTGTAAACCTGAACAATGTAGACACTCTAACCTATGCTAACATCTTAAATTTGGTTGGTTCATCGTATTGGTATCAAAAAGACGAAACATCGGCACTTGATTTCTTTATTAAAAGCCTTGATTTACGAGAAAAGATTAATGACTCAGCCGGAATTTCAAAGTCTTTAAATAATGTTGGGGTTATTTACATAACCTCAAAAAGATATGAAGAGGCCATTGAGATATACAACCGTTCATTAGATATAAAAAAACAACTGGGAGATTCCATTGGTATTGCGGCAGGCTATATAAACCTTGGGAAAATATATAATGATACTGATCAAAGCGAAATTGCATTAGATTATTTCTCTAAGGCCGTACCAATTCTAGAGTCACGCGATGACAAAACACAACTGTCATCGTGCTACAACAATATCGGTGTAGTTTACATGCATAACACACATTTTTTGAAAGCTATTGATTATTTATTAAAAGCCGATTCTATTGCAGTCAACAATAATAACGATTTTGGGTTAGCAGATATTAGAATGAATCTTGGAAGGTGTTATGAGAATTTAGGAGACTATGGTAAAGCTTTACACTATTACGATGATGTTATAACCTTAGGTAAGAAACTCAATAATATTCCACGTCTTCAATCGGTATATTCCAAATTAGCAAACACATACGAAAAATTCGGGAATTACGCAAAAGCACTTCAATATTTTAAGATAGCAAGTAAATTTGACGACTCAATTCAAAAAATTAAAGAAGAGGAAAGATTTTTCGAACTCCAAATGAAGTTCGAACAAGAGAAATATGAAAAAGAAATCGAAGTTTTAAGGCAAAAAACTGATATTCAACAGTTTCAAATAGAGAAAAGCCGTTTTAGATACAGTATTTTATTCGCTATAATTATAATAGTAATATTTCTATTTTACCTATTCTACATTAAATACAAACTTAAAAGCAAACACAATAAAGAACTAGACCAGAAAATTCAAGAACGCACCGCATCTTTACAACAAGAAATTATAGAACGAAAAAGGATTCAAGAAAAAGAGTTAGAGGCACAAGAACGTTTCAAATATATCTTGAATACTCTACCTATGGGTGTACTACATTATGAAAAAAGTGGTGTTATCTTAAGTGTAAATCCTGAGTTTGCGATAATGCTTGACACATCAGTTGAATCAATAAGAGCACGAAAAATATACGATATAATAGATGACAGTTATCTGTTAGATAGACTTTATGGGGCATTTAACGACAAAGCTACTGAATTTGAACACACCATAACAGTCAACGGGAAAAGCTTAAATATCTTTGTTTACATTAACAGTGTATATTNTGCAAACGGTAAATCTCTAGGTGCATTTGCAATATTTGAAGATATTACTGTCAGGAAAAAAAATGAAGAGATAATAAAAGCTAACGAAGCCCGATTTAAAGATTTAGCAGATAGTTTGCCCGAAATGGTTAGTGAAATAGACAACCAAGGTTATATAAAATATGCAAATAAGCTGTTTTTTGAAAAACTTGGATACGATCCTGAATTTATTAGCCGAGGTTTTCATGCCCTTAGACTTTTCCCAAAATCTGACAGAAAAAAAATATCCACTCTTTTTCGAAATTTTAATAGCTTAAAGTTTCGAGAGGTACAAGAAGAGGTAACCATTGTTACACTCAATAATAAAACATTTGATGCTCTAATAAAAGTAAATGCAATAATAAAAAATGATATAGTTACCGGCTTGCGTAGTATTATTATCGACATTTCAAATCAAAAGAAACATGAAACGGAACTTAAGAACGCTAAGGAAAAAGCCGAGGAGGCAGATAGACTGAAATCTGCATTTTTAGCTAATATTAGACACGAAATACGCACGCCCATGAATGGGATAATTGGTTTTAGCGAATTAATCCGTGACCAAGACCTTTCAGAAGCACAACGTAAAGAGTATTTAGATATTATTATCAAAAGTAGCAACCAATTGCTTCAAATTGTCGATGATATGGTAAATATCTCAATTGTAGAAGCCGGGAAAATTGATATTTCCAACCATAAAGTTGACTTAGAACAATTCTTTAATGAACTTTTCGTCTTTTCTAGTGGACATGCAGCATCACTAAATGATAAAATTACAGTTGTTTCAAGATATATGCTGCCCGACGATGCTGGAGTTGTTTGGATTGACGGCACAAAACTTCAACAAGTTTTTAACAGCCTGATTAACAATGCCATAAAGTTCACAAAAGAGGGTTTTGTCGAGTTCGGATGCTATCTTTCACGTAACAATCTTATCAAGTTTTTTGTCAAAGACACGGGGATTGGAATTTCAGAAGAAAATCAAAATATAATTTTTGATCATTTCAGGCAAGGTGATCATACAACAATTCCAGAATATGGAGGAACCGGATTAGGACTCACAATCAGTAAAGCAATAATAGAGCTAATGGGCGGTAAATTGTGGGTTGAAAGCGAAATAGGCAAAGGATCAACCTTCTATTTTACTTTGCCATATATCCAGTACACCGAAGATCACGAGTTAAAAAACAATGAAACCTATACAAAGTGGAATTACAAAACACTTTTACTATATGATTCAAACTATAAAACCACCAGAGAAATACAAAATATTTTAATCCCTAGTGGGATCAAAATCATTAATATTTCTGATAGTCAAAAACTACTGGATACTTTAGAACAAAACAGTTCTATTGACGTAATTATTTTGGAAAGTCAATATTCTCACAACAGCGAATTTTCATTGATAAAAGATATTAGAGCTAAAAATGAAGATGTTCCCATTGTAGTTCTATTACCAAAAGCCTCGCTAAAAGAGAAGAAGCAAATTTTTGCAGATGGTTGTAACGACTATTTTGTATTACCTGTCAACAAATTTGTTTTAATGTCGAAACTAAATAGTTTCTTAGATAAATAGCATTTTATTTAAAGATGTATATTGATGTTTGCTGCGCAATAATCAAAAAAGATGGAAAAATATTAGCTGCAAAACGTAAACCAATAGGTTTGCGAGGAGGAATGTGGGAGTTCCCGGGCGGGAAAATAGAGGAAAACGAAACACCCGAAGATTGTATTAAAAGAGAAATCATTGAAGAGTTGGGTATGAAAATTGAAATAATAAAAAAGCTCCCAACAGTCAAACATAGTTACCACGATATAAATATCAGACTAACACCCTTTTTTGCATCTGCTTTATCTGAAATTACCCGATTAGAGAGTCACGAAAAAGCTGACTTTTTTGAAAAGAGCGAACTCTCAAACCTTAAATGGTCTGAAGCCGACCGTTTAGTTTTAAACCAATGGTTGAAAGAGTCAAATCGTTAAAATACAAATACATTTTGTGGCTGTTCTACAATAAAAGTATGATTTTTACATTTTTTCAATATCATAAAATATACTCAGCAGCCTAAACCACAAACATAATAGAACATTGCATCTTCCCCAACAGAAAACATCTATTGGAAAATAAATATTATATTGGCAAACCTCGTACATAATGATATTCGTCTTAGCCGTTATTTAGTTGAATTTATCAATTAATTTTAAAAGTAAAGTAAATTATACAAAAGAAAAAGAACAATACGTATGAAAACACTAACACTAATAACCACCCTTTTACTAATCTGCTTACAAACTGTAGCACAAGATTTTTGGGTGCCATTAGATACACCTGAAAATTTTTGGGTACGTGCTATGACCTCAAATAGCCATGGCGTTTATTTTGGATTAAAAGATGGTGTTTACAGAACTTTAGACAATGGAAAAACAATTGAAAAAACCGGATTAAACTCTGCCGTACGATCATTTACGGTTGATGCAAATGACCGTATTTACGCAGGCTCGTGGAATTTGCACTCTTCTGACAATAACGGCGATACATGGGATACTATTCCAACACCCGAAGTCCCTTGTGCAATACATGTTAACGAAAAGTTTATTGTTTTTAGTAATGGGGGCAGAATATATAAAAAAAACCTCCACGACACAGTTTGGACAATAGTTTTCGAAGACTACTACGATTCTCCTATAACCTCCTTTACTCAGAATAATGAAGGGGCTTTATTTGCCGGAACTATAAATTTTTTCGCAAATAGTGATATCCTATTCTCTTTTGATAGTGGAAACACATGGGAAAGCTGCTGGCAAGACGACAACCACGTTCAATCGCTTGCGACAAACTCAATAGACTACATCTTTGCAGGCACACGTTTTGGTTTTTTTCGCTCAACCAATAACGGAAACACTTGGGAAAGAAAGAAATTAGCAGATGTACAAGCTATAATAATTGATTCAAACGATCGGATTTTTATAGGATGTACAGACGAATACGGAGGACCGGGTTGTGTACTTTATTCTGACGACCACGGTGACACATGGGAGGATATAACTCAGGGCTTAACTAATCTTAGGATCGAAAAAATGGCTCTCTCTTCTGATGGTTATCTTTTATTGGTTGTCGGATGTAGTAGTAATGTATCCTCTCTCTTTCGGACAATAACACCAGTGTCAACCAATATTCAAAATATTGTAAAACATGAACAGCTATTAATCTTTCCAAATCCAGTTAATAATATGCTAACATATAGCACTAAACAACCATTAGAGGGGAAAAATGCACTGATAAAAATATACAATATAAATGGAGAAAAAACTTTAGAAAAAGAAATACAACTTTCAAGTAATAATAGTTTGGATATATCTTATTTAAAAACTGGTACATATATTTTTCATTTACAATTAAACAGTCAAATATTAACTAAAAAAATCATAAAACTCTAATTGAATTTTTACTAACAAAAAATAATATAAAGATAGAGTGGCATACCATTCTATCTTTTTTTAATTAGCTTTGCATTAAATATTTGAGTTCACATATTTTGCTAATTAGAATGTACCGAAAGATTCTTATTCTGTTTCTCCTAATAATGTCCCTGCAGTCGCAAGCACAACTTAATGTTGCGTACTATATCGGCTCGGGGCGGTACGATTTGTATAAAGAGAACTATATAAGCGCAGTAGCCCGCTTTACAGCCGTTATAAATAGCAAGCCAAAACTTACGGAAGCTTGGTTTTTACGTGGAATAGCCAAATATAATCTAAACGATTTTCGTGGTGCCATGGAAGACTTTTCAATGGCAATTAAGATAAATCCGTTCTATTCAGATGCATTTCACTACAGAGGATTAACATTTGAACAGTTGGGCGATTTCAACAATGCTAAAGAAGACCTGGCAGCGGCTATGGAGTTAAATCCTGCAAATAGCCATATATACGCCGATATGGGAGTAATTCACATTATGCACGAGGAGCATGAAAAGGCTTTGGAATATTTCAACGAATCGCTAAAAATAGAAAAGACATTGCCCGACACATATTTTAATCGTGCAATTAGCCACGTACACTTAGGAGATACCGTACAGGCAATCAATGACTTAAAAACAGGAATACGGTTAAACCCTTTTTCAGCCGAAGCACTACGCAGATTGGCAATAATCCAATATGAACAAAAAAATTATTCCGAAGCAATTATAAACCTTAATCAAGCATTGAAGTTAGACGAGGGAAATACCCTGATAATGTTTCAGCGAGCAATATCGTACTACCAATTAGAGAATTTTGACAAGGCTTTAGACGACCTACAGGCTATTTTAAAGATTGATTCCACAAATGCATTGGTTTACTATAATCGAGCTGTACTGCTCACTGAATTAGGTAGATACAACGAAGCTATTGACGACTATACAGAAGCTATAAACAACAATCCCGACAATATTCTCACATATTACAATCGTGCAGGTGCAAAAATTGCACTCAACAATTATCAAGGGGCATTGTATGATTACAATCGCGCAATTGAAATCTTTCCTGATTTTGCAACTGCGTATTTAAATCGTAGTTATGTAAAACAGATGCTTGGCGACGACAAAGGCGCATACTTGGATCATTTGAAAGCCGAAGAGATGATTGCCAAATATCGGACAGATAGCTCCGACACAACAGAATACGCCCAACTTCGTGATACAGCGGCGGATCTAAAACAAATGCTCGATTTTAATAGCGAGTTTAGCAACAGCTTTACGCGTGGAAGAATACAAAATCAAGCCGTTGACATAAAGTTACAGCCAAACTATTCGGTTCAAGTTGCTAAGGTTCCGCCTGCAGAAAATTTGCCATTTATTAGTTCATTTTTTGCATATAATCAATCCGATGAGCATACAAACAATATATATCCTCGCTTGATGGTTAAGGATACTACAGCTGCTCAGCCCTCAACTGTTGACTCATTGCTACAACCAGAACTCTTTATTGTTCAGAAAGTTATAGCGCAAGCTCAACAAGCAAATTATAATAAAGCACTTGAACTGCTACGAGAATCCAAAGAGGTTTTTAAAACATTGTGGTTATACTATTTCCTTGAGGGAACCATAGAAGCCTCAATGGCTGAATATGTTTTTTCTATGTCGGAAATATCAACAACAATAAAGCTTACTGAAGATAAAACAACGTACCGCGCAACAAGTGACACCAGAACGGTTGTTGACTACAGCAAAGCCGAACAGGGGCTGAATAACTCAATTGAGCTGAATCCCAATTTCTCGTTATGTTACTATAACAAAGCAAATATTATGGCTTTATCGCAACGGTTTCGCGAGGCAATAGACGACTATTCAAAAGCAATAAGTATTGACGAAAGTTTACCACAAGCCTACTATAATCGAGGTCTTACCTTAATTTATCTAAAAGAGGTTGAGCGTGGATGTTTAGATATCAGTAAAGCTGGTCAACTTGGAATATCCGATTCCTATAATGTTATTAAACGATATTGTGAAACAAAAAAATAGTGAAAATGATTGGACAAGAGATTGTTTATAATTACCTGAAAGAGCTTGGAATTGAATTTGAATACTACGAACACCCACCAATACCAACAATAGAAGATGCCAAAATTCACAAATGGTGGTTAGACGCAGTATTTTGTAAAAACATCTTTTTTAGAAATCATAAGGGAAATCGTCATTATCTGGTGATAGTACATCACGATGCTCAATTAGAAATCAGTGCTCTTGAAAAAAAACTAAAACAAGGGAAACTCACGTTTGCATCAGAAAAACGAATGACAAAATATTTAGGATTAATGCCCGGCTCCGTCTCCCCTTTTGGACTTCTCAACGATAAAGAAAACCACGTACACACATTTTTTGATCCTGCACTAAAAGAAGCCGAAAAGCTTAGTTTCCACCCAAATGACAACAGAGCCACCATAGTTTTAAAATCCGAAGATTTTTGGAAATATATGAACTCTTTAAAAAACAGTTACGAGTTTATGGAGTTTTAACCCCAAACCCTTAAAAAATTAGAAAGTAAAAGCGATTAATAATGAACAATTGCATGGTTTTCAGTTAATTCATTAAAAACCTGTGTAAATCCGTTCAATCTGTGTCATCTGTGTTCAAATTTCTTTTCCCTTTTAACTTTTTTTGTTAACTTTGTCACCGATATAATACAATGGGGTGCCTTACTTTCAGGCTGAGATCATACCCTTAGAACCTGATCCGGATAATGCCGGCGAAGGGAAAAGTTTTTCGTATCTCATTTTTTTTATCTCCCCATTGCTTTTTGTTAAACTATAAAAGCAATAGAAATGAAACATTACTTTTTAACAATTCTTGTCGCAATGAGCGTAACCAGCTCTATGGCTCAATTTTCCTTAAGTGGAAAAATCACAACAACCGAAGGTCGCCCACTTGAAGGCGCAAACGTATTTGTTGAAAAACTGGAAACAGGTACAGTAACGAACCACGAAGGTAGATTTACATTAACAAATCTACCTGAGAATGAGGAGTTAGTGACAGTTTATAGTTATTTGGGATTTAGACCCGAAAAACGCACAATTGTCCTAAAAAATGATTACTATATTGAAATTCAATTAGAAACACAAGCCTATACAGCTCAGGAAGTTATTGTATCGGCTTTGAGAGCTTCAGAAAACACCCCGGTAAGCCACCATACTATTGATTACAAAACAATAAAAGAGAAAAACAGCGGTCAGGAAATACCGTATCTATTACAACTCACACCATCATTAGTTGCATCATCTGATGCAGGAACGGGGATTGGATACTCAAGTTTTAGAATTCGCGGTGTTGATATGACACGAATAAATATCACGATTAACGATATTCCGCTCAATGATGCCGAGTCGCATAGCGTGTTTTTAGTAAATATGCCCGATTTTATTGAAAGTGTCAACAGCATTCAAATTCAACGTGGTGTTGGAACATCGTCGAATGGGGCTGCTGCTTTCGGTGCCTCAGTAAATATGCAGACTAACAGTCTGAGCCACAAAGCATTTGCTGAAATAAATAACGTTTTTGGAGCATTCAACACGCGTAAACATACGCTTAAAGCTGGAACAGGACTCCTTGACAACAATTTTGCTTTCGACATCAGAGTTTCGCAAATCACGTCCAATGGTTTTATTGACCGCGCTACTGCTGATTTGAAAAGCCTTCACGCAAGTGGCGGATATTACTCTGACAAACACATTGTTAAAGCAAATATAACTTTGGGAAAACAGATAACATATCTGGCATGGAACGGTGTCCCAAAAGTAAAACTAGAGAATGATACGGTTGGAATGCGACACTTTGCAGAAGACTCGGGATTTTCGCCAGAAGAGACAGAAAACTTGTTTACGAGCAACAGCAGAACATATAATTTATATATGTATGAAAATCAAGTTGATGACTATAAACAAGATCACTATCAGCTATTTTATACATACATACATAACCAAAACCTGACAGCCAACGTGGCGCTGCATTATACACAAGGATTTGGCTTTTACGAATCATACAAGTATAATAAAAAACTGTCAAGCTTTTCACTTCCGAACATGCAAATAGGCGACACCGTAATTAAACGAACCGATTTGATAAATCGCAAATATCTTGATAACGATTTTTACGGAGCCATTGCTTCAGTAAAATACAAAACAGAAAAAACTGATATTACTCTGGGAGGTGGACTAAATCAATACTTGGGTGGACACTTCGGAGAGATATTATGGACCAAGCACAACGACGGCTCATTAAAGCCTAATCATGAGTACTATCGTAACAATGCAACAAAAAATGATGCAAATATTTACCTAAAATCGTCGATAAAACTTGGCCAAATGATTGATTTATACGGTGATCTGCAATTACGCGGTATCAAATACACTCTCAGTGGTATCGAAGACGATAATAATGATATTAGCCAACAGCACAATTTTCTGTTTTTTAATCCTAAGGCAGGTGTTTTTATTCACAAGGGCAAATTGTCGGGATTTTTCTCTATAGCTCAAGCACATCGGGAACCAACCCGAAGCAACTATACAGATGCCGACACGATAAAAGGCGCGCCTACATTTGAAAAACTTTTAGATTGGGAAGCCGGTTTTAGCTATAAATCTAATATACTCGCTGCTCAAGTAAACTTTTTTCATATGCAATACAAAGATCAGCTGGTTCTGACGGGGAACGTTAATGCAACAGGATACTCAATCATGGAAAATGTTGATAAAAGCTACCGGCATGGCATTGAGCTTTCATTGCTACTAAAACCACACAGAATTATTGATTGGACTCTGTTTGCAACGTTTAGTCGCAACAAAATTAACCAATTCGTAGCCTATTTTGATGACTGGGATACTTATGCACAACGCACTGATACTCTGAAAAATGTAGATATTTCTTTTTCTCCGAGTACTGTTTTTGGCTCAATATTGACAGTTAAACCTATTAAAAATCTTGATATTACACTTACAGACAATTTTGTAGGGAAACAGTACATCGACAACACTGCGAGCACGGACCGTCAGTTAAATAAATATTGGGTTACTAATTTGCGAATCAGTTATTTATTAACGACAAAACTATTTGAGGTTTCGTTTTTTACACAAATTAACAACTTATATAATGTCGATTATATTACCAATGCTTGGGTATATACATACTACTATAACAACGAACTACGTACACTTGACGGGTATTTTCCGCAGGCATACCGACACTTTATGGTTGGTTTAAATCTTAGTTTTTAGTAAATTTGGTATAAAATCAACATAACCGAAAAAAATGAAGACTTATCGAAAAGAGCTGTGGTTTAATACAGATATACGCCGAGCGTTTTTAAACATTACACCAGAAATAGAAAAATGCCTTGCAGAAAGTGGCATACAAGAGGGGTTGCTATTGTGTAATGCAATGCACATAACATCAAGCGTGTTTATAAATGACGATGAAAGTGGCTTGCACCACGATTTTGAAAAGTGGCTCGAAACTTTAGCTCCTGAAAAACCGTACAGCCAGTATAAACATAATAGCTTTGAAGATAATGCCGATGCGCATTTGAAGCGAACTATCATGGGACGCGAAGTTGTTGTTGCTATAACCGAAGGCAAACTAGATTTTGGTCCTTGGGAGCAAATATTTTACGGAGAATTTGATGGCAAGCGAAAGAAAAGGGTATTGGTTAAAATTATTGGGGAATAATGGGTTGAACACAGATGTAACGGGTTTATACAGATTTTTGTTGAATAAGCATAGAGACGCCATATTATGACGTCTCTACAATACATTAACTTTCAGTTATTTAATTGTTAATTGAATTAAATGCCGTTCAGAAAGTCAATCGCATTTTGCAAAGCCGTTTTTGCAACGCTATCTTGTTCATTTTTAAGAGCTCCGCGCAAGTCGGGTAAATAGTATGTAAATTCTGAATTTGCTATATACTGAGCTGCACGTGCGCGCACTAATGGCGATTGGTCATAAACCAATCCTTGCACCCACCTTTTTGCATCCCACGAGATATTTTTTTCGAGCCAGTCAAGTGCCGCAATTTTCTCTTCGGGAGTACCGTAAAGAAAGGTTCTGAAATATTTTGACTCCTGTTTCAACATATCTACAGAGAACAGGATTTCATCTGTGTGTATATCAGGTCGTACTGCATTTTCTGAATATTCTACAAACTCTTTGTTAAGTGTCCAGCGTACCATTCGCGGAATTAGCCAACGCATACCCGGTGTGGCTTCTGGATGTGCAATGGTAGAAAAAACACGTCCTTTTCCAAGCTCATTTCCAATGAAAAATGGTTTATTGTTGGTCATATCCTTTGGTGCGTTTCCTTGTTCATGCACGTCGCTTTCCATTATTGCGAAGGTCTGATATGTCATAGTATCATTGTCGGCTTCGACGAAAACAGGTCCTTCGTAGTAATAGACAAAAGCAGTATCGAGATTTGCAATTTCTATAAAAATAGCTTTCCCTGCGTCTGTAAGGGTGAATTTTGCTAATCCGTGTCCGCGATTATCATGCTCAACATCAATGGCTTTTGCACCGTTAATTGCCATGCACGAATATTCGGGAGTATTAGAAAAAAGATAGGCTCCTGCACAAATCCCTACAGCACCACCACCTGAGCTGACAAAATCCCTTATTTTTGTCATATTTACATGACCAAGATTTAGATATTGTCTGCTACCGCCACCACCAGGCACAATAATAGCGTCTAACGTATCTAAACAACCGCTGGCAATATCAGCAGATGTGATAAAATAGGGAACCATCTCCTTGTCAATTTTAATAGCCTCCATTGTCTCCCATTTGCACGTTTCAGAACCTCCATGTCCGAAGAATATACCGACTTTGATTTTAACTTCTGATTCAACCTGTTGTTGCTGTCCTGCACATCCGACAAAAAATTGCAAAAATGTAATTAGCACGGCAACTGAACTTATTCTAAAAATTAATTTTCTCATAAGTAGTAATAATTTAGGTTAATTTTACGAATATCAAACAAATATTATCTATCTATTCATTTAAACAAAGATATATTTTTTAGGTGTAAAAAGATTGAAACTTAGGTAAATTCAATTAGCAAATGCAATTTAATAATTGTACAACACTGATATTTAATACCAATTGTAATTTTAAAATAGTCCAATCTTTTTAAAATTTTACAATTGTAAATACCGATGTTACAGACACATAGTTCAAAAGAGCGGTAGCGAAGTTTGAACTATAGTGTATGTCCAATCGGTATAACCATTAAGGAATTAAGGAATATTAAGTTTTGGGCTAAAGCCCATAAAACACACGCACGACCTAATCCACGATTTAAAAGTCATGGCTATTGTTTGATAATCAATCATTTAATTATTAATTGCTAATTGCTCAGAACTGCGCCTTTACTTTCAAAGTAAATAGCGAACGTGTATTACCGTCAATTCGGTCGTTTCCTGAACCTAACTCATCAACGTTACTCCAAATTGATTGCGACCATTTGGCATAAACTGCTATATCGCGGGTTATTTTCCAGGTAGCCACTAAATAGTATCGCGATCCTGTTGCATACAACGCTGGTACTGAAAAGGCATAGAGTACATCTTTTTCGTATGCGTAAATACGAGTGTCGTAGCTATCAGTATTGAAAATTGCGTAACGTGCCGAAAGGCGTAACTGCTCTTTCAAAAATCTGAATGTAAGCTCTTGGTACATCATCCAACCTGTTTGCTTGCCTTTGTAGTTATTGAAAAATGTGGCAGCCACACGTGTCTGACTCGATAAATATTTTGTAAAATCGATGTCTGATTGCAAATGGCAACGCGTTGTTGTTTCGGCGTTGAGCTGACGTGTGATTATGGTGTCTGACGTAACATCATAAGAGGTCTCTTTTAATCTAAAGCGTGCTGACAAACGTGCATTTCTGCTATACGACCAACGCATATCAACCATATAATCACTTCCGTAGGAAGGCGATGAGCGACGAAAACGCATCCAGGGATATTTGAAAATATCAACATACGCATTTACCTCCAGGGTTGAGAATGGATAAAAAATCATTCCTGCGTAAAGTCCTTCCTCGTTCGAACCATTATCAGAATCGCCAAAAGCGAGAGCCAAAGGAGAATAATATTGTGGCGAATAGTTACGATATAAAAGTGCAAGTTGCGATACATCGGATGTTTTAAAATGAACACCTTGGAGAAATGCAAATTTTTGATTTTTGTCAATTGCTGCCTCTCCCCACATCAACACTCCCCTATTTATGTATTGATAATCAACTGATAGATTGTAAAACAGATCGGTGTTGGGTTCAAATATATTGTATAAGACGTTTCTACGCATAACTGGGTGATTATATTTTACCACCACCGAGTTTAATCCCAGTTTTAATTTTTCTGTATCGTATTGGATATTCGCGCCTACAACACTTTGCTGTGCTGCCTTACGCCGTTTTAACTCACTTTCAGTGCGATGATAGCCTGATTCTGGTAGAGAAGTTATATAGGTTGTACCTGTAGCACTATCTGTTGATATGCTGGCATCTACATTGTTATGAGAGAGGAAAATAATTGAACTAATATTTTTATATCGCAGAGATGTTGCTGCTCCACGCATAAAGCCAAACTCAGTAGCACCCGAATATTTTCTAATGCGACTGTTGTTATGTTTTATGGAGACCGCTCGTGAATTTTTACCCGAAATAAAACCATACCCCGCAGTTAAACCGTTTGCTAAAGCCACCGTGTAATCCCCAACCGCTACTTCTCTCACAAATCTGTCTAAATTTATATAGGCATGTGCCGAATAGTAGTCAAACCCTTCTGTGCGTGGTGATTTGAAAAATGTTTCGCCGGGATCTTTCTTGGCAGTTATCCCCACCGAGAAATCGCGTTTTGATTTGATAATATATCGTAAGTATAATTTATCAGGAGTGCCTTGATATGCTGCAGGTTTATCAGATTTTGGAAAGTAGCCATCAGCTTTTTCGATATTACGCCTATATTCACTAATAACCTCATTTTTAGGATATCTGATTATTTGCTTTATTGTTTTTTTTGGCTCAGGAACATATACCGACACAAAGTAACTTAACGTGTTCAAATCCTCAGTTGTAAACTCTGGAAACATTGATAACTCCCATATAGTCTGAATATTACCGTGTTGTTTCCTGTACTTCTTAATTATTGCAATTTGATAGTCAGTAAGAAGGTAAACATCAGAAAGAGGCGACAGATCCTCATCATTGAGCGATATTGGCATCTCGCTAAGCATATACAACTCTTCCGACATGCGCTCTATTTCTTCTTCAGGGACTTCGTTTTCTGCCCATGTTTCAACCATCTGTCCAACAATAGTTTGCACAATATCATCTTGAGCAAAAACGTCCGATGATAAGACTATAATTAAAATAGAAAAAAGAGAAATTTTAAAAAAACGGTTCATGGGCTTAACTATCTATCTGGTTTAGAATTGTTTCCCTAAAGATATATGAGGTGTATATCCTAATACATTATGATATCCTAATGCCATATTGATGCTTAATACTTTTAGGTTCGCCCCCACACCGAAACAAATTGTCTTATTATCATGGTTATATCCTGTTCTAACATTCAAATATTGTGTAATACTCAAATCTAAACCTGTGCGGAATGATGTTTTTTGATTCAGGAACTGGACGATTTCAAAACTATATGCCAAAGCATCTACGGGATAATACGCAATACCTGCTCTAATGGCTGTGTGAGCAATTTCGTCGGTATCTTTAACAGGTTTTGATTGAGTTGGGTTAAAAACGTGCGCCCCAAAAATCAACCTTTTACCTATTTTATACGATAATCCAACCTCGCCAATAAAGTTATTGTAAGTTCCGTAAGGTGCAGGCATTCCAATACGTAACCAACTAATTTGTACTCCGAGACTTAGATTTTTTGTCAACTTGCGAGCATACGCAAGTCCCATGCGGTTTTCGTTATAATTAGTATATCCAAAGTATTGATACTGAATTGAGGAGACTCCTCCCAAAACCGGAAGAGCAGCAAAAAGTGAATGTGTACCAAGCTCCTTTATTGCGAATGATAAAGACGAATATACTTCAACGTATAGCGAATCAAAGTGTGTTAGCAACGCTTGATTTTGAAAATATCCAGCTTCAGGCACAGCAATCACAGATTGTCCAAGCCCTACTGCTCTAGCACCACCATATTTTATATTACTGCCAGCAAATACTGTGAAGTTTGTTGATGCTACAAAACCAAATAGAAGTATAAAAAAGAGAACTTGTCTGTTTTTAGCTAAAATTGTCTCTGTTGTGCTCATTAAATACATTTTTTTTGAGTTCTCAAACTTACAGAAAAAATGTTAAAACAAAAACATTAGTTGTGAACAAACGGTTAAGAAAAATTAGAAATTAGAAATCCAAACTTCAAGAGCCTGTCGAAAAATAAGCTTAGTGAACGTTTTCGGTGGCTAAGTGCACAGCAATCGAAGCCATCACAAAGGTGTCTATAAGAAATGGTCGCTTCTATAAACTCAGCAACCGTGGGCTTAACGCACCGCCGACTTTCTCATTGTACCTTGCAACTTCTAATTAACGCAAGGAAATCAATTTACCTTAAACTTGAACTTTATTTCTGACAACTGTTTGTTAGCTTCGACAATTTTCGATTTCAACGCAGATTTATATTCAGTAAAGCGTTTATACAGTTCGTTGTCGGTTACTGAAAGTATCTGAACAGCCAATAAAGCAGCATTTTGCGAAGCATCAATACCAACAGTAGCAACAGGAATTCCCGGAGGCATTTGGACTATCGCCAACAATGAATCCATGCCATCTAATGTCGCACTTATCGGAACTCCAATTACAGGAATCGGTGTCATAGCTGCAACAACACCTGGCAAATGTGCCGCCATGCCTGCTGCCGCAATTATCACTTTTATCCCACGGCCGTGGGCGTTTTTGGCAAACTTTTCAACCTCTTCGGGTGTGCGATGTGCTGAAAGAGCATTTATCTCAAAAGGAATTTCAAACTCATCCAAAGTTTTGGCAGCCTTTTCCATCACTTTCATATCGGAAACACTACCCATAATTATACTTACTTTTGGTTGCATCGAATATGTTTTTTATATTAAAATATTGTACTTTTGTGCAAAGATAGCCTCTTTTTATATTTTATAGGTTAAAAACCACACTTGTAAAATCAGTTTTTAAACTCAATTTGCTTTGAATATGATTAATGTTTTTGACAAAAAGTTTAGCCTTTACATATCGCAGGCAGACATTCTCAAACGTGTTGATGTTTTAGCCACACAAATCAGCAACGAATTATCAGGAAAAGATATTATCTTTTTAGGGATTCTGAACGGCAGTTTTATGTTTACTTCCGATTTAATGAAGAGAATAAACATGCCGTGTCAAATAACGTTTCTTAAATTGGCATCATATCAAGGAACCAGCACTAGTGGCAATGTAAAACGATTAATTGGTCTTAACGAAGATATTGCGGGAAAAACCGTTGTGGTTATTGAAGATATTGTTGATACAGGAACAACACTCGAACAAATCCGTAAACAGCTTATCGGGTACGAACCTGCCGAGGTTAAATATGCAACTCTTTTATACAAACCTCAAGCTTACAAAGGAAATATAAAACTCGATTATGTGGGATTTGAAATTCCCGATAAATTTGTTGTAGGCTATGGACTTGATTACAGCGGATTTGGGCGTAACTACCCCGATATTTACGCTGTTTCAGAATAGTAATAACTCTAAAAAAACATTATGTCGGATTCAAATTTTGTAGATTATATACGCATTTTCTGTAAATCAGGCAACGGAGGACGTGGTTCAACGCACCTACGTCGAGAGAAATTTGTGCCAAAAGGCGGTCCTGATGGAGGCGATGGAGGACGAGGCGGACATATAATTCTTCGTGGCAATAGAAACATGTGGACACTGCTGCACTTACGTTATAAAAAACATATCCGTGCCGGTCATGGCGAATCTGGAAGTAAACAACTAAGCACCGGAGCCGATGGCGAAGATGTTTATATTGAAGTTCCATTGGGCACGGTTGTTCGTAGCGAAGATACAGGAGAAATAATAGCCGAAATTACCGAACATGGAGAAGAGACAATTATGCTTCGTGGTGGCAGAGGAGGTTTGGGCAACAACCATTTTAAATCGCCAACCATGCGCACACCACGTTTTGCACAGCCTGGAGAACCCGGTATTGAGGGCTGGTTCACTTTAGAACTCAAAATATTGGCTGATATTGGTTTAGTTGGTTTCCCAAATGCTGGGAAAAGCACACTATTGTCTGTTATATCGGCTGCGAAACCCAAAATTGCCGACTACGAATTTACCACCCTTACGCCAAACTTGGGTATTGTTGAGTATCGTGACGACTTGTCATTTGTAATGGCTGATATTCCCGGAATTATTGAGGGAGCCAGCGAAGGGAAAGGTTTAGGACTACGTTTTTTAAGGCATATTGAACGCAACTCAGCCTTACTGTTCGTTATCCCTGCCGACAATGCTGATATCAAAAATGAATACAATATTTTACTAAACGAGTTAAAGCAATACAATCCAGAACTGTTGGATAAAAACAGAATGCTAGCCATAACAAAAACCGATTTAATTGATGATGAGCTGAAAAGAGAGATGGAAAAAGATTTGCCAGATATACCCCATGTATTTATTTCATCGGTTACAAATCAAAATCTGACTGAACTGAAAGATATGATTTGGGAAAATTTACACCAAAAGGCTGATTAAGAGATGATTGTTCAAGCAGACGAAAAACTTTTTCTGTTTCTCAACGGTTTACACTGCGAAGTCCTAGATTTTCTGATGTGGCATATCAGCGGAAAGTATATTTGGATAGTATTATATGCTATTTTATTATACGCAATTATAAAAAAATACAAACTACAAGGGCTATTTTTTGTTTTGGGCATTGTCCTAACTATTATTGCAACCGATCAAATAAGTGTCTTGATTAAAAACAGTGTCGAACGGTTTAGACCAACTCACAATCCCGATTTTGGACATTTAGTACACGTAGTACGCAATTATCGCGGTGGAGACTACGGATTTATCTCATCTCACGCCGCCAACTGCTTTGGTTTGGCAACTTTTATTGCCCTTATTTTTCAAAAACGCTGGATAACAGTATCAATGCTTTTTTGGGCAGCATTAGTCTCCTACAGTCGCATATATCTGGGGGTGCATTATCCCGGTGATGTTATCTGTGGTGGGATTTTAGGGGTTATTGTAGCTTACTTAATGTTTTTAGGAACACGATATTTATTAAGACTTAAAAAGAGTGATTAATCAATTACAAATCGTGTCTCAATATTTAATTTTGTAAACACAACAACAATTCACATTTTGTAATTTACAAAATGTAATTTACAAAATGTGAATTAAAAAATATAGATCATCTTGCCTATCCAACCAACACTTAAACTCAGCTACTTTTCGACAAACTATAGTGATTCTTACTAATATCTAGTATATCAACACCTTTAACGCAATACCATTCGTTGTTTTAACAAAATAAATTCCATTTGAAAAATTCGCAACATCAATATAAGAGGTTTCAGAACTAACAGTTTTACTATACAACTTTTCCCCTCTAATTGAATATATTTCAACTGTTTGTCCAATACATTCAGGGGTAAGTGTAACCACAAGCCTGTTATAATCACGTTGATAATATGCAAAAATTTCGTTTGACAAGCTTTGCTCTATACCCACAGGCTCTTTAATTTCAACTATTGTACTACTTTGGATTTGTCCGGATCCATAATCTAGAATAAATGTAATATTCTCTTCGCCGAGCCATGTGTCGTTTACACCCTGAAAAGTAATAATCCAATCGGTTTTGGAAACTTCTATATTCGAATTTCCTTCCCAACTCAAGTTCAAATTATCAAAATTTAATGTGGCGATATATTCTGTAAAATCAACATGCAACGATGTAGCTTGCTCGAACTCAAATCTCTCTGGTAAGTTCATTGTTGGTTCAAGCTGATAATCCATTTTCATTAATTTAAAGTCGTCAAAATAGAAGCCATCGAGACTTACTAAATTATCGCTAACGAGTATGAAGCGTAGATAAATTGTTTTTCCCAAATATTCCTCCAAAGAAATATTTTCTTTAACCCAGTCACTTGATCCATCATATACAGGTTTCCCGGGATCTTGATCTTCTGACCCACTGTGAGTATATAAGCCTTCGAGGGGTATCCATTGCTCATTATTTTCAGAAACCTGAAGCTGAACATAATCAAAGTTTTTTTCAATTGTCCATTTAGCCCAAAACTCGATATTAGCGTATGTTGAATTGCTAAGATCTATCGGATTTTTATAATTAATGGTTGTCGTTGAATTGGCTGAATAATTTCCGTTAGGCGAATCGGCAATTGATTTTGTGGGTGAATGATAACTTAAAGTTGTGGTATTCCATGTCTCTGAAATCCAATTATCCATAGTTTCGCAATTATCATCAATCTCGGCAATAAGCTCTCCATAAAATTTTGTTATTGTATCGGTTTGAACATATACACCGTTATTTACAAGAACAGCAAAAACTACTTTTGAGCCCGGCACTGTATTAAATTTCAAATTTAACTGAATTGAGCCACTCTCCTCGTCTAAGACGTTCATATTGTGGAACATTAAGGAATCACCAACTGAAAGTATATTGCTTGAAACAGGCTTTATTGAAACTGAAAAATTTGCATTTTCAACCCAACCCAATGATTTTAGATTAAACGTAAAATCATATGCGTGAGAATCTATAGTTAAATCAGAAAGATCAGTAATTTCAGAATAAGGGAGTGCAAAGCGCATAATGTACAAATTCATTTCAGTGTGTCCCGCACAAAGTGCTTCTATTTTATCCATTGCGGGCCAGAAACCGTCAGCAGCACTTCCAGCTTCAGGAGTGAATGACAATATTTTATTTTTTGTTGTTTGCTCGCCATAGAACCAGTCGTCACTACCGCCATTAGAGAGATATAAAAGTGTTTGATAACATGTTCCATACTCATATCCGTTCTGTTTTGTCATTCGTTTGGCATATTCTACAAAGACAGTTGAGTCGGGGGTTAAAATATTTTCATAACCCCAAGGATAAATCAGTATATCGCTGTAAGTATGATTGTTAAGTGCTAACTTAAATTGACGCGATTCGCAGAAATATTTTATATTTTGTGTCTCTGGCTCACTAAAAGGAGCTGTACCTCGATACGATTCTGCCGTTCCTGTAGGTGATGAACCATTATTGTCGTAACCCCACATATATCCGAAATTTCTGTTCACATCCACACCCATTGAACCATCACCATTATTGCGGCGATTTTTTCGCCACAAGCCTCCTCCTTCAGGGTTATTTATTTCATTATAAACATACCCGTCTGGGTTTACACAGGGAATAAAATATATCTCCAAATTATCAACTAAAGCTTTAATTTCCTGGTTGGTATCATAGTTTTCCAATAAATACCACATTTGAAAAAGCATTTGTTGCATTCCGGCGGGCTCTCGCGCATGTGTTAATGCATTATATAATACTTTAGGCTTATCTTGATCAACATCAGGATTGTTTGAAATACGTACCCAGTGTATATATCGTCCTTCAATAGTCGTTAATGAAGGATTGATAATATCTTTTGCAGATATTAAATTTGGGAAAAGATTTCGCATTTTGTCAAGTTCTGCTAGTATTTCACTATAAGTATGATAACCTCCAAGTGTTCCGAGCGTGAAATTTACAGGTGTTACAACTCCATCTATGTTACGATTAGCGTTTCTCATCTCAAGATTCATCTCTTCTACGTTAAATCCTTTGTTACGATTTACGTAATAAGATTCTAAATCATCGACAAGGATTTCAGTTTCAATACCTAGATCTTTAATCTTAGCAAAATCTTGTTCCGATAACTCTGTAATAAAATAGTTACCGGGTTTCAACTCAGTTCTTTCAAGAGCCAATCCATTTAGCATTAATGCATTATAATGTTCGGTTGTCCTTGCAAAGACTTTAACTCTCAAATATTTTTGACTCTGACCTGATAGAAACATTGTTTGAGTCAATAAAAGCAGAATACATAAATACTTTTTCATTTCATTTTTTATTAATTGGTTATTAGTAGTATATAATTTTATCCTTTATATGGTACACGTTCGGCTATGCTATTGCCCAATGTAATTTCATCTGTGTATTGTAACTGGTCACCGAAAGCAATACCACGCGCTAATGTCGATAATCTTTCAACTTTATCTCCAAACATTCTATAAATATAATATGCTGTGGTGTCTCCCTCCATTGTTGTGGGCAGGGCAAAAATTAGCTCACTTATATTATTGTTTTCAATTCTTGTTTTCAACAGATTGATAGTTAAATCGTTCGGACTCACGCCATTAACAGGTGATATTACGCCACCAAGTATATGATAAACCCCCTTGTATCGTAAAGTGCTCTCAATAGCCATCATATCACGAATATCCTCGACTACGCACACAAGAGATTGATCTCGTTTAGGGTCGGCGCAAATGCTGCACAAATCAGTTTCAGTAATATTATGGCACTCTTGGCAAAATTTAACATTTTCGACCAATTCTATTATCGACACACCTAAACGTGAAGCCTCTTCCTTTGACTTCCCAAGTAAATGTAAGATTAGCCGTAAAGCTGTTCTGCTACCAATTCCCGGTAATTTCGACAGTTCGTTAACTGCGTTTTCCAATAACTTAGAAGGAAGTTTTAAATCACTCATTAATTATAACGTTTCCTACAAATATAGTCGCAAATGATAAGTAATCATATTTTTATTCTATAAAAAAGTAAGAGAATTATATGTGAGCTAAATTAAAAAACTTACAATTATCTAAAACACAGAAATATACACATTAATTACCCACAATATAAAACTTACATAACAGTGATTTAAATAAAAAACAAAGTTGAAAACAAATTTAACTTTAAACATCTTTATATCTGATGCTTAACATCTTAGTTAATTATGTATTGGTTTTGTATGGTTACAACAATACATTGTAATGTTTTTGTTTTGGCAAAAAGTTTTTTTGTGTTTAATGGTAAACTCATTTTTGCATAATCATAGCAACATTAAAAAAACAAGAAAATGAAGAGAAATTACTTTTTAACACTATTATTTGGGTTGACGTTTTTGGGCTTAAACGCACAAAATCCAGCCGATTTAGATCCAACATTTGGGAATAATGGCGCATTAACACTAACAAGCCTTGGTGCGCCAAGCATGGCAAACGACGTTGCTATTCAGCCTGACGGTAAAATTATTGTTGTTGGCGAAGCAAATTCAGGTTCATTTAGCTTTACAGTTATACGATTAAACAACGATGGTTCGTTTGACGATAGTTTTGGTACAAATGGCGTAGTGCAAACCACTCATGCATCTGGAGCACGAGCCAAAGGCATTGCATTACAAGGTGACGGGAAAATAGTTGTTTGTGGCAGTTCTTGGGATGGCGGTAGCACATATAACTCATTAGTTGTACGTTACAATGCCGATGGAACTATCGACAACACATTTGGAGCAAACGGCTTAACACTTCTTACAGGTTTATCCAACTCAATGAGAGTTGCAATTCAAAATGACGGGAAAATTGTTGTTGGCGGTTATAAATTTGATGGCGTATACGACCACTGTGGATTGGCACGTTTAAACAGTAACGGTACGATTGATGCTACTTATGGCACAAATGGTTATGTCGTGACACAGATGAAAGATACAGATGGAGTAACCAACGTATCAAGCTATATAGAAGATATTACCCTACAAGAGGATGGAAAAATTGTTGCTGTAGGATTTGCTATTCGAGCTGAAACAACAGCCGATGTTCTTATTGCACGATATAACGTAGATGGAACACTTGACAACACTTTTAACAGTACTGGCTTTATTTTAGAGGATCTCGGAACTTGTTATGACATTGCGGCATCTGTCAAAATACAACCTGACAACAAAATTGTAGTTGGAGGACACAAAGAAACACAACTTATAGTAGGATCACCCGATTACGATATAGCCGTTATACGTTTAAATCCTGATGGAACAAAAGACCAAGGATTCGGAACAAACGGCTATACATATGTTCATACCGGAGCCGAAGCAAGCTACAACAATGATATTGCAATACAAGACGATGGGAAAATTCTATATGCAGGTCAGGGTGCAACTTACTCAACAGGTAAATATGACGTATTGGTAGGGAGATTAAACAGTGATGGTTCTATAGATAACACTTTCGGTGAGAACGGATATATGCTTTATAATCCCATAGATACTGAAAGTCATACAAAAAGTATGGCAATTGACGAAGATGGGAAAATAGTGCTTGTGGGATTCTCTCCCTTAATACCAGGAGACTTATTTTATTTCAGAGTTATGCGTTTAATGGGCGAAGCTGAAGGTGAAGCAATACCTGAAGTTTACGTTACAGTTAACAATATTGCAGCTACTACATTTGACGTCAACTTTATACCAAACACATTCTGTCAATCGTACTATTTTGTTGCAATGACAGCAGCTGAAGTAGCACAATGGTTACCAATGATGGGAAGTGTAGCTAACATGATTAAAGCTTGGGGTATTGAAAAAAATGGAGCATATACTCACAACTATACCCAAATGACACCAGATACAGAGTATTTTGTTTATACTCTTTGCGTTGATTATAATGATGTTGAGTTCCCATATGACTCGGTTAGTGTACACACCACAACCCTAGGAGGTGGAGGTGTAGCCACAGCTGAGGTAACTGTTCATGATGTTACTGAAACATCTGTTAAAACGGTTGTTGTTCCAAATATAGAGACTGCAGAATATCATTACGGTATAATTACAAAAGAGTATTTCGAAGAGATTGGCATAGAAGAGGCTCTAGAAATTATTAAAAATGACGGCTATCCACTTTATGAAACTGACATTTGGATATGGCTTGACTTAACACCTGAAACCGACTACAAAGTTGTTGCTGTCTGTAAAAACGGAAACGG